>OUNO011323154.1_pt1 | contig 18037 bp, 18 predicted proteins | sample 1779811 | NCBI WGS metagenome assembly OUNO01 (sample SAMEA3914804, study PRJEB12502) | metagenome | biome: forest; material: soil | place: Canada | collected 2010-06-25 | depth 0.3 m | reverse complement strand
GCCCAGCTCGAGCGCCTCGCGCCCGGAAAAGATACGGCCTGTGTAGGTGAGCTCGCGCACCACGTCCTCGCGCGCCAGATGCCGCATGAGCAAGGTCCCGGCCATGTCCGGGATAAGGCCCCATTTGATCTCCAGCACCGCCAGGCGTGTGTCCGGCGCGACAAAGCGCATGTCGGCGCCCAGCATCAGCTGGAAGCCGCCGCCGAAAGCGACGCCGTGCACGGCGGCGATCACCGGCGCCGGCACCTCCCGCCACACCCAAACGGCGTATTGGGCTGAATTGGCGACGCCATGGGTGCGCGAGGCGAGGCCCGCGCCCGTGGCTGAAACGGGCGCGCGCGAGCCGTCGGCCATGCGGCCGAAGTTGCCCATGTCCAGCCCGGCGCAGAACGCCCGGCCTTCGCCTGAAAGGACCACGCAGCGCAGGCCGGCCTCCCGTTTCAGGCGATCACCGGCGCTGACCAGGGCCTCGAACATGGCCGGGTCCAGGGCGTTCATCTTATCCGAGCGGACGAGCCGCACGTCGGCGACGCCGTCATCGATGGTAACCTGAACTCTGTCGTTCATCTATCTGACTTTCTTTTGATTTCTCTCGCCGCGGACATGGCGACCGCGACCACGAACACCCCGACAATGATCGCCGCCAGCAGGTACGGCGCCTCGGCGGCCGGGGCGGCGTGCGCGCCCAGGAGCAGGGCGAGACCGGACACCGTCGCCAAGGTGCCCAGCGTCAGGAACAGATCGCCGGCGAACATTTTCCACAGCTCGGCGCCCAGGGCGCGAATTACGTCCATGCCGGGGTCCTCGCCAGGACGCGCCTGAGCACGGTCGCCAGGCCGAGGGCGCAGAGCAGGAAGAGTCCGACCAGCCCGGCGATCGGCCAATCTCCGAATGGGAACGCGGCGCCCAGGCCCTCAGCGGTCCAGAACACGCCAAAGCCGGACAGCATCGCGCCGACCAGAAATTTGAGACTGTTCTCAGGAACCTTCGCCAGAGGCTGGCGGATCAACATGCCCACGGCCAGCACCAGGATGCAGGCCGCGGCGGCGCCCATGGCCGACGGCGCCAACAGGCCGGGCTTGGCCCCTACGGCCAGCACGATGAACACCACCTCAGTCCCCTCCAGGAGCACGGCTTTGAACGCGGCTACCCCGGCGATCCAGTCGGCGGCGACTTCGCTGGCTTGCGCCCTCAAGGTTTCGGCCTGCTTGGCGAAAGCGGCGGCTTCGTCGTGGAGCGGCAGCACGCCCCCCGCCCGGAGGGTCGCCTTACGCAGCCAACCCAGGCCGAACAGCAGCAACAACACGCCGACCGTCAGTTGCAGGCCGTGGATCGGAATTTCGGCGATGAAGGGCCCGAAGATCGCCACGGCCAGCACCAAAATGGCCACCGCCGCCGCCGTTCCCACGATCGCGGGCCGCGCGCCCCTGACCACGCTCACCGCCAGAACGATGGTGAACGCCTCGACCGCCTCGACGGCCGACGCGAAGAAAGAGGCGGTGGCGATGGGCGCGGCGGCGGCGAAATCGACCATGCCTGAAGTCTATGCCCGGGGAGGTCGCCGAAGCAAAGGCCGTCAGGATTCTTCGCAATGGCCCTGTATGAGCGCTGCCCGGCGTGGCATGGGAAACGGCCCTTTTTTCGGACCTGTCGGATCATGAACACTTCGCCGCTTGTCGCCGCTCTTGTTTCGATCCTGGCGCTGGCCCCGGCCGCTGCTCGCAGCCAGCCCGGAGCCTCCGGCTTGAAGATCATCCAGCGCATCGCCGGGCCGGACGGCGGCTGGGACTACGCCAGCTTCGATCCTCGCCTCAGGCGCGTCTATGTCGCCCACGGCGACAAGGTGATGGTGATCGACGCCGATACCGGCAAGGCGAACCCTGACTTTGCGCCCGGCGACCGCCTCCACGCGGTCGTGCCCGTGCCCGGGACCGATCGCGTCGTCACCACCAACAGCGGGGACAACACCGCCAAGGTGATCGACGCCAGGTCGGGCGCGCTCCTGGGCTCGATCCCCACCGCCCAGGACGCCGACTCGGCCGCCTACGATCCAGCCACCGGCCTGGTGGTGGTTATCGGCGGCGACAGCGGCGAGATCACGCTCGTCGATCCCAAGGCGCTCAAGGCTGTGGGATCGATCAAGGTCGGTGGCGCGCTGGAGTTCCTGGCCCCGGACGGCAGGGGGCGGGTGTTTGTCAACGCCGAGGACAGCAACCAGCTGGTGGTCGTGGACCTGAAAGCCCGAAAGGTCCTGGCCCACTGGCCGCTGACCGATTGCCGCAGGCCCACCGGCCTGGCTCTGGTCGCCGGCGGGCGCCTGATCTCGGCGTGTGGCAATGGCGTGGCCAAGATCACCAGTGCGGCTGACGGCCACTCGATCGCCACCCTCACCATCGGCGAGGGACCAGATGCGGTCCTCTATGACAATCGACGCGGCCTGGCCATGATACCGAGCGGACGGTCAGGGACCCTGGCCGTCATCGCCCTGGAGGGTCCTCACGCGAACACCGTGATCGACACCGTGCCGACTCAGGTCGGGGCGCGCACCGGCGCGGTTGACCCCAAGACTGGCCGGGTTTGGCTGCCAACGGCGCAATACAACCTGCCCGTCCCGGCCGGTCAGCGTCCGACCACAAAGCCCGGGACCTTCGAGGTGCTGGTGCTTGATCGCTGAACGGTCCTGGCCGTCGATGCCGTCGCAAAGCTTCGTTATTTCCGATCTTGAGATCGCTGAAATCGACGCGGCCGTGGCGCTGTGGGAGGACAGCGGTCTCACGCGGCCGTGGAACGACGCCCGCGAAGATGCGCGCCGAGCGCTGGCGGGAGCGACGTCGACGATACTCGCCGGCCGCATTGCTGGTCGGCTGGTGGCCACGGCCATGGTGGGCGCCGATGGGCACAGAGGATGGCTCTATTACCTCGCCACAGCGCCGGACCTGCGTGGACAGGGCCTGGGCGAAGCCATGATGCGCGCCGCCGAAGGCTGGGCGGCAACGCGAGGCATGCCGAAACTGCAGCTCATGGTGCGCCATGACAATCCCGAGGCGAAGGGCTTCTACGAGGCCATCGGCTACACGGCTGAGCCGGTCACGGTGTACGCGCGCCGGTTCGGCGCCGCGGGACAAGGCGCGGGAGAGGTCGTCGACAGCTCTGGTCCTGGATCGGGGTGGCCCACGTGACAATCCCGCCACAAACGGCAATTACGGGCCCGGCGCCCGATGTTTCGCGTCCGTTGGAGCCGTGATCCACCCTTGTGAAACGCCTTAGTTTCCTGAAACGTCTTGGGTATCTGGCCCTGTCGGCCGGCCTCGCCTTCGGCGCTTCGGCCTCGCCCATCAGCGCCCCCCATTCGATCGCCTTGTGGCGCGTGGTGCGCGGTCTGTGCATGACCGACATGAAGGTGAGCGGCCATCCCGCCCCTTGCCTCGAGGTGAACCCGGCCGGCTATGCGCTGGTCAGGGATCCCCAGGCCAGGACCGAGATCCTGTTGGTGCCCACGACCCGCCTTGTCGGTATCGAAAGTCCCGAGTTGCAGGCGCCCGGCGCGCTCAACTATTGGCAGGCGGCGTGGGGCGCGCGGCGTCTAATCGAAGACCGCGTGGGCCGTCAGGCGCCGCGTGAGGATATCGGCCTGGCGATCAATTCCGCCTTCGGCCGCAGCCAGGACCAGTTGCACATCCATATCGACTGCGTGTTGCCCGAGGTGAAGGCGGCGCTTGAAGCGCATGCGTACGAGATCGGCGCTTCGTGGGCGCCTCTCGGCTTCGCGCTGGTGGGAAAACACTATCGGGCCTTGCGACTGGACGGCGAGGCTCTGGGTGAGCGCGATCCGTTCAAGCTGCTGGCGCACGGCAGCGCTGAGGCGCGCGCGGATATGGCTCGCCAGACCCTGGCCGCGGTGGGCGTGCGATCCCGCGACGGTCGGCCCGGGTTCATTGTGCTCGCCGCCACCGGCGACACGCCCGGAAATCCTGACGGGGCGAGCGAGGCTCTGCTCGATCACAGTTGCGCCGTGCTGACGGACCCTTCGGGCGGGTTTACTTCGAACGACCGATAGCCCCAGCTCGGCGTCGCGCCACGACCGGCGCGGCCTGGTCGGTCACACCGAAGTCCTTCGACCTCACGCGGCCTTCCTTATCGGTGATTCCTTCGGCCGCGAGGCCGCGCTTCAATAGTTCTCGGATCGCGGCGGCCCGGCTGGGCATGCGACGTGCGAACCGCCAGTCATCCAATGCGGTCAGTTCGTTATCCGTCAGCATGACTTGCAGGCGCTCGCCCCGATTCTGGTCGTCCATCGCCACCTCCATTGGAGTCAGAAACAGCCCGTTCAGTTGATCAGTTTGTCCCGCTTAAGCAGTTTGCGCAAACGCTGTCAAGCACAGCATACCCTAATATGGACCAACTTACTCATAACGCCCGTTGGCAATCGAAGGGATGGGAAACTCCAAATGCGTGCAATTGTCATAAGATATAAATCACCAAATATCACTATATTATGGCGCTTGCGCATTGATTTTAAGTGGTAATTCCGTGTATAAAAGATATTAGGTGGTGCAAAGGGAATAATACATGCCACTTAAACTTGTCCAAAACCTCCTTAGTGAGCCGGGCTTCGACGAAAAGGGGCAGGGGGCCGAAATCTGGGTGAAGGAAAGCGATCATCGGATCGCCAACAACCTGCAGTTCGTCGGCGGCCTGTTAAGGCTTCAGGCGTCAAACCTCAGGCGGCGTCAAACTGCCTGTTCGCCCGAGGAGACACTGGCTGCTCTGGATGAAGCGGGTCGCCAGATTGAGACGGTCGGACGTCTGCACAGGCTTCTGGCCCAGCGGCGCGATACCGAGACTGTCGACATCACTCGGTTCCTCCGGGAGATCGCGGAGGCGACCGTATCCTCGTTGGGCCTTGCTGACCGCGCCCATCTGTCGTTCTCGTCCTCCCAGCCGTGCGAGGTCCCGGCGAGGCAGGCTTTGCCCATGGGGCTGATTGTCGGTGAGTTGGTCACCAACAGCGTGAAATACGCCCACCCCACCGGCGTCCGGGGCGATATTTGGGTGGTCTGCGGCCGCAACCGGGAGGGCGGGATCGACATTCAGGTTTCCGACGATGGCGTAGGTTTGCCTGAGGGCTTCGAGCCTGAGCAGGCAGAGAGCCTGGGACTTCGTCTGGTCTACGCCTTTTCCAAACAGCTCGACGCCCAGCTTGCCTTTCTGCAGAGCGACATTGGCTTGACGGTTCGACTATCGACGCCGTCGTGACCGCCCGCGTATTGCCCTAAGCCGCCGCCAATCCCTGAATTTCGGCCGCCAGGGCCCGCACCTGTTCCGGTCCGCCGAACAGTTGGCGGTCCACGCCCACGCGCTTGAACCAGAAGTGAAGCCCGGCGAGATCGGTGAACCCCATCCCGCCGTGGACCTCGGTGGCCGTCCGCGCCACGAACCGGCTCACCTCCGACAGGTGCGCCTTGGCGTGGGCGGCCATGAGCGGCGCCTCGGCGGGGACGGCGTCGAAGGCGTAGGCGGCGTACCAGACCAGCGAGCGGCACGGTTCGAGTTCGGCGGCCATTTCGGCGCACAGGTGCTTGACCGCCTGGAACGATCCGATCGGCCGGCCGAATTGGCGCCGTTCCTTGGCGTAGGCCACCGACTTGTCGAGCAAGGTCTGGCTGGCGCCGAGCATGTCGGCGGCGAGCATGACGTAGGCGGCGTCGCGCAGGCGTCGCAGGGCGGCGGTCTCCGATGCCGCTGCGAGCGGCTCGGCGGCGACGCTCTCCAAGCGAATCTCGGCGAAGCGCCGGGTGCTGTCGATCGTGGTCAGGGGGATGACCTCCACGCCGCGCGCCTTGGGGTCGACCAGATGCAGCCCACCGGCGACATCGGCGACGATCAGGACATCCGCCCCGACGGCGTCGATTGCGAACAGACTCTGGCCGGTCAGCCGCCGGTCACTGGCCGTGACCCCGGCGCCGTCGCGAGCGCCGGCGATCGCTTCATGAATGGCTACCCCGGCGACGATTTCACTGGCCGCCAGCTTCGGCGCCCAGGCCTCTTGCTGCGCCTTGGAGCCGGCCTGAGCGATGGCCAGGGGGGCGAGGACCGCTCCGGCCAGGAACGGGGAGGGGGCCGCGTGGGCCCCGAGGATCTCGGCGGCCAGCGCCGCGTCGAGCAAAGTTAGACCCAGGCCCCCCTGGTCCTCGGCCAGGAGCAGCCCAGGGACCCCGAGGTCGGCGAGCGCCCGCCAGATATCGCCGGCCACAGGCTCCTTGGCCTCGGCGAAGACGCGCACGCGCGCCAGGGGCGAGACGCGACCCAGCACCCCGGCGATCGACGCCTGCATCAGGCGCTGGTCGGCGGTGAGGGCGAAGTCCATCAACGAACCTCTTCGGGACGGCTCTCACGCGGCAGACCCAGCCCCCGTTCGGCGATGATGTTCTTCTGTATCTGGGCCGTGCCCCCACCGATGATGAGACCGAGGTCGAACATGTAGCGCTGTTGCCAGACACCATGTGCGCGCAGATGCGGGCTGCCTTCATAAAGGACGCCCAGTTCGCCCAAAGCGTCGATGGCGAACGCCGCCAGCTGATGGTTGAGCTCGCATCCCTGGAGCTTGATGATCAGCCCGGCCATGCCTGGGCTCTCACCGGCGATCTGGCCGGTCAGCACACGCAGGCCGTTGAACTTCATCGCCAGCAACCTGGCCTGCAGGGCCATCAGTCGATCGCGCAGCACCAGATTGTCGATCAGGCGCGCGCCGGCGAGGCTCTCCTGCGCCATCAGCTCGAAGATCTCCACCAGGCGAGCTTCGGCGGCGTTCGGATCGCCCAGCATGCCGCGCTCGTGCTTCAGCGTGGCGTTGGCGACGCGCCAGCCTTCGCCCCTCTGGCCGACAATCTGGGTCTTGGGCACGCGAACGTCGGTGAAGAACACTTCGTTGAACTCGGCGCGGCCGGTCATGGTCCTCAGCGGTCGGACCTCGATGCCCGGGGTCTTCATCGAGAACAGCAGATAGCTGATGCCGGCGTGCTTAGGGGCGTGAGGCTCGGTGCGGACGAGGCAGAAGATCATGTCCGCCTGCATGGCCGTGGACGTCCAGATCTTCTGCCCGCTGACCAGGAAGTCATCGCCATCCTCCACCGCCCGGGTGGTGAGCGAGGCCAGATCAGAACCGGATCCGGGCTCGGAATAGCCCTGGCACCAGACGACTTCGCCGCGCAGGGTCGGACCAATCCATTGCTGCTTCTGGGCTTCGGTCCCCAGTTCCAGCAGGGTTGGGACCAGCATGGAAACGCCTTGGCCGGCGAGGCCCATCGGCGCGCGCGCGGCGGTGAATTCCTCGGCGATGATGCGGGACTTCAGGATGTCGGGTTCGCCGCCGAAGCCGCCGTAGGCCTTGGGGATGGTGCGCCCAGCGTAGCCGTGTTCGATGAGCAGAGCCTGCCAGGCGAGGGTTTCATCGCGGCTCGCGCCCACGGCGCGGGGCACGCGGTCCCTGTGCGCTCCCAGGAAGTCGCGCACCTGGTCGCCAAAGGCTTCGTATTCGGGGCCGTAGCTAAGGTCCATGGCGGTCGCTCACCCTTACGCCCCGGTGAAATCTCAGACTAGGTTGACGCGAAGTCAGGAGTTTAGCCTTGGGCTTCGATGGCGGTGGACGGAGTTTCGAGATGACAGGTCTTCGCGTGCCCGACGAGATCGCCATGACCGTGATCACGCCCAAGGCCTACGCCGAGGACACGCCGGTGCACGAGGCGTTCCGCTGGCTGCGGGCCAATAACCCCTTGGGCAAAGCTGAAATGGACGGCTTCTACCCGTTCTGGGTCGTCACCAAGCACGCGGACATCCTCGAAGTCAGCCGCCAGAACGCCCTGTTCCACTCCGGCGACCTCTCCACCACCTTCACCTCGATCGAAGGCGATGAGACCGTACGCAAGATGACCGGCGGCAGCCCGCATCTCCTGCGCTCCCTGGTGCAGATGGATGCGCCGGATCATCCGAAATACCGTGTGCTCACCCAGTCGTGGTTCCTGCCGCAGAACATCCGACATCTGGAGGCGCGTATCCGCGAAATCGCCCGCGCTCAGGTCGATCACATGGCCGGTCTCGGCGGCGAATGCGATTTCGTCGCCGATGTCGCCCTGACCTATCCCTTGAGGGTGATCATGGAGATCCTTGGCGTGCCGGAGGCTGATATGCCGCGCATGCTTCGCCTCACCCAGGAGCTGTTCGGGGCCGCCGATCCCGAACTCAACCGCTCCCGCGAAGGGTCCCCGCTCCTGGCTGGGGGACTCGACGACCTGCAGGCGACCATCGCCGACTTCTTCGCCTATTTCAAAACCATCACCGACGACCGCAAGGCCCATCCGACCGCCGATCTGGCGACAGCGATCGCCACCGGCCAGATCGACGGCGCGCCGATCAATGACTTCGAAGCCATGGGCTACTATGTGATCGTCGCCACCGCCGGCCACGACACCACCTCTTCGTCCACCGCCGGGGCGGTGTGGGGCATGTGCCAATTCCCGGAGGCCTTCGCCAAGGTCAAGGCCGACCCGACCCTTATTCCCGGACTGGTCGACGAGTCTATCCGCTGGATCACGCCGGTGAAGCACTTCATGCGCTCGGCGACCGCCGATACCCAACTTCGGGACCGGGACATCGCCAAGGGCGACTGGCTGATGCTGTGCTATCCGTCAGGCAATCGCGACGAAGAGGTATTTGAATCGGCGGACGAATTCCGGCCGGAACGCAGCCCGAACCGGCACCTGGCGTTCGGCTATGGAGCTCATCTGTGCCTCGGTCAGCACCTGGCCAAGATGGAGATGCGCATCCTGTGGGAGGAGCTGTTGCCCAGGCTCCGATCGCTGGAGTTCAACGGCGAGCCAAGCCGCTCCGCGGGCGCCTTCGTCGGCGGTCCCAAGCGTCTGCCGATACGCTACCAGATGGCGTGACGGCCGGAGCTTAGAGCAAGATGGTTTGAGACGGAATCGGCTCAACGCTGAATCTTGCTCATCGACTCAAACGTAGAGCCCGATTCAGCCTTTGCATCTGTCCCGTGCAAAGCCACCAGGCTCTACCCGGCGACCGCGAATCTGATCGGAATGCGCACGGTAGCGCCGTCGACCGCCTGGCCGTTGTCCGTCGCCGGCCGCATGCGGAAGTAGCGGGTAAGGCTGAGCGCGGCGCGGCCGAAGCCATAGCCCTGGGGCGACTCGCTGACCGGATCGCATTTGACCACCGTGCCGACGGCGGTGACGTCGCACGCGAGGACGACCAGGCCCCCGACGCCTCCGCGCAGTGCGGTCTCCGGATAAACCTTGGCGATTTGATCGGCGGAAGGACGCGCCAGCCAGTCCGGGTTGGTGACGGCGTGGGGAAGGTTGGGCGGCGCTGTCAGCTGCGTCGCGCCTGTGCCAGCGAGTTCGGCGAAGGGCGTCGTCATCGCCGCGGTCGCCACGGTTGTCGCCTTCACCGCGGTCGCCGGCAGGCGCGGGGTGTCGACCACGACCGGTCCGTCCGGCGCGTGGACGCGGTTCGACACCGGTCGCGGCGGAGGCGGCGCCGGCCTTGGCCTTTCCAAGGTCAGCGTCTGGGCGTCGATGGGCGGCGTAGGCGCCTGGATTTGGGTCAAATCGAACGGATGGAAGGTCTGGCTGACGATCCAGGCGCCAAGAGCCAGGTGCCCCGCGATCGCCAGACCGACACCTATGGCGAAACCGCGTTTAGGAAGACGCTCTCGGATCACCTGGCGAACCTCCTTCAACTGCCGAAGTTGACGTTACGTCAATCTGGCCCCGGGCGCCATGCGCTACGGTGGCGCTTCACGCGGTGTTGAAGTCAGGCCAGCAGGAAGCTCATCTTCTCCACCGGGGCCAAGGCCGCCGGGGACTTGGCTTTCAGCGCCGCGAACGCGCCGTCGGCGGCCTCGAGCGCCAGGTCCATGTCGGCTTCGGTCATGGCTGCGCACAGGAACATATTGTGCCACGGGTGAACGTAGACCCCGCGCCGCAGCATCTCGCTCGACCAGAAGAAGCCCTGACGCAGGTCCGGATCGTCCTCGAACAGGAAGAGGGGCATGGTCACCGGCCCGGTCTGGCGAAAGCCCAAGCCGTGGGCGTCGGCGCGTTCGGCGAGGCCGGCGCGCAGCCGGCCGCCTAGCGCTTCGATGTGCTCGAGATAGTGGCTCTCGCGGATCCGCTTGAGCGTTTCCAGCGCCGCGGCCATGGCCGCGGCCTGGAACCAGAACGAGCCGGTCACCGAGATCCGGCTGGCCGCCTTGCGCGCCTTTTCCGACCCGAGCAGCGCCGAGATCGGGTGGCCGTTGGCGATGCACTTGCCCCAGCTGGAAAGGTCCGGCTCGACGCCGACCTTCGACCAGCTGCAGTCGCGCGCGATGCGGAAACCAGCGCGTACATCATCGACCACCAGTAGCGCCCCGGTCTCATCGCAGATCTCGCGCGCGCGGCGGGCGTAGGCGGGATCGGGCAGGGCCTGGTCGATGAAGGCGTCGTGCTTGAGAGGCGCTGCGAAGATGGCCGCCAGATCGTCCCCGGCCTGGCGCGCAGCCGCCTCGAGACTGGCCACGTCATTGTAGTCGCAATAGATTTGATGCGCCTTGTCCTCGGGGACGACGCCGATCGGCCGCAGCGAGCACCAGGGCGTGGCGCCGTGATAGGCGCCCTTGGCCAGAATGATGGTCTTGCGCCGGGTGTGGGCGCGGGCGGTCATCAGCGCGATCAGCGTGGCGTCGCTGCCGTTCTTGCAGAACAGCGCCCAGTCGGCGTGACTGATCATGGTGGTCATGGTCTCGGCCAACTCGACCATGAGGGCGGTTGGGCCGGTCATGGTGTCGCCGAGATCAAGCTGGCGCAGGAACGCCGCGTCGACCTTCTCGTCGCCGTAGCCCAGCAGGTTGGGACCAAAGGCGCACATGAAATCCAGCAGCTCATGGCCATCGACGTCCCACAGCCGGGCGCCCCGCGCCCTGGCGAAGAACTGCGGATAATCGTCCGGCGACAGGCGGGTGGACTGGTGGCCGTACATGCCGCCCGGAATGACCGCCCGGGCCCGTTCCTGCAGAGCCTTGTCGATGGGTCGATCCTGCGTGGTCATGGCTCTGGCGTCCTTTGAATGTCGCGCCGCCACACTGGAACGTCCGGCGCCTACGTCAAGAGGCGCCCGTGGCGGCGTAGATCATCAGCCCCGCGGCGACGGCGAGATTGAGGCTGTCGGCGCGCCCGCGCATGGGGATCTTGACCGTCTCGTCACAGGCGGCCGCCAGGGCAGGCGTCAGGCCGGCCTGTTCATTGCCCAACAGGATCAGGCTCGGCCGCCGGTAGGCGGCGCGGCGGAAATCCTGGCTGGCGGTGAGCAGGGTTCCGATCACCGATCCCGGCCGACCCGCTCGCCAGGTCAAAAACGCGGCCGTATCCACGCTGGCGATCGGTATGGCGAAGATCGAGCCCATGGTGGCCCGCACCGCCTCCACCGAATAGGGATCGCAGCAATCTCCGATCAGGATGACGCCGGCCCCGCCGGCCGCGTCGACCGTACGCACAATGGTCCCGAGATTGCCCGGATCGCGCACTTCCTCCAGACCCACCAGCACGCCGGTTCGCGCGCGGTCCAGTTCGTCCAGGCCGGAGAGGCGCTGTTCGAACACCCCCAGCACCATCTGCGGGTTCTCGCGCCGGGAGATTTTGCTGAGGATCGCCGGGGTGACCTCCAGGCTTTCCCGGGCGGCGACTGAGGCGCGTTTCAGGGCCGGGTGGCCGGCGGCCTTGTCGCTGAACAGCAGGATGCGCGGAGCGTGGCCAAGGTCCACGGCCTCGGTGACGCTTCTGAGGCCCTCGACCAGGAAAAGGCCGCTCTTCTCCCTGGCCTTGCGCATATGGAGGGCGCGCACGGTCTTCACCGTCTCGTTGTTGAGTGAGGTGATCGCCCGGTTGCTCAAGGCGCGCTCCAGCGGGTGAAGAAGGACAGGCCGACCGCGCGGCCGCCGTCTTCCTCCGGCGCTTCTTCGCGCAGAGCCAGCTCGCCCCAGTCGATGGATCCCCCGCGCGGTCCGAGCGCCTCGACCATGAGGTGAGCCAGCGCCAGGCCGGTCAGGCGCTCCGAATAGGCGTTGAGCAGCATGAATGAGGCGTCGTCGGTCAGCAGGGCGGCGCACCCGGCGATAAGGTCCGGGAGGTCTTCGTACAGGCGCCAGACCTCGCCGCCCGGGCCGCGGCCGTACTTGGGCGGATCCAGGATAATCCCGTCGTAGCGCGCCCCGCGCCGCACCTCCCGCGCCACCCATTTGCGCGCGTCTTCAATGAGCCAGCGGATCGGCGCGTCGCTGAGGCCCGACAGGTCGGCGTTTTCCCTGGCCCAGCCGACGGCGCGTTTGGAGGCGTCCACATGGGTGACGCTCGCCCCGGCCTTGGCGGCGGCCAGGCTGGCGACGCCGGTGTAGCCGAACAGGTTCAGGACCCTGAACTCGCGTCCGTAAGCGCGGAGGCGGTTGGCGATCCACTCCCAATTGGCGGCGTGTTCGGGAAAGACGCCCAGGTGGCGGAAGGCGGTGAAACGGGCGTGGAAGTCGATGTCCCGCCACGCCATCGGCCAGGTCTCGCTCATCGCGCCGGTGAAACGCCAGCGGCCGGCCTCTTCGTCGTCGGCCGGCTCGAACACCGCGCTGGCGCCCACCCAGGCGTCTGCCGGAAGGCGAGGGGCCCACAGGCATTGGGGTTCGGGCCGGATCACCAGGCGCTGGCCGTATCGCTCCAGCTTGCGGCCGCCGCCGCTGTCGACGAGCGCATAATCCGGCCACGGCGGGGCCGCCATCAGCATCGGCTGGGGGCTGAGGGCGGGCTGGAGCCGGGAGACCATGCGGCGAGGCTTACGCGGCCGGCCTCGTCTCCGTCCAGTCCAGGGCGCTCTAGCCCCGGCCGTCACTTGCCTCGGCGACCCGATTCTCGTTTAAGGGGGTTTGAGATTTTCTGAGACGTGAGGGCCACTCGTGGGCGCCATATTGAACGAACCGCACCGGTCGGCGCGCAAGGCCAAGGGCGACGGCCATCTTCGCCGGGCGGAAATCCTGGAGGCGGCCGAACGCATCTTCGTCGCCCACGGCTACGAGGCGGCCACGATCCGCAAGATCGCCGACGAGGTCGGCGTCTCTTCCACCGCCCTCTACATGCACTTCCGCGACAAGGATCAGATCCTGCTGGAGATCTGCACCGGAGCCATGGAAGAACTGCTGGCCTCCAACCGCGAGATATCGGCCATGCCGATCGACGCGGTCGCCCGCGTGCGCATGATGCTGGAGGCTTATCTCGCCTTCGCCCTGGAGCACCCCAACGCCTATCGCCTGGTGTTCTGCTCATCGCCGGTCATGGACGAGATCCGCCGTCAGCACGCCACTTTGCAAATCGGCCAAGAGTGCCTGGATCGGTTCGCCTCCGTCATCCGCGAGATCGCCGCCCAGGGCCGGCTGCGCGTGGGCGACCCGCGTTCGGTGCATCAGGTTCTGTGGGCGGCCTGCCACGGCATGACCACCTTGATGATCGCCAAGCCCGACCTGGATTGGGCCCCGCCCGAGGAGCTCACCCGGGTGATGCTCGACGGCCTGCTCCACGGCGTCATCGCCGACTAAATCGCATGCGCGCGCCGGCCCTGATCGCGGGCGGCGCCATGGCTTTGCTGACAACCACGGCCTCGCTCTCGGCGCCGCGGGTGCTGTCCCTCGATCAGTGTGCCGATCAATATGTGCTGGCGCTGAGCCCGCGCGCCGACATCGTTGGCCTGTCGAAGAGAGCGCGCAACGCCGATTCCTATCTGGGCGCCGCGGCCAGCGGTTTGCCGCAGCGGCGGGCGACGGCGGAATCGACCTTGGCGGCGCGCCCGGACGTCGTCGTCCGCTATTGGGGCGGCGACCCGCGCTTGACGGCGGAGCTTGAACGCCGAGGCGTGCGTGTGCTGACGATCGATGACGCGGTCGATTTCGCCGGGGTCCGCACCAATATCCGCCGCGTCGCGGCCAGCTTGGGCGAGACCGCGGCGGGGGAGCGCCTGATCGTCCGCATGGACGCCGAACTGGCCCAGGCCGCCGGCGCCGGGGGCGGGCGTGGTCTCTACTATGTGACCTCGGGTGGCGACACCCAGGGGCCGGGGACGCTCATCGACGCCATGATCCGCGCCGCGGGCTTTGCTAATCTGGCCACTGCGCCTGGATACGGCGTCCTTTCGCTCGAACGCATTGTCCTCAAACCGCCGACGCTGGTGGTGCTCGGCTTCTTCGATCAGAACATGCAGGCCTATGAGCGCTGGAGCGTCGGGCGCGAGCGGGTCTTGCGCCAGCTGGTGGCCCGACGGGGGACGGTTTCGCTGCCGGGCGCAATCCTTGGCTGTCCGGCGTGGTTCGTGGCGGACGGGGCCGCCGAGTTGGCCGCATGGGCTCGCGGTCATCCCGCGCCGGCCCGAAACTGAGCGCCCATGCGCTTTGTCACCCTTCTCGCCCTGGCTCTGCTGGCCAGCCTGGCCGTCGCCATCGCCTTTGGCGAGACGGGCCTTGGCGCCGCGCAATACGCCGCCGCCTTCGCCCATCCAGCTTCCGCCCCCGGAGAAATACTGTGGTCCCTGCGCGCGCCGAGGGCCGTGGCCGCCGGTCTGGTCGGCGCCGAGCTCGGCCTCGCCGGCGCGGTCATGCAGGGCCTGTTGCGCAATCCGCTCGCCGATCCGGGCGTGCTCGGGGTCTCGGCGTTCGCCGCTTTTGGCGCGGCCGGGGTGATCGCCGTCGGTTTCGCCGGTTCGCCAGGCATGGTCGAGGCGGCGGCGATGGTCGGGGCCCTGGCCGCAGGGGCGTTGGTGGCCGTGCTGGCCGCTTATCTGCGCGAACCGGAGACCCTGGTGCTGTTCGGAGTGGCGCTCTCGGCCATGGGCGGGGCTTTGACCGCTCTGGTGTTCAATCTCTCGCCCTCGCCGGTGACCACCAGCGAAGTGATGAACTGGTTGCTGGGATCGGCCGCCGGGCGGGGTTGGAACGACATCGCCCTGGCCGCCCTTCCCACCGCCGTGGGGGCGCTGCTAAGCGCCTACGCCGCCCGCGGACTTTCCATGCTCAGCCTGGGGGAGGAGACCGCGGCGCTCTCCGGCTTGCCCATGGCGCGCCTGAGGGTGGCGGCCGTCGCCGGCGCGGCGCTCTTGACCGGCGCGGCCGTGGCCATGGCCGGGGTCATCGGCTTTGTCGGCCTGGCCGCTCCGCATCTGGTCCGTGGGAGCGTCTCCGATGACCCGGCCAAGGCCCTGGTCCCGTCCGCGTTGATCGGCGCGATCCTGCTGGTCCTGGCCGACCTTGCGGCGCGGATGATCCCCACCGAGCAGGAACTCAAGCTGGGGGTGGTGACAGCCCTGTTCGGAGCCCCGCTGTTCGCGGTCCTGGCCTGGCGGGCGGCCCGGAGCTGGCGCGCGTGAGCCCGGCGGCCGAGCTCGAAACCGCCAGCGTCGCCATCGCCGGCCGCGCCGTCCTCGATTGCGCCAGTCTCACCGTTGGCCCCGGCGAGGTCGTGGGCGTGGTGGGGGCCAACGGGGCTGGCAAGACTACATTGCTGCGCGCGGCCCTTGGCCTGGTGCGGCTGACCGCCGGTGGGGCCAGGCTGGGCGGGCGGCCCCTCAGCGACCTGTCGGAACTGCAGCGGGCGGGCCTGGCCGGCTACCTGCCTCAGGAGCGGCGCGTAGCCTGGAACATGCCCGCCTGGCGGATCGTCGCGCTGGGCGCCGCCCATGCCGCTCCGCGCGAAGCCCGGCGGCGGGCGTTGATCGCGCTGGACGATATGGGACTTGCCGAGCTTGCTGAACGCGGGGTTCGTGACATGTCCGGAGGCGAGCGGGCGAGGGCGCTGATCGCGCGCCTGCTGGCCACACAAGCGCCCCTCCTGGTGGCTGACGAGCCGACGGCGGGTCTCGATCCCGACGCCGCCCTGCGGATCATGGAGGTGCTCAGGCAAAGGGCGGCGGGAGGCGCGGCGGTCATCGTCACCTTGCACGACCTCACCCTGGCCGCCCGCGGCTGCCATCGCCTGGCGGTGATGAGCAGTGGTCGGATCGTCGCCCTCGCCCCGCCATGGGAAGCGCTGTCGGCGGAGGTCCTGGCCCAGGCGTTCAGTCTCGAAGGTGGGCTGGTAGACACGCCGGCCGGTTGGGTGATGGCCGTCCGTCGCCAGAGCAGGATGGTTTGAGATCGGCTCAAAGCTGATTCCTGATCTGGAATGTAAAGAGTCGAGCCTGATTCAGCCTTTGCATCTGTTCCGTGAGAGCCATCTGGCTCGTGGGGCCCCGCCTAGGGCGTCAGGCGGCTGACGCTGTAGCCATAGGCGCCGCGGCGCAGATCGTTCTCCAGGGTCAGCGGCGCGGAGCCGCCGCTCAGGCGCGCGCGATAGACCTGGGTCGCCTCCATCACCCGCATGACGTAATCCCGCGTTTCCGAGAACGGGATGCACTCGATGTAGTTGAGGGGATCGCCGCCGCCGCTGCGCGGATCGCCGCACGCCGTGGTCCATTGCACCGGACGGCCCGGCCCAGCGTTGTAGGCCGCCGCCGCCATCACATAGGAGCCGCTGAACTGGCTGACCAGCTGGCCAAGATAGGCCGAGCCCAGACGCATGTTGTATTGCGGGTCTTCGAGTTCATAGCTCGAATAGCCAAGTCCCAGGTGTCGGGCCAGGCCCTCGGCGGTGGCTGGCATCAGTTGCATCATCCCGCGGGCGCCGACGCCGGAGTGGGCCTGGGGATCGAAGCTGCTCTCCTGGCGGGTGACACCGAGCACGAGGGCCGCCTCCGCCCCGCCCAGGACCGTGGGCGCTGTGACCACCGGATAGCCGCGTTCCGGTAGGATAAACCCGCGCTTGGCGGCGTTGCGCACCACCCGCATGCCGATCTGCTGGTCGCCATAGACCCGGGCCAGGTCGGTCAGCATGGCCTCGTCGGCCGCCGTGGGCAGGATGTCGGCCAGGTCGGCGGCGAAGACCTTGAACTCGTCCTTGGCGCCGATTGCGGCCAGGTAGCGCGCGGCCTTGATCGGACCCAGCGCCTCGAATGCCGCTCGGTCGGCGGCGCTGATCTGCGGGTCATGGCCGAGGGTCAAGGTCGTCACCCCGGTGCGCTGGGCGGCAAGCAGGCCGTAGAAGGCGGTGTTGAACTGCGCCGCCTGGCTGAAGAACAGCTGGGCGTTGACCGGATCGCCCGCCGCTTCGGCCGCCCGCCCGCGCCAGTAATAGGCGCGGCTCTGGGTCAGGGGAGAGGCGCCGGCGACGGCCACGCGGGCGAAATGGCTGTCGGCCAGCGCAGGGTCCTTGAGCCGGGTCAGGGCGATCCAGCCGGCCAGGAACTGGGCCTCGGCCGCGGCCGGCCCGGTGCTGAGGCCTGAGTGGGCGGCGGCGGCATAGGCGCCGGCGGTGTCGCCCTCGCGCAGGGCGTCGATGGCCAGCGATCCGTGCTTCCATAACCGCTCGGCCGCGGCGGAGTCCGGCAGGACGTCCGGCAGGGCCGTCATCAGTTGTCGCGCAGCGACGTCCATGCCGCCATCGCGCAGTTTAATCACGCGCTCATAGATCAGGCCGGGCGCGTTCTGGAGGGAGGCGGGCAGGGCGGCGATCAGGGTCTGAGCGTTGGGATCGCCGCGGCGCATGGCCGTGCGCGCCTGGGCGAGCGCTTGCTGGTCGGCCGGCAGGTAGCGCAACAGATCGAGCGCGGCGGCGTCGTGGGCGCCGTAGAGCAGCATGTCCTCACGGGCTGCATAGTCGTCCAGGCTGAGCGTGGCGCCGAAGGCCGCTATCATCGCATCCTGCGTCGCCTGATCGAACGGCAGGGTGCGCCAGACATTGCGGATCAGCGCGGCCGCGGCGGGAGCCTGGCCGGTAGCATTCAGCGCCCTGGCCAGCGCCAAGGCGCCTGCCCCGGTGCGCGGCGTCTGGCCGGCGAACCACGCCGTGACCGCCTGCGGCGGCAGTCCCGACATGGGCAGCAGCGTCTCCGCGGCTTCCTCCCGCCGCACTTCCCTTGGCCAGCC
>OUNO011323172.1_pt1 | contig 18063 bp, 18 predicted proteins | sample 1779811 | NCBI WGS metagenome assembly OUNO01 (sample SAMEA3914804, study PRJEB12502) | metagenome | biome: forest; material: soil | place: Canada | collected 2010-06-25 | depth 0.3 m | reverse complement strand
CGACGTGATCCGCGAGATGGGCTTCCGCAAGGGGACCGACTTCTACATCGCCCTCGGCCAGGGCAAGATCTCGACCAAGACCGCCGCCAACAAGGTGATGCAGCGGCTCAAGGCCGGCGAGGCGGTCGAGGAGCACCCGCGCGACCTCAGCGACGGCCGTGAGGACCACGCGCGGCGGACCAAGGACGCCGCCAACTACGGGATCGCCGTCAAGGGCGTCGACAGCGTCGCCGTGCGGCTCGCCAAGTGCTGCCGGCCGGTGCCCGGCGACGAGATCGCCGGCTACGTCTCGCTCGGCCGCGGGATCACCATCCACCGCACCGACTGCAAGAACGTCAAGGCGCTGAAAAAGGCGCCCGAGCGCTTCGTCGACGTCGGCTGGGAAGGCGAAAACGAGGCCTCCTACCGGGTCGAGCTGCAGATCGACGCCTACGATCGCACCCGCCTGCTGGAGGACCTCTCGCGGACCTTCTCGGAGGCCGGGATCAACATCATCGGCGCCTCCTGCACGACCAACCACCCGATGGTCAAGAACCGGTTCGTGATCGAGGTCGGAGACACCGAGCACCTCAAGCACTGCATCTCTCGCCTTCGCAATGTGGAGAGCGTCTTCGACGCGTACCGCATAACCCCGGCCGCCTGATCGACGGCGAGACGGACGGGGGAGACCAGTGCCTCTGACCGTCGCCATCACCGGACCGACCGGCGAGATCGGCCTGCCGCTGCTGGAGGGGCTGGAGGGCGACGAGCGCGTCGGCCGGGTCCTCGGCATGGCGCGCCGGCCTTTCGACCCCGGCGCCGAAGGCTGGGAGAAGGTCGCCTACCGCCGCGGCGACATCCTCGACCGCGGCTCGCTGGCGGCGCTGTTCGACGGCGTCGACGTCGCCGTCCACCTCGCCTTCGCGATCTTCGGCTCGCATGAGCAGACCCGCAGGGTCAACCTCGAGGGCTCGCGCAACGTCTTCGAGGCGGCGGTCGCGGCCGGGGTGAAGCGCCTCGTCTACGCCTCCTCGGTCGCCGCCTATGGCTTCTTCCCCGACAATCCGCAGCCGCTGACCGAGGCGGTTCCGGCCCGCGGCAGCGAGGGCTTCTACTACTCGGCCCAGAAGGCCGAGCTGGAGGCGGCGCTGAGCGAGATCGTCGCCGGCAGCGAGGTCGAGGTCTACGTCGTCCGGCCCTGCGTCGTCGCCGGGCCGCGGGCGACGATGCTGATCGAGCAGGTGGTCAAGAGCGCCCGCCTCGGCGACCCGCTGCCGGCGCTCCGCCGTGGCCTCGGCCGGCTGCCGCTGGTGCGGCCGATCCTGCCCGACGTCGGCATCCCGATCCAGCTCGTCCACCACGACGACGTCGCCCAGGCGCTCGCCGCCGCGATCGCCGGCGCCGGGGCGCCCGGCGCGTACAACCTCGCCGGCAAGGGCGAGATCAGCGTTGCCGAGATCGCGGCGTCGATCGGCTGGCGATCGGTCCTGGTCCCAGGCCCGGCGGTCGGCCTCGGCGCCGGCCTGGCCAAGCGCCTGAGCTTCGTCTCGCCGCAGCTGGAGTGGGCCGCCGCCTTCGCCACGCCGGTCCTGATGGACGCCGGCAAGGCACGTCGCGAGCTCGGCTGGAACCCTCGCTTCGACGCCGCCGAGACGCTGCTGCAGACCGCGATCTCGGCCCGCGAAACAGGCCTCCTCGACTGACCGCGGTTCCTTTGGCACGCATAGCGTCCATAAGGAACCGCGGAACGGTCAGGCGATGATGGTGAGTGCGGCGGGGACGGCGCGCAGCTGCACGGTCGTGCGGTCGCCGATGTAGTCGCCGTCGACCTGGACCGGGAAGGGCTTGGTGGAGCCATCCTTTTCCTCGGAGATCGAGGTTACGGTGGCGGCCATGACGTCGTCGAAGTGGACTACCTGCTTGTGGCCCGCTGCGGTCTTCTTGCCACTCAACAGGCGGCTGATCAGGGTCGGCATGTCGCGCTGGGCGGCCCGTTTGAGGACGCCGAGCGAGAGCGTTCCGTCGTCGATCGCGATCCCCTCGCAGACGCGGATCGGTTTGCTGGCGAAGTAGGTCAGCGGGTCCGAGTTCTGGGCGATCGCGGTAACGCCCTCGACTGACTCACCGCCGACCTCGACCCGCACCTTCACGGCTTTGAGCAGGTACTTGCGGTAGAAGCCGGAGATCCCGGCCCAGCTGTAGTAGTAGGGGCCCGCTTTCGACTTCAGCTTCGGGTGTTCATCCACCCGGCGGACTACGGTGGCGTCGATCCCGACCCCGCAGGCGAAGACGAAGTGGCGCTCGTCGACCTTGCCGAGGTCGATCTTGCGCGGCGCCCACTCGTCGGCCAGGGTCAGCAGGTGCTCGGTCGCGTCGACGACGTCGTTGGGGATGCCGAGCGTGCGGCAGACGACGTTGGTCGAGCCGCCCGGCAGCACCGCGACCGGCAGGTCGCTGCCGGCGAGCCCGTTGGCGACCTCGTTCAGGGTCCCGTCGCCGCCGAAAGCGACGACCACGTCATAGCCGCCGTCGCGGGCGTCGTGGGCCAGTTCGGTCGCGTGGTTCTGGGCCTGGGTGGTGACCGCCTCGACGTCGTAGCGGCCCTGCAGGGCGTAGACGACGAGATTGCGCAAACGGTCGGAGACGGTCGTCGCGTACGGGTTGACGATCACCAGCATCCGTTTCTTTGCAGGTTTGCGGTGCCTGCGAGTGCGAAGGTGGGCCGCCACTCCGGCAGCGTATTGCGATCGGCCGCGCGGCAGCCTGATCGTCGCGCCGGCTTGGCTCCGCCTGGCGCCATGAGAGGATCGGCGCGTCTCGTCGTCCGTCCAAAACGCCGAGGAGGTTGCCGTGAAGAAGATCCAGGGGAAGCTGACCTACGCGAACGTCGTCGCGAGCTTGGCGCTGTTCATCGCGATCGGCGGCGCTTCCGCCTTCGCCGCGAACCAGCTCGGCAAGAACAGCGTCGGCCCCAAGCAACTGCAGAAGAACGCGGTAACCACCGCCAAGATCAAGGCCAATGCGGTGACCGGGGCGAAGGTGAAGGTTGCGACGCTCGGCAAGGTCCCAAGCGCCCAGAGCGCCGATCACGCGAGCAGCGCCGACGACGCGGGCAAGCTGGGTGGGGTCGCCGCCGCTCGCTACCTCACGGTCGGATCGAAGCTCGGCTCCGGAGAAACCGAGGTCGGCGTCTTTGCCGCTTCGGCCGGGGTCGGCGGAGTAGGCCAGGCGGCGATCAACTTCTCTCCGCGGCTGCCCGGATCCGTCCCCTCTGAAAACGCCCAGATCCTGGCGCCGGCCGCAACCAGCGCCGGCTGTCCCGGCCCACGCAGTGCCGCTCCCGGATTCCTCTGCGTTTACGAGGTCCAGATCGGTGGCATGACCTCGCCCACGTTCGGATCGACCATCCCGGATGCGTCATCCGATGTCGCCGAGCCGGAGGGCGCCGTAATCGTCTTCACCGGCACCGCCGCCAACGGCAACGCACGGGGAAGCTGGGCCTACACGGCACGATGAGAAGGCCGCGAGAAAAGCTGACCTACGCCAACGTGGTCTCGACGTTGTGCCTGTTCTTGTTGCTGGGTGGCGGCGCTGCCTTCGCCGCCGACAAGCTGGGCAAGAACTCGGTCGGCGCCAAGCAGATCAAGAACGGCGCGATCACCACGGCGAAGATCAGGGCGGGCGCGGTGACGGGAGCGAAAATCAAGCTCTCAACCCTGGGCAGCGTGCCGAGTGCATCGAACGCCGATCAGCTCGGCGGCCAGCCACCCTCCACCTACCGCGACCGCTGTCCGGTCGGGACCATTGCCGCCACCGCCTCTCTCTGCGTCAGGACCGCGGCGTTCTCGGCTGACTACGTCGCGGCAGCCGCTGCCTGCGCCAAACTCGGATTCCGCCTACCGAGCCCGAGCGAGGCCTTCTTGATCGCCGCCAAGGTCACCGGTCCGGACGAATACCTGACCGACAACTTCTGGACTGAAACGGGGGCCGGGCGGGTGCTGATCTTCGACAAGGGAGAAGAAGGCCTCTACGGCGTCTTGTCCGACTCGGCGCGCACTGCCTACTGCGTCACCGACGCCAGCGACTCCTGAACCTAGGTCAGGTCGCCTCGTAGCGGACGATGCCGCCGTCCTCGACCCGCCGCACCCGGCCTTCGTTTTCGAGGATGTCGGTGTGGCCGATCACCTCGGAGAGGGTGAGGAAGGCCTGGGTGACGGCGACGTTGCCCCAGATCGACTGCGCCAGCTCGTAGCCGGTGGGGCTGCCCTGCTCGGCGATCAGCCGGTAGATCTTCTCCTTGCGGCGATCGTGGCCGGCGAGGCGGCTGTCGACCAGGGCGACGTGGTCGGTGATCGGCTCGCCGTGGCCGGCGAAGACGATCTCGGCCGGCATCGCCCGGGTTGCCTTCATCGACTCGATGTAGGTGACAAGGGATTGGGTGCGCCGCTCGGAGCCGTCCAGAGGGCGGCTGATCAGCGGGTTGGAGGAGACGTTGGAGATCAGGTGGTCGCCGGAGAAGAGGATCTTGCGCTCGGCGTCCCAGAAGAGCGTGTCGGAGGGGCTGTGGCCGGGGCGGTGGAGGGTCTGCAGGCGGCGGTCGCCGAGCACGATCTCCTCGCCGTCGGCCAGCGGCCTGGTCACCACCGCGTGCGAGCCCCAGTTGCGGAAGCTGCGCGAGACGCTGCGCAGGGCGACGGTGACGTCCTCCGGGATGCCGTTGCGGAGCATCACCTGGACGGCGAACTCGTCCTCCTTCTCGGCGTCCTCGTCGAAGGCGGCCAGCCGCTCGGCGGCGACCCCGATCGCCGCCACCTCGGCCCCGGAGTGCTCGACCAGGATCTCGACCAGGCCGATGTGGTCGAGATGCTGATGCGTGAGGACGATCAGGCCGAGGTCGTCGATCGAGTGGTCGCGCTCGTTCAGCATCCTGGTCAGCTCGTCGAGCGACTTGCCGGAGTTGGGCCCGGTGTCGATCAGGGTCAGCGGCTCGTCCTCGATCAGGTAGCAGTTGATCCGCCCGACGGCGAACGGGGTGGGCACCGGCAGGCAGTGGATCCCGGCCAGCGCGGCCTGCTCCAGCGCCTCCTGCGGGGTCATCGTCATCCCCGGATCAGCCCGAGGATCTCGTCGCGGCGGCGCTCCATGTCCCCGCGTGAGGTCAGCGACTCGAGGTTGAGGCGCAGCAGCGGCTCGGTGTTCGAGGGGCGGACGTTGAAGTGCCAGTCCGGGTAGTCGATCGAGATCCCGTCGAGGCGGGTGATCTCGCCGGCGGAGAAGCGCGCCGCGATCTCCTCCATCTTGGCCGCCGGGTCGGCGACCTCGGAGTTGATCTCGCCGGAGATGAAGTACTTGGAGCGGAACTCCTCCATCAGTTCGCCGAGACTGCGCCCCTCGACCGAGAGCAGCTCCAGCATCAGCAGCGCCGGGATCGTCCCCGAGTCGGCGTTCCAGAAGTCGCGGAAGTAGTAGTGGCCGGAGACCTCGCCGCCGAAGGCCGCATTCTCCTCACGCATCCGAGCCTTGAAGAAGGCGTGGCCGACCCGCGAGAGGTCGGAGTGCCCGCCTTCCTCGGCGACCAGGTCGGGCACGGCGCGGCTGGAGCGAGGGTCGTAGAGGATCGTCGCGCCCGGGTTCTTGCGCAGCGCCGCCCGGGCGAGCAGGGCGCAGATGAAGTCGCCGTCGCAGAACTCGCCGCTGGCGTCGATGAAGAAGCAGCGGTCGGCATCGCCGTCCCAGGCGATCCCGAGGTCGGCGCCCGTCGCCTGGACCCGCTCCATGATCATCCGCCGGTTCTCCTCCAGCAGCGGGTTGGGCTCGTGGTCGGGGAACTCGCCGTCGGGGACGAAATACATCTCCTCCAGCTCCAGCGGCAGCTTCTCGAGGATCGGCCCGACCATCGGCCCGCCCATCCCGTTGCCGCCGTCGACAACGACCTTCATCGGCTTGACGGCAGCAGCGTCGATGAAGGAGAGCGCATGGGCGCGGAACTCCTCCCAGATGTCGACCTCCTCGAAGGAGCCGCCGCCGGGGGCGTGGCCCAGCCCGGCCTCGATCTCGGCCTTGACGTCGCCGATGCCGGCGTCGCCGGAGAGCGGCAGCGCCCCCTCGCGAACCAGCTTGACGCCGGTGTAGGCCTTCGGGTTGTGGGAGGCGGTGACCATCGCGCCGCCGTCGAGCTCGCGTGAGCCGACCAGGTGGTAGAGCATCTCGGTCGCGACCATGCCGGCGTCGAGCACCGTCGCCCCCTCGAAGATCATCCCGTCGCGCAGCTCAGCCGCCATCGCCGGCGCCGTCAGCCGCATGTCGCGGCCGAGCCCGATCCGCAGCTCGGCGGTCGGCTTGCCGCGCAGCTTGCCCAACACCCGGGTGAAGGCGCGGCCGATCGCGTGGGCGGTGGTCTCGTCCATCTCCTCGCCGTAGAGGCCGCGGATGTCATAGGCCTTGAAGATCCCGGCCGGGGCCAGGGGCTGCTGCTCGCTCAAAACGCTCCCTTCAGAGCCTCGTAGCTCTGTTCGATCGATTGCGGCATGACTTTCGTGTCGGCGATCACCGGCATGAAGTTGTTGTCGCCCGCCCAGCGCGGCACGACGTGCATGTGGATGTGATGCTCGACTCCCGCGCCGGCGACCCGGCCCTGGTTGAAGCCGACGTTGTAGCCGTGCGGGCTGTAGATCTCCTCCAGTCGGCCCATCGCCCGCTGCGCCAGGGCCATCATCTCGGCCAGGGTCGCGGCCGGGATCTCCTGCAGGTCGCCGACGTGCTCATAAGGCGCCACCATCAGGTGCCCGTTGGTGTACGGGAAGAGGTTGAGGATCACGAAGCAGCTCTCGCCGCGGTGGACGATCAGGTTCGCCTCGTCGTCATCCCCCCGCGGCTTGGCGCAGAAGATGCACTCCTCCTCGTTGTCCTTGGACGCGTCCTTCACGTAGGCGAGGCGCCAGGGCGCCCAGATCCGAAAGTTAGCCACGAGCGACCCATCCTAAGCGGAAGTCGTGCCTGGTTCGCTAGAGCCAGCGGCGGCGTTTGAAGTAGATGACCATCCCGACCAGGATCGCCACCATGCAGCCGATCACGATCCAGAACCCGGTCGTGCTCTGCTCGCCCGGCACGTGCGAGTTCATCCCCCAGATGCTGGCGATCAGGGTGAGGGGGAGGACGATGACGCTGATCGAGGTCAGCACCCGGAGGATGTCGTTGACGCGGTGGGAGATGACCGACTCATTGGTCTCCTCCAGCGCCTCGGCGACCTCCTTGTAGTTTTCGAGCATGTCCCAGATCCGCTCGTGGGCGTCGACGATGTCGTCGAAGTAGATCTCCAGGTCGAGGTCGGTGGCGAGGTAGCGCTGCTTGACTTTCTCGAGGTCGCGCAGCACCGGCCGCTGCGGCCGGATCACCTTGCGGAAGTTGATGATCTCCTGCTTGACGTTGGAGATGTCGCGCACGACCTCGTCGGAGCGGCCGTCGAAGATGTCGTCCTCCAGGGCGTCGAGCTTGTTGCCGATCTTGCGCAGCATCGGGAAGCAGTAGTCGAAGCTGTCGTCGACGAGGCGGTAGAGGAGGTAGCCCGAGCCGCGCGAGAAGAGCTGCTGGCGCAGCTCCTCTTTGGCTCGGCAGCGCTCGAACAGGTACTCGACCGGCTGCAGCGGCTGGTTCGGGATCGTGACCATGTAGTCGGGCCCGACGAAGATGTCGAGCTCGCCGGTGCCCAGGCGCCGCGCGGCGCGGTCGAAGACCGGGAAGTGGAGGACGATGAAGAGGTACTCGTCGTAGATGTCGATCTTCGGTCGCTGGTTGCGCGAGAGGACGTCCTCGAGGTCGAGGGCGTGGAAGTCGAAGTGCTCCTCCAGCCAGCTGCGCTCCATTGCGCCGGGGCGCTCGATGTTGACCCAGCGCAGGCCGGCCGAGTCAATCTGCTCGACGCGCGGAGCCTGGGGCTCAGCAGGGGAGGAGGGGCCGGCGAGATCGCCGCGCCGCCCGGGCCGTCGCAGCCGTGGTTTCGGAAGGTTCGGCATCGCTCGGGCTGATCGTCTCGTCGTGCAGTGGAGTCATGCTGGGCCACAGGTTAGCCGCCAGGCCTGCCTAAATTGGTTTACGGGGCGCCTGGTAGGCTTCACCCAACATAAGCGCCACATCTAGAGGGGTGGAGGGACTGGCCCAGTGAAGCCCCGGCAACCATCGTCGAGCCATCAGGTTCGGCGGCAGGTGCCAACTCCAGCAGACCGCGAAGTGAGGTCTGGAAGATGTGGGGGATGTCCGATCGGACCTCTGCCCCACAAAAGGCGGAGGTTTTTTTTCGTGGAAAAGAGGATCGGATGTCAATCGAGAGTCTGAAGTGCAAGGAGTGCGGCACGGCTTACGAGCTCGGCGCCCACTACGTCTGTGAAAACTGTTTCGGGCCGCTGGAGGTCGCTTACGACTTCTCCTCGCTGGACCCGGTCGAGGCGAAAAGGCGGATCCAGGCGGGTTCGCAGGGAATCTGGCGCTACGCCGACTTCCTCCCCTTCGAGGGCCGCCCCAACGACCCACTGGAGCCGGGGCTAACGCCACTGGTGCGGGCCGACCGGCTGGCCGAGCGGATCGGGCTCGACGCCGAGCTCTGGATCAAGAACGACGCCGCCAACCCGACCCATTCGTTCAAGGACCGGGTCGTCGCCGTCGCCGTCGCCAAGGCGCAGGAGCTCGGCTTCGAGACAGTCGCCTGCGCCTCGACCGGCAACCTCGCCAACGCGGTCGCCGCCCACGCGGCCGCCGCCGGGCTCGACTCCTACGTCTTCGTCCCCGCCAACCTCGAGGAACAGAAGCTGCTGGCGACCGGTGTCTACGGGACCAACCTTGTCGGCGTCCGCGGCAACTACGACGACGTCAACCGGCTCTGCACCCAGCTGGCCGAGAGCCGACCCTGGGCCTTCGTCAACGTCAATCTGCGCCCCTACTACGCCGAGGGCTCGAAGACGCTCGCCTACGAGACCGTCGAGCAGCTGGGCTGGACCTTGCCGGACCGGGTCGTCTCGCCGATCGCCTCGGGCTCGCTCTTCACCAAGCTCGGCCGCGGCTTCCAGGAGTGGATCGACCTCGGCCTCGTCGCCGGCACCCAGCCGATCTTCAACGGTGCCCAGGCGGAGGGCTGCAGCCCGGTGGCGACGGCCTTTGCCGAAGGCTGGGACGTCTGCAAGCCGCAGAAGCCGGAGACGATCGCCAAAAGCCTGGCGATCGGCGATCCGGCCGACGGCCCCTACGCGATCGAGCACGCCCGTCGCACCGGCGGTGGCGTCGACTCGGTCAACGACGCCGAGATCCGCGAGGGGATCAAACTACTGGCCGAAACGACGGGGATCTTCACCGAGACCGCCGGCGGCGTCACCGTCGGCGTCCTGCGCAAGCTCGCCGAACGCGGCGAGATCGCCTCGGGGGAGAGGGTCGTCGTCTACATCACCGGCGAGGGGCTGAAGACTCTCGACGCGACCCGCGATACGTTCCAGATGCACGAGATCGACCCCGACCTCGAGAGCTTCGAGTCCGAGTTCCGCCAGGAGGTGGCCGCCTGATGTCAATCACCGTCAAGATCCCGACCCAGCTGCGCGCCGCGACCGGTGGAGAATCGACCGTCGAGGTGACCGGCGCCACCGTCGGCGAGGCGCTCGACGCCGTCTTCGACGCGCACACCGAGCTGCGCGAGCGGATCACCCAGGACGGCGACCTGCGCCGCTTCGTCAACGTCTACGTCTCGGGCGAGGACATCCGCTTTCAGCAGGGGCTGGAGACGGGGATACAAGATGGTGACGAGGTCACCATCTTGCCAGCGGTGGCTGGGGGCTGACGCGCGTGGCGCGGCGCATCTCTGCGTCCTCGGTCGCTCGCGTGCAGAGCACGCCACGCTCCCTGCGTCCTTGACCTGCTTGGCCACTCGCGTCAGTGACTTTGTTCAGACGGAAATAGGCTTCGCAAAATGAGGCCACCAGTCGTCATCCTCTGCGGGGGACGTGGAACCCGGCTGCGGGAGCGGACCGAGTCGGTGCCGAAGGCGCTGGTCGAGATCGGGGCGCGGCCGATTCTCTGGCACGTGATCCAGATCTACGCCGCCCAGGGCTTCGATCGCTTTCTGCTCGCGACCGGCTACCTGGGCGAGGCGGTGGAGGAGTTCACCGCGGCCCAGCGCTGGCCCGCGGGCGTCGAGGTCGAGTGCGTCGACACCGGGCTCGATACCCCGACGGGCGGTCGCGTTGCGGCACTGGCTCCGCTGCTCGGTGAGCATCCCTTCTGCGTTACCTACGCCGACGGCGTCGCCGACGTCGACCTCGCCGCCGAGCTGGAATTCCACGGCGCTCATGGTGCCCTGGCGACGATGACGGTCGTCCAGCCCGATCTGCAGTGGGGCGTCGCCGAACTCGATGGCGAGCGGGTCGCCGGCTTCGTCGAGAAGCCGCGCAGCGAGCGCTGGATCAACGGCGGCTTCTTCTGCTTTGAGCCCGGCGTCCTCGCCTACCTGGATGCCGACAGCGTGCTCGAGCGCGAGCCGCTGCGCCGGCTGGCCGAGGAGGGGCAGTTGCGCGGCTTCCGCCACGAGGGTTTCTGGGACTGCATGGACACCTACAAGGACGCGGTCGTCCTCAACGACCTCTGGGCCGGCGGCGAAGCGCCCTGGCGGGTCTGGGACGCGGCCGCGGCGGAGACAGCGTGAAGCGGGCGCTGGTCAGCGGCGGCCACGGCTTCGTCGCCTCGCACCTGGCACGGGCTCTGCTCGAGCGCGGCGACGCGGTCACGGTCCTCGACTTGGCGCCGCCGCCGTTGTCAGGGCTGGCACTGCAGCGGATCGACAGCGAGGTCGAGCTGGTCGAGGCCGACCTGCGCGACGTCGCCAAGGTCGGCGCGACGATCGAGTCGAGCGAGTTCGACGTCGTCTTCCACCTCGGCGCCCAGACCCTGGTCGGGCCGGCGATGAGCGACCCGACCGCGACCTTCGAGACCAACGTGCGCGGCACCTGGACGCTGCTGGAGGCCTGTCGGCGGGCGGAGGTGCCGGCGATCGTCGTCGCCTCCTCCGACAAGGCCTACGGGCCCAGCGACGTGCTTCCCTACCGTGAGGACATGCAGCTGCGCCCCGCTTCGCCCTACGAGGCGAGCAAGGCCGCCGCCGACGCGATCGCGCTCAGCTACTGGCCCGCCTACGGCCTGCCGGTCGCGGTCACCCGCTTCGCCAACATCTACGGCGGTGGAGACCTCAACTTCTCGCGCTTGATCCCGGAAGCGATCGCCGCCGTGCTCGACGGGCGGCGACCGCAGATCCGCTCCGACGGCAGCCCCGAACGCGACCTGCTCTACGTCGACGACGCGATCTCCGCCTACCTCGCGGTCGAGCACGCGGTCGGCGCCGGTGGCCCGGGGGCGGGGGAGGCCTTCAACGCCGGCGGTGAGCAGCCGCACTCGGTCGCCGAGGTGCTGGAGACGATCGCCGCGGTCTCGGGCTCGGGCCTGGACCCCGAGTACCTCGGCGTCGGCAACCCGGCCGGCGAGATCGACCGCCAGTACGTCGACTCGGCGAAGCTGCGCGGCCTGACCGGCTGGGCGCCGGCGATCTCGCTGCGCGACGGCCTGATCCGCACCCTCGACTGGTACCGGGACCACCCGGAGGTCCGGCCGAACTAGGCTGAAGCCATGTGCGGCCGCTTCACCGTCACCACGAAAGACACGAAGAAGATCGCCGATCGCTTCCAGGTCGAGCTCGAGAAGGCGCTGGAACGCGGTGGCGCAGGGGGGAAGGAGAGCGCCAAGGACGGTGAGGCCAAGGCCAAAGCGGAGAAATCGCCGCCGGGGATGGGCCGCTTCAACGTCGCCCCGACCCAGGAGATCCTCGTCGTCCGCTCCTCGCCTGAGCCCGAGGAGGCGGCCGCGGGCGAGCGGGAGGCACGGCTGATGCGCTGGGGCCTGGTGCCGCGCTGGGCCAAGGACCTCAAGGTCGGCTACCGGATGATCAACGCCAAAGCCGAGAACCTCAGCTCCAGCCGCGCCTACAGCCCGCTGGTCGGCAAGTACCGCCACCGCTGCCTGATCGTCGCCGACGGCTTCTATGAGTGGATGAAGGCTGAGGATCCCAAGCAGCCGCGCCAGCCCTGGCGCTTCACCGTCGACGATGGCGAACCCTTCGCCTTCGCCGGTCTCTGCACCCGCAAGGAGTGGGACGACGCTGAGGACCGCGGCTTCGACGATGGCTGGCTCTACAGCGCGACGATCGTCACGACGACGCCGAACCAGCTGGTCTCACGGGTCCATGACCGGATGCCGGCGATACTGCCCAGCGCCGAGGCCGAGGCCGCCTGGCTGAACCCAGACCTGAGCACCGAGGACGCGGTGGCAATGTGCGGGCCGCTCGACGCGGCGCGGATGTCCAGCGCGCCGGCCAATCCGAAGCTGAACAAGGTCGGGAAAGGGATGGAAGAAGGACCCGATCTGCTCGTCGCGCCGCAGACCGGCTGAAACCTCAGTCTTCTTCCTTTTCGACCTTTTCCTGCCGCGCTTCTTCTCTTTCTTCTTCCAGCTCTTCGTTGATTGGCGGCGGGACATGCTTCAGCGCGCCGGTGGTTTCGACCGTTGCTTCGCCGTCGCTGGTAGTCACCGTGCAGCCGAGCTCGGCGCCCGGCACGACGGTCGTTTTCCAGACCGTGTTGAAGGGCAGCTCGAGGTCCACCTTTGGCTTGCCATCGGGCAGGAAGTATTTGAGCCGCTCGATCCCGATCTTGTATTCGGGCCATTCGAGCTTGACGCCTTTCTCCGTGGTGAACCTGCGTGGCAGGTCGCCGACTTCGAGCACCGCGAGTTCGACCCCGTGGGAGCTGAAGTCGATCAGCAGCGTTTCAGGCGCGGGCTGGCCGTAGATCCCGTCTTCGTTGGAGCGCGGGTAGGTGGCTCGCAGGCCGCCTGAGGTGCGGGAGATTTCGGTGTGGGTGTTGGTCGCCTTGGCGGAGCAGAGGATGCGGCCGCCGCCGATCGGGGCACCCTTGTCGATCTTCAGCACGGTGGCGATCTGGAACAGCGAGTAGCCGCTGTCGTTGGTTCCGGTGGCGCGGATCTTGCCGTCGACCAACTGCATCGACTCGTCGCCGCCGGGCACCGCAACCGGCTTGGAGTCGGGCACGGGCCTGGTCTGGACCCATTCGAGGTTGGCGGATTCGCCGCCGGCCTTGTCGGTGCTCAGCACGGCCGCGACGACGCAGGCCAGCAACCCGATCGCGACGACCGCCAGCACTCCGCGCGGCATCTTGCTGTCCTGGGGCGCCTCGTCCATGCGACCGCGACAGTATTGGAATCGGTCACAGTTCCGCGATCTTGCCCTGGGCGACGGCCCTGGCAGCTACCGTGGGGGCGTGGCAAAGAAGCCAACCCGGCTCGGCGCGACCGAGATCCGCAGGCGGACCGTGATCGTCCACGGCCGCACGCTCAACTACGTGGAAGCCGGCTCCGGCCCCGTCCTGCTGCTGATCCACGGCATGGCCGGCAACGCCGAGAACTGGCGCTCGGTGGTCGAGCCGCTGGCCCGTGCCCACACCGTGATCGCACCCGACCTGCCCGGCCACGGCGAGTCGGAGCCGGGGGGAGGCGACTACTCGCTCGGCTCGCTGGCGACCGGCCTGCGCGACCTGCTCGTCGCCCTCGGCCACGACCGTGCGACCCTCGTCGGCCACTCGCTCGGCGGCGGCATCGCGATGCAGTTCACCTACCAGTTCCCCGAGCTGGTCGAACGGCTGATCCTCGTCTCCAGCGGCGGCCTCGGGCCTGAGGTGAGCATGGTCCTGCGGGCCGCGGCCCTGCCCGGCGCCGACCTCTTCATCTCCGCCACCGCGGCACCCGGTCAGCGGATCGGGTCGGTGCTTAACCGCGGCCTGGGTGTGGTCGGCCTGCGACCCAGCGCCGATGTCTCCGAGGTCGCCCGCGGCTACGCCTCGCTCTCGGACTCCGGCCGCCGCAGCGCCTTCCTCGCGACCCTGCGCTCGGTCGTCGGCACCGGCGGCCAGCGCGTCGCCGCCGGCGACCGCCTCTACCTGGCCGAATCGCTGCCGATCCTGATCGTCTGGGGCTCGCGCGATCCGATCATCCCCGTCTCCCACGGCGAAGCCGCCCACGCCTCCCTCGCCGGCAGCCGCCTCGAGGTCTTCGACGGCGTCGGCCACCTGCCGCAGCTGGAGGCCCCCGGCCAGTTCACCCTCGTCCTCGAGCGCTTCCTGGCCGAGACCGAGCCGGCGAAGTTCGACCGCGACGAGTGGCGCGCGCGGTTCCAGACCGCGTAGGCGGGGCCGGAGACGCGATCCGTGGATTTGAGCCCCTATGGGGGCCAAAAACGACGGATCGAAGGAGGAGAGAACCTGACGCGCCCGACAGGATTCGAACCTGTGGCCTCTTCCTCCGGAGGGAAGCGCTCTATCCAGCTGAGCTACGGGCGCTCACCGGGCAGCTTAGTGATGCAGGCGCCGAGTGCGGCAGTCCTTTGATCCGGATAGCGGGACAAAAGACGACCGCGTAGGCTCGGCGCCGATGGATCTCTCGGTGATCTTTCTTGGCACCGGCGGCTCGGTGCCGTCGGCGCGGCGCTCGACCGCCAGCGTGCTGATCGCGCGTGGGGGAGAGCGGCTGCTGTTCGACTGCGGCGAAGGGACGCAGCGGCAGATGCAGCGCTCGACCGGGCTGGTGCAGGTCGACGAGATCTACCTGACCCATTTCCACGCCGATCACATCCTCGGCCTGCCCGGGCTGTTGAAGACCTATGACCTGACCGATCGCGATCGGCCGCTGGTCGTCTACGGGCCGCCCGGGCTGAAAGAACTGTTCACCACCCTGAAGCCGCTGATCGGCCGGCTCGGCTTCGGCCTCGACCTGGTCGAGCTGGCGCCGGGCGAGGCGGTCAGGCACGACGACTACGAGGTCCAATCCTTCGAAGCCGCTCACGGCGCCCGCGCCTATGGCTACGCGCTGATCGAGGATTCCCGCCCGGGCCGCTTCGACCCTGCCGCCGCGACCGCCGCCGGCGTCAAGGAAGGGCCGGCCTTCGCGGCGCTGCAGAGGGGGGAGGAGGTCGCGGGCGCCGACGGGCCCGTCTCCCCGAACCGGGTGATGGGACCTTCTCGCCCCGGACGCACCATCGTCCTCACGGGAGATACCGCCCCCTCACCGACCACGGTCGCCGCGGCCGCGGACGCCGAGCTCTTGATCCACGACGCCAGCTTCGCCGAGGAGGAGGTCCAGCGCGCCGCCGAAACCGGCCACTCGACCTTCGCCCAGGCCGCCGCGGTCGCCACAGAAGCGCACGTCAAGCTGCTGGCCCTGGTCCACATCTCCTCCCGCTACCACGTCGGGACGGTCCTGGAAGACGCCCGCGACCTCTTCGAGCCCACCATCGCCCCCAGGGATTTCGACGTAATTGAAGTCCCGTTTCCCGAGCGAGGCGACCCCCATCTCGTGCCGAACGGAGCCAGGGAGCAAGGCGGGTCGGGGTAGGGCCTCGGCCAGCCTCGCCAATCTTTTTGCGCAGACGAGGCCCTACCCCGACCCGCCGCCCTCGCTGCTACGCTGCGGCCGTCCTTTAACCCGGTCCCGAGAGGCCAGGAAGGAAGCAAAGAGTGAGTGAGAAGATCGTGCTTGAGCACGACGATCTGAGGCGAACCCTGCGGAGGATCGCCCACGAGATCGCCGAGAAGAATCCCGAGCCCGCCGGTCTCGCCGTGGTCGGTATCCACACTCGCGGTGCGATCCTCGCCCGTCGCCTGCATCTCATCCTCACCGAGCTGGTCGAGACCGAGCTGCCGATCGGCGACATCGACATCTCCTTCTACCGTGACGACCTCGGCACCCACTCGCCGGCCTCCCAGCCCGTCGTCCACGCCTCGCACATCGACTTCGACCTCAGCGAGCGCACCGTCGTCCTCGTCGACGACGTGCTCTTCACCGGCCGCACCGTGCGGGCCGCGATCGACGCCCTCTTCGACTACGGCCGGCCGCGCCGGGTCCAGCTGGCGGTCCTCTGCGACCGCGGCCACCGCGAGCTGCCGATCCGGCCCGACTACGTCGGCAAGAACCTGCCGACCGCCCGCGAGGAGCGGGTCAACGTCCGGCTCGCAGAGATCGACGAGGTCGACCAGGTGACGATCTCCGAGCCCCACCCCGTGGAGGTGAGCGCGTGAAGCACCTACTCGCGATCGAGCAGCTCTCCCGCGAGGGGATCGAAGCGATTCTCTCCCGCGCCGAGAGCTTCGCCGAGGTCGGCCGCCGCGACATCAAAAAAGTCCCAACCCTGCGGGGGCGCACCGTCGTCACCCTCTTCTACGAGTCGAGCACCCGCACCAGCAGCTCCTTCGAGCTCGCCGCCAAGCGACTCTCAGCCGACCTCGTCTCGGTCAAGGCCGCCGGTTCCTCGGTCGACAAGGGCGAGTCGTTGAAGGACACGGTCGCGACCCTCTCGGCCTACGACCCGGCCGCGATCGTGATCCGTCACCCCTACGCCGGGGCCGCCCAGATGGTCGCCGGCTGGACCACCGCCGCGGTCGTCAACGCCGGCGACGGCAAGCACGAGCACCCAAGCCAGGCCCTGCTCGACGTCTACACGCTGCGCCGCCGCCTCGGCTCGCTCGACGGCCGCAACATCTGGATCGTCGGCGACGTCCTCCACAGCCGCGTCGCCCGCTCCAACCTGATCGCCTTCCAGCGGCTCGGCGCCAAGGTCACCGTCTGCGGCCCGCCGACCCTGATCCCGCGCGGGATCGAGGAGCTCGGCTGCGCCGTCTCGTACACGCTGGACGGGATCGAGGAGGCCGACGTCGTCTACGCGCTGCGGATGCAGCAGGAGCGGATGAGCGAGAGCTTCGTCCCCTCGCTGCGCGAGTACGCCGCCACCTTCCAGATCGACACCCGCCGACTGCACCCGCGCCAGCTGCTGATGCACCCGGGGCCGGTCAACCGCGGCGTCGAGCTTTCCGGCGAGGCGATCGACTCGCCGCAGTCGCTGATCGCCGAGCAGGTCGCCGCCGGCCTGGTCGTGCGGATGGCGATCCTCTTCGAGTTGCTGGCCGGCAACGAGCGGCCCGTCCCGGCCAGCGACGGCGACGGGGAACCGAGCCCGACCCCGATCGGGCAGCCCGCATGAGTGCGGAACGACCAAGCGTGCATATCTGGCTCTTCGCGCCGGGAGTGGAGGACGAAATTCATGTCTAGCCTGACCGACCTGCTCGACGTCCGCGCCGGGGAGAACGCCCACCTCGTCCTCCGCCGGGCGAACGTGCTCGACCCGGTCGCCGCGATCGACGGCGTCCACGACGTGGTCGTCCGCGACGGGCGGATCGCCGAACTGGCAGCGCCCGGCGAGGCGGCGACGGATGGCGCCGAGGTGCTCGAGGCCGAGGGCCTGCATGCATTCCCCGCCTTCTTCGACCCCCATGTCCACCTCCGCACCCCCGGCCACGAGCACAAAGAGGACGTCGAGACCGGGACCAGGGCAGCCGCCGCCGGTGGCTACTGCGGGATCCTGGCGATGGCCAACACGATGCCGCCGGTCTCCACCGCGGCCGACATCACCGCCCTGCGCGAGCAGGCCCGGGCCGGCGCCTCGGTCCCGGTCGGCTTCCTCGCCACCGTCACCCGCGGCATGGAAGGCAAGGACCTGACCGAGATGGTCGAACTGCGCGAAGCCGGCGCGATCGGCTTCTCCGACGACGGGCTGCCGATCACCAGCGCCCGGGTGATGCGCCGGGCCCTCCAGTACCAGCGGCTCTGCGGCGGCAACATCGCCCTGCACGAGGAGGACCCCGAGCTCTCTGGCGACGGGGTCATGCACGAGGGCCCGGTCTCGGCCGCGATCGGGCTCGGCGGCATCCCCTCGGTCTCGGAGTCGACGATGGTCGCCCGCGACGCCGCGCTGGCCGCCTACGAGGAGGCGCGGATCCACGTCCAGCACCTCTCGGCGGCGGAGTCGGTCGAAGTCGTTCGCCTCGCCAAGGCCGCCGGCGTCCAGATCAGCGCCGAGGCCAGCCCGCACCACCTCTGCCTGACCGACGAGGAGGTCCGCAGCCTCGACCCGCACCGCTTCAAGATGAACCCGCCGCTGCG
>OUNO010004863.1_pt1 | contig 18073 bp, 14 predicted proteins | sample 1779811 | NCBI WGS metagenome assembly OUNO01 (sample SAMEA3914804, study PRJEB12502) | metagenome | biome: forest; material: soil | place: Canada | collected 2010-06-25 | depth 0.3 m | reverse complement strand
CGACGACGCCGAGGACCCGGAAACGATCGGACTAGCGGTCGACGGCAGCCTCGCCACCGCCTGGAGCAGCGAGCACTACGACACCGACACCTTCGCCGGCACCAAGACCGGGCCCGACCCCGGCGTCGGCCTCTACGTCACCACCAAGTCACCCGCGACCCCGACCGCGATGGTGATCCGCACCCCCGGTCCCGGCTGGGACGCCCAGATCTACGCGACCGCGGGTGAAGCCCCCGAAGAGCTTTCCGGATGGGGCGAACAGATCGGCGAAGTCAACGACGCGACCGAGAACGAGGAAGTGGAACTCCACCTCGGCACCCCGGCGAGCAACTTCCTGGTCTGGTTCACCAAAGCGGCCTCGGCCCGCGACCAGGAAGGCCGCTACCAGGTCGAGATCAGCGAGATCAAGCTGGTCGAATAGAGCTCCGGAGCAGCGCTAGAACTCGTAGGAGCGTGACGCCTTGTGGCGTTCGAGGGCTAGCCCGACCAGGCGGTCGCAGAGGGCCGGGTAGGTGATGCCACTGGCCTCGAGCAGCTTGGCGTAGACGCTGGTCTCGGTGAAGCCCGGCATCGTGTTGATCTCGTTGACCAGGACCTCGCCGCCCGGCTCGACGAAGAAGTCGCAGCGGGCCAGGCCCGAACAGCCGGCGAGGGTGAAGGTCGAGGCGGCGAGGGCGCGGATGCGGTCTTCCTCGGCGGCCGGGATCGGGGCGGGAACGAGCAGTTCCATGCCGTCGTCGCCGTACTTGGACTCGAAGTCGTACCAGCCTGACTTGGCGACGACCTCGCCGGGGAAGGAGGTCTGCGGCTGCTCGTTGCCGAGCACCGAGCACTCGACCTCGCGGCCGATCGCCGAGGCCTCGACGATCACCCGGGGGTCGTGGCGCAGGGCCAGTTCGACCGCGGCGTCGAGGTCGTCGAGCGACTCGACGCGGCTGATCCCGACGCTCGAGCCCATCCGCGACGGCTTCACCCAGAGCGGCAGCCCGAGCTCGGCGCAGCGCTCGCGCCAGCCCTCTTCGCCGACCGCGGCGAAATCGACCTGGGGGATCCCCTGCTGGGCGAAGAGCCGCTTCAGCGAGAGCTTGTCCATGCAGATCGCCGAGGCGAGCACGTCGGAGCCGACGTAGGGGACGTCGAGGGACTCCAGCAGCCCCTGGATCGAGCCGTCCTCACCGAAGGCGCCGTGCAGGGCCGGGAAGACGGCGTCGGCGCCGAGCAGCCCGGCGCCGGGAACCAGCTCGACCCCGGTGCCGCCGCTGACCCAGCCGCCGCCGCGCTCGATCGTCACCTCGACCGCCTCGTGCCCGGCCTCCTGCAGGCCGCGCCGGACCGAGGCGCCGGAGCGCAGAGAGACGTCGTGCTCGGAGGAGCGGCCGCCGCTGAGGACCGCGACCCTCACGGTTCTTCTTCTTCCGGGAACGGTTCGGCGCTGGCCCGCTTGCCGACGACCAGGGTCACTTCGGCGCCCGGGTCCTGCTGGGAGCCCGGCGTCGGGAACTGGTCGACGACGCGGCCGATCTGGCTCGGCACTTCGGTTTCTTCTTCTTCGACGAACGGCGCCAGGCCGGCTGCGCGGATGGCTTCCACCGCTTCGCGCCGTTCCTTGCCGATCACGTTCGGCACCTTGACCGTCTGCTTGCCCCTGGCGACGACGATCGAGACCGTCGAGCCTTCGGCCACCGCGGTACCGGCGTTCGGCGACTGGCGCAGCACCTGCCCGGGAGGCGAGCTGCTTTCCTCTTCGGAGACCGAGGGGACGAGGCCGAGGCCGCGGATCTGCTGCACCGCGACCGAGCGCTGGGTCCCGGCCAGGACCGGCACCTTGACCTGCTTGGGGCCGCTGGAGGCGAAGAGGATGACCTCGGAGCCGTGGGTCGCCGATTCGCCGCCCCGCGGTTCGGAGTAGACGACGAGGCCTTCTTCGACCGAGCTCGAGCTGACCTGCTGGACCCGGACCTCGAATTCGGCTTCTTCCAGGGTTTCGGTCGCTTCTTCGACCGTCTGCCCCGCGGTCCCGGGGACGGTGCCGCTGCCGGGCCCACCGCTGATGAAGAGGTCGACCTTCGGCTTCGAGCAGAAGAAGGTGAGGAAGGAGCAGTCTTCTTCCGCCGAGCCAGGCAGCGGGTCTTGGTCGAGAACCGTGTTCCGCGGCGCCGGCCGTTCGACGAATTTTTCTTCGCCGACGGTGAAGCCCTGGCGTTCGAGCTGGAGGATCGCGAATTCGAGCTGCTTGCCGGTCACGTTGGGGATGTCCGTGTTGGTGTCCCGGGTCAGCGCCAGCCCGATCAGGATGCCGACGACCGCCGCCACGGCAACCGCGATCCAGATCCAGCGCCGTTTGCTTTTCTCCTCCTCGGGGTCCTCCTCTAGAGGCGTTGCTACCACCGGCGGCAGCGGCGCGAAGGAGGCGGTGCCGGAGCCGACGCCCGGTTCGCGCAGCGCCGCGTCAAGAGCGGCGATGAAGGCGTCGGCGCTCTGGAAGCGCTCGCCCGGGTCCTTCTCCAGCGCCCGCATCACCACCGCGTCGAGCGCCGGTGAGACCTGCGGGTTGATCGAGCTCGGCCGCTGTGGTGTCTGCGAGACCTGTTTCATCGCCACCGCGACGGCGCTTTCGCCCTCGAACGGGACCCGCCCGGTCAGCGCCTCGTAGAGCAGCACCCCGATCGAGTAGAGGTCGGAGACGGCGGTGACTTCGAAGCCCTGCGCCTGCTCGGGCGAGAGATAGTGCGGCGTCCCCATCACCGAGCCGGTCTGGGTTATCTCCGAGACGCCGGCGCGGGCGATCCCGAAGTCGGTGACGATCGCCTTGCCCTCGGCGTCGACGATCACGTTCTGCGGCTTCAGGTCGCGGTGGACGATGCCGTTGCGGTGGGCGAAGCGGGCCGCCTCGAGCACCTGGCGGATCATCGCCACCGCCTGCTCGGGGTTGAGCCCGGCGTCGATCAGTGCCTTCAGCGTCGGTCCGTCGACGTACTGCATGGCGATGTAATAGGTGCCCTCGAACTCACCGCGGTCATAGACCGAGACGATGTTCGGGTGCTGCAGCCCGGCCGCCGACTCGGCCTCGCGGCGGAAGCGCTCGACGAACTCGCGGTCCTGGGCGAAGCGCTTGTGCAGGACCTTGAGCGCAACCTGCCGCTGCAGGTGCGTGTCTTCCGCCAGCCAGACGTCGGCCATCCCTCCGGAACCGAGCCGGCGCAGCACCCGGTAGCGACCGTCGACGACGCTCCCCTCGTTCACCTCAGGCACCGGCTCCTCCTCTACCTCTGATCGATGTGGTCACGTCATTCGCCATTCAAGATCGATTCGGCGACGTGGGCGAAGATCGGCGCGGCGACGTCGTTGCCGAACTGGGTCGTGCACTCGACCGAGGCCGCGATCGCGATCTTCGGATCGTTCGCCGGTGCGAAGCCGATGAACCAGGCCTGGTTCTCGTCGGTGCCGCCGCCGCAGGACTTGTTGTACGGCGTTTCCGCCGTTCCCGTCTTGCCCGCCACCTGGACGCCTTCGATCGCCGCGTTGGTGCCGGTGCCTTCGCTGACCACGCCTTCCATCGCCGTCGTCAGCTGTTCAGCCGTTTCGGCGCTTACCGCCTGGCTGTACTGCGACGGCTCGAGGTGCTTGACGGTGCGGCCGTCCTGATCGATCACGCGATTCCAAATCTGCGGCTTCATCAGCTTGCCCTTGTTGGCGACCGCGGCGGCGACCATCGCCATCTGCAGTGGCGTCGCCAACAGCCGCTCCTGACCGATTGCGACCCGGGCCAGGTCGACCGGGTCGTGCTTGGTCAGGGTGTGTAGATGTTCGTAGACGCCGCTGTTGTAGACCTCGTTGTCGGGCAGGTCGATCGGCGGCGTCGAATTGAAGCCGAACTTTTCCATCTGTTCGAACAGGGCATCCTGGCCGACCTGCTGCCCGAGTTGTCCGAACCAGGTGTTGACCGAGTTGGTCAGAGCGAAGTCGAGCTGGATCGGGCCGAACGATTCTTCGAAGTCGTTGGCCAGGACGTGGCCTTCGTCGACGATCGTCCCCGGCGCGTCGATCGTCGTTTCCGGCGTGATCACGCCACTTTCCAGGCCCGCCGCGGCAGTCACGACCTTGAAGGTCGAGCCCGGCGGGTAGAGGCCCTGCGTGGCCCGGTTGAGCAGCGGCGTTTCGATCTTGTTGTCGACCAGCTTGTTGTATTCGTCGGGGACGCGGTTCGGGTCGAGCGGCTTGTTGGAAGCCATCACCTTGACCTCGCCGGTGCTCGGTTCGATCGCGACGACGGCGCCGAACCCGGCTTCCTCGAGGTCCGATAGCGCCACCCGCTGCGCTTCGGTATCGAGATTGGTGACGATGTCGTTGCCCTCCTGCTTGGCGCCGGTCAGCTGGTCGAGGATCGATTCGAATTCGGAGTTTTCGCCGACCAGTTCTTCGTTGTGGAACTTCTCGAACTCGGACTGGCCGTACTGGACGAAGCTGTAGCCGATCGGGTGGCCGAAAAGTGCCCCTTCGGGGTAGTTCCGCACGTAAACCCGTTCGGCCCCCTTCCCTTTCGCCACCGACTTGGCAAGCAGGGTGCCGTCGGCGGCGAGGATGCGGCCACGGGGGATCTGCTGCTGCTGGATCAGCGGCCGGCTGTTGACTTCCTGTGCCTTGAGGTTCTTTGCATCGAAGACCGACCAGTAGGACGTGAAGCCGATCAGGACCGCGAAAAGGACGACGATGAAGGCGAAGAGCTGGATGATCTGGCGGTTCACGTTACCCCCATCGCCAGGTCGCGCCCGCCCGGTTCGACCGCCTCACGGCGGGCACGATCGGAGACCAGCAGCAGCAGCGCGGTGAGGACGAAGTTGGCGACGATCGAGCTGCCGCCGTAGCTGACGAAGGGCAGCGTCACTCCGGTTAACGGGATCACCCTGGTGACGCCGCCGATGATCACGAAGGCCTGGATCGCGAAGACCGCGGTCAGCCCGGTCGCCAGCAGCTTCGAGAAGCCGTCGCCGGCCAGCAGCGCGATCTTGAAGCCACGGGCGGCGATCAGCAGGTAGATCAGGATCAATCCACAGGCGCCGAAAAGGCCGAGCTCGTTGACGATCAGCGAGTAGATCGTGTCGGTCTGTGCCGCCGGCAGCAGCGTCTGCGCCGGATGGGTCCCGGGGATCGTGATCAGCCCCTGGGCGAAACCTTTGCCGAATAGCCCGCCGTCGGCCTGGGCGAAGATCGACTGCAGGATCTGGTACCCGCTTTCGTGCGGGTCGCTGTAGGGGTGCAGCCAAATCTCGACCCGGTCGTGGACGTGCGGCACCGTTTCGACGATGAACCAGGCGCCGACGAGGAACAGCGCCATCCCGATCACGACGAACGAGAACCGCCCCGTCGCCACGTAGAGCAACGCCAGGAACGCGGCGAAGAACATCAGCGAGCTGCCTAGGTCGCGGATGAAGACGAGCATGAACATCGAGGCGCCCCAGACCACCAGCATCGGCCCGAAGTGCTTCAGCGGCGGCAGCGTCACCCCCAGCACCCGCCGGGCGCCGACGATCAGGACCTCGCGGTGCTCGCGCAGGTAGCTGGCAAGGAAGATGACGATCGCGATCTTCGAGAACTCGGCCGGCTGGAACTGCAACGGCCCGAGCTTCACCCCGAGGTAGGCGCCGTTCACCTGTTGGCCGATCCCCGGCAGCCGTGGCGCCAGCAGCAGCAGCAGCCCGACCGCGGCGATCGTGTAGCGGTAGCGCTCCAGCACCTCGTAATCGCGCAGGAACTGGATCGTCAACGCGAACAGCACCAGCCCGAGGACGAACCAGTTGGCCTGGTCCCGCGCCAGGCTTTCGTCGATCCGGTAGACCATCACTAGCCCGAAGGCGGTCAGCAGCGCCACCAGCGGGAAGAGGTAGGGATCGGCGTTGGGCAGCCGGATCCGCAGGTAGAGGTGAGTCGCCAGGCAGAGGCCGAAGAAGTAGGCGCCGTAGATCAGGCTGAGGTTGCCCAGGCGCGCGCTCTCCTGGGCGAAGACTGCGGCGAAGCCGGCGGTCAGCAGCAGCGCGACCGGAACCAGAGCGACGAGCTCGCGGTTCCTCGCCGACGACCTCAAGGGCCCCCCTGGCTCTTCTGGAGTTCTTCGATCAGCGAGACGGCGTCCTCGCGGGAACGAAGGTCGTGCCCGGTGACCGCGTCGTGGCGCTTGGGCGGCAGCGACTCGGTCTGGACCGGGATCGAGTAGTGCTGGTCGTAGAGCTTGACGCCGAAGGGCAGTTCGTAGGGGAGGCCGCGGTAGAGGGCGACGCGGCCGGCGGAGTCGGTGCCGAGGAACCAGACCTGGCGGTTGCCGTACCAGGCGCCGAAGGCGATCGCGGCGACCACGAGCAGCGCCGCAAGCACCTTGGCGACGGTCTTCAGGCGGTGGCGCTTGGGTTTGTCGGCGAGCTCCTGGCGGCGGCGCTCGGCCGCTTCAGCGGCGGCGCGGCGGCGGACCTCAGTCGCGGTCAGGCCGGCCTCCTCGGCCGAGGAGCCGATCAGGGTCGCCCCCTCCGGCTCGCGGGCCGGGGCCGCCGAGTCCTCGAGCCGGAAGGCGATCACGGTGATGTTGTCGCGGCCGCCGGCCCGGTTGGCTTCGTCGACCAGGGCCCGCACCGCCGACTCCATCGAGCTCGCCCGCGCCAGCAGCCGCGCCACGTGGTCGTCGTCGAGCATCGTCGTCAGCCCGTCGGAGCAGATCAGGAAGACGTCGCCGGCCTGGGCCGGGACGGTCTGGACGTCGACCTGGACCTCCGGTTCGGGTCCCAGCGCGCGGGTGATGATCGAGCGCTGCGGGTGGTCCTCGGCCTGGGCGTCGGTCAGTTGGCCCTTGCGCCGCATCTCCTCGACCAGCGAGTGGTCGCGGGTCAGGCGCTCGAACTTGGCGCCCCGCAGGCGGTAAGCGCGGCTGTCGCCGACGTGGCCGATCGCCACCTCCTCGGCCCCGGCGTCGACGATCATCGCCGTCGTCGTCGTCCCCATCCCGGTCAGCTCGGGATCGGTCCGGGCGCGCTCGTGGATGCGCCGGTTGGCGGCTTCGATCGTCTCGGTCAGGACCTGCTCCGGCGGCGCTGCCGGCAGCTCGCGGTCGAACGACTCGGCGGCCAGCTTCGAGGCGACCTCCCCGGCCTGGGCGCCGCCCATCCCGTCGGCGATGACGAAGACCGGCTCGCGCAGGAAGAGCGAGTCCTCGTTGGCGCTGCGCTGGCGCCCGGTGTCGGTGCGCGAGGCGAAGTCGTCGATCCGCAGCGTCATGAGGCCTCGAGCCTGAACTCGGTGTCGCCGATCTGGACCGTGTCGCCGTCGATCAGTTCCGCCTCTCCCTTCAGAGTGGCGCCGTTGAGCAGCGTGCCGTTGGTCGAGCTCATGTCCTCGACGAAGTGGCGGCCGCCGCGTTCGAAGACGCGGGCGTGGATGCCGGAGGCGTAGCGATCCTCGATCTGCACGTCGGCGTCCTTGGAGCGGCCGATCGAGAGGCCACCGATGAGGTCGAAGCGCGAGTCGCGTTCAAGCCCGCCGCCACGCTCGACAACCAGCCAAGCGTCGGCCCCGCGTGGCGCTTCGGCATAGGCCGGAGCGGCGTGGAAACCGGTCGCGTCAGGGGCCGGCGCGGTGGTCCGGCGGAGGTCCTTCAGGGCGCTGCGGGCGATCACCAGCAGGAACAGGTAGAGGACGGCCAGGAAGCCGAATTTGAGAGCGACGCTTATCGGGTCATAGTCCACGCCCCAGGCACCTTACGTACAGCGTCCGCTACTGCTCGATGTCGAAGAGGAAAGTCGTCGTGCCGACCATCACTTGGTCGCCCGGGCTGAGCCGGGTCGAGGCGACGCGGCGGCCGTTGACCTTGATCCCGTTGGTCGAGCCGAGGTCGACGATCTGCCAGTCACCGGACTCCGAGCGGCGCAGCTCGGCGTGGCGGCGGGAGACGTTGGGGTCGGCCAGCACGCACTCGACCGACTTCGAGCGGCCGATCGTCGCCCGCGGCCCGTCGAGCACGTAGCGGCGGTCGTCGAGCGAGACCACGGCGCGGGTCGAGACCAGCGCGCCGACCGCCTGCTCGGGCCGTTTGGGCCGGCCGCGGTCGCGCTCGCGGACCGCCGAGTAGACCATCGTGTGGCCCTCTTCTCCCTGTTTGGGAGCCTCGCCCTCGTGCGCCGGCGGCTTCACCAGCCGGGCCTGGATCCCGAACTCGCCCAGGCGCAGCCGCTCGTCGGTGCTGAACTCGACCGCCGGCCGGGTCAGGAGGTCGTAGCTGCGCCGCCGCGCATGCTCCAGCAGGTAGCCGGAGAGCTCCTGCTCCAGCGAGCGCTCATACCCCTCCAGCTTCGAGCGGTCCTGCTTGGAGAGGAAGACCATGTACTCGTTCGGCACGTAGACGCGCTGCACCGAGGCCGTCTTGTGGGCGTCCATTTCCTTCGCCAGTTTGCGCGCCAGTTCGACCGGCTGCACCTCCGAGCTGAAGGCGCGGCTGAAGACCCCCTCGACGAGGCCTTCTATACGGGACTCGAGGTTGCGTAGAACGCTGATCGCAGTAGCTCCTTGGCGTGCAGGGAACAGCTCTCCGGGACCGGAGGGCTGGCGGAGATCCTAGGGAAGAAGGATTCCATGGCCGAGCGCCAGCCAGGCCCCGAGCGCGGCGGCGATCGCCAGCGCCCCGAGCCGGGCGCCGAGGTGGCCGCGCTGGGACGCCTGGGGATGGTCGGCGAGCTCGTCGAGAGAGTCCTCGATCGCGGTGCCCAGATCCTCCAGCGAGAGGCGCCGGCTGGGGCGGGCGGCGAGGCAGCCGTCGACGGACTCGGTCAGCTCGCGCGGCAGGTCCGGGCGCAGCCGGCGCAGCGGCCGGGTGCGGTCGCCGATCGCCCGCGCCGTCGCCGCCGGGTTGGCGCGCCGGTGCGGGTTCTCGCCGCTCCAGCACTCGTAGAGCATCAGGGCCAGTGAGTAGACGTCGCCCTCGGGCCCGGCCGGCCGCCCCTCGGCCTGCTCGGGGGACATGTAGGCGAGGGTGCCGACGACATCGCCGGCGGCGGTCAGCGTCGCCCCGTCGGCCAGGTGGGCGATCCCGAAGTCCATCAGCTTCGCGTGCGGTTCCCCGTCGGTCTCGGTCACCTGCACGTTCTGCGGCTTGATGTCGCGGTGCACGACCCCGCGCGAGTGGGCGTGGTCGAGCGCCTCGCAGAGATCGGCGCCGATCTCGCCGATCTCGCGGTCGGAGAGGTCGCCTTCGTGCGAGCGCCGCGAGAGCGTCTCGCCCTCGACCAACTCGCTGACCAGCAGCGCGTTGCCGTCCTCTTCGCCCATCTCGTAGAGGGTCACGATCCCGGGGTGGTTGAGCCGCGCCGCCGCCTGCGCCTCGCGCAGCACCCGCTTGCCGGCCTCCCCCTGGCGCTCGATCGCCTTGACCGCGACAGGCCGCTCCAGGCGGCCGTCCCAGGCCTCGTAGACGACGCCGAATCCGCCGCTGCCGATGCGGCGCTCGATCAGGAAGCGGTTGAGCACGAGTGAACCGACCAAAGCGTTTCAACCTTCGTCAGCGGGCGCTTCGATCCTGCGAAGTCTGCATACTGGACGCCCTCTTGGAGAGTTCAACCCCCCGTGCACCGCGAAGTAGGCGGGAGCGTTCGAAACGCCGACCCGAACGGCAACAGATCATGTTGCGGCGTGGCCTTGCGCTCGGTGGCGGCCTCGTCGTCCTGATCGTGATCGTCCTCGGCGTCAAGGGCTGCCTCGACGCGCGCGCCCACCGCGAGCTCAGCGACTACGCCCGCAACGTCACCCAGATCGTCAAGGAGACCGAACAGACGACCAAAGACTTCTTCACCAAGCTCGAAGACCCAGGCAACCTCTCGGTCACCGAGTTCACCAACGAGGTCAGCGCCGACAGCAGCGCGATGAGCGGCTACGCCTCGCGAGTCGACGGCCTTAGCGCCCCCGGCGACATGGGCAGCGCCCAGAGCTCGCTGGAGCTGTCCTACGAGCTGCGCGCCAGCGCGATGGAAAAGATCGCCGCCAAAATGAGCTTCGCGCTCGGCGACGCCGGTTCGGCCAAAGCGACGGCGGCGATCGGCAACCAGATGCAGACCCTGCTCGCCTCCGACGTCATCTACGAAGAAGTCGTGCGGCCGGAAATCAACGGCGTCCTCGCCGCCAACGGGGTCTCCGGCTCCGACGTCCCGAAGAGCACCGTCGTGCCCGACCCGAAGTGGCTGGAAGCAACCACCGTCGCCGACGCAATCGGCTCGATCAGCGGCTCGGGCGGCGGCGAAACCTCGGGGATCCACGGCCTCGGCATCGGCGGCGTCAGCGTCAACGGGGTCGAACTGGTCGAAGGGGCCCCCGCGGTGGTCGGCGGCGAAGAAACCCCGGAAGTCGAAGTCCAGGTCGACAACCAGGGCGAATCGACCGAGAACGGCGTCTCGGTCTCGGTCACGGTCAACGGCAACACCCTCGAAGAAACGATCGAATCGATTGCCGCCGGCGAAACCTCGGCGGCCCTGATCCCGCTGACGCCTGCCCCGACCGGCACGGTGACGCTCGAAGTCGAAGTCGACACCGTGCCCGGCGAGAAGGTCTCGACCAACAACCAGGCCAGCTACACGGTCACCTTCGAATAGTTGGTGGCGCCGATGCGGATCGCCTACCTCGGCCCGGCCGGAACTTTCACCGAGGACGCGCTCGGCGAGACCGTCCCCGGCCGCGGCTTCGAGCCGCTGCGCACGGCGACGATCCCCGAGGCGATCCTCGCTGTCCAGGCCGGCGAGGCCGACCGCGCCCTGGTCCCGATCGAGAACTCGATCGAGGGCTCGGTCCGCCCCACCCTCGACACCCTCGCCTTCGAAGCCGACGCGGTTACCATCGTCGGCGAGTACGACTACGCCGTCCGCGCCCACCTGATCGCCCGCGAGGGGGTCGAGCTGCCCGCGGTCGAGGCCGTCCTCTCCCACCCCCAGCCCCTCGCCCAGTGCGCCCGTTTTCTCCGCGACCAGCTCGCCGGCGTCGAACTGCGCGAGGTCTCCAGCACCGCCGCCGCCGTTCGCATGGTCTCCGAGTCCCCCCGCCCCTGGGCCGCGATCGGCGCCCGTGCCGCCGCCGCTCTCTACGACTGCACCATCCTCCGCGAGGGCATCCAGGACGAGGCGACCAACGTCACCCGCTTCCTCTGGATCGCCCCAGCCGCGACCGAACCCACCGGGCCTGGACCCTGGAAGACCTCCCTCGTCTTCTCCGAGCTCGGCGAAGACCACCCCGGCGCCCTTGTCAACGCCCTCGCCGAGTTCTCCTCCCGCGCCATCAACCTCACCCGCATCGAGTCCCGCCCCCTGCGCCAACAACTCGGCCGCTACATGTTCTTCTGCGACCTCGAGGGCGCGGCGACCGACCCCAAGGTCAGCGAGGCGATCGCCCAACTGCGCACCAAGGCGGAGTCGGTGCGGCTGTTGGGCTCGTACCCTGCGGCACCGACCGCCAGCAATTAGATATCTCTGAGTAAACGGGCTAGGCTGAGCGCCTATGCCGTCACCGCGAGGTAGGCAGCGGCTGCTCAGCCGACCACGACCGGCGCTTGCGCTGCTGCTTGCACTTGGCATCGCCCTAGCCGCCAGCGCGTGCGGCTCATCCGGCAATAGCGACGTGACGCTGACGATCGGTTCGCGGGCCACGCCCGAAGAAGAAATCCTCGGCCACATCTACGTGCAGGCGCTGAACGCCGTCGGGTACGACGCGAAGGGGGAGTTCGGCATCGAAACCGAATACCGCGACGCTCCGCTCAAAGAACTCGAATACGGCCATATCTCGGGTTACCCGGAACAGGTCGACGCCGAGCTGAGGCTCTTTCTAGGGGTTGAAGAAGAAGACATGCCCCGAGTCGCTCAAAAAGCCTACGAGTTAGCGCGGGCCAAACTTGCGAAGCAGCACCTGACGGCCTTTCCGCCGACCCCATACAGCGTCAACCGTCAGGTTGGCATGCTGCGGCAGACTGCGGAAGGTCGCCACCTCAAAACCGTCTCAGATCTCCGGGGGCAAGCCGAAGAGATGATGCTCTCGGGTTTCGAGGACTGCCATCGGCGGCTTGATTGCCTGGGCGGAATCGAAAGGTATTACCGCATCTATTTCAAAGGTTTCTCGGGCCTCTACGACATGGCCGAAATCAAGGCCCGGTACGCTTCCTTGAAAGAAGGCGACTTCGATGCCTCGATCCTCTACAGCACCGACGGGCACCTCGCCGGCAAGAAGAGCAAGTTCGTCATTCTCGAAGACGACAAGCACGCCCTGCCCGCCGGCAACGTGATCTTCCTGACCGCCCCGAAGATCGTCGAAGAAGCTGGCCCCGACTTCAAAAAGACGATCGTCGCCGCGCAGAGAGGTCTCACCCTGCCCGTCATGCAGCGCCTCGTCGCCGAGGTCGAACTCGAAAAGAAAGACCCCGCGGGGGTGGCCGCTGGCTACCTGAAGCGGATCCGACTGGGCCCTTAGCCGCCGCCGGGTGCTCTGCCCCCTACAATCTCGGTCACGATGGCACGGGTTCTTGTGCTCAATGCAACGTATGAGCCCATCAACGTCTGCACGTTGAGACGTGCCGCTGTGCTGCTGCTGAAGGAAAAGGCCGAGCTGCTCGAGCAGCGCGAGGGTGCCCTGCACTCCGAGCACATGACGATGGAGCGCCCCGACGTGATCCGCCTCGTCAGTTACGTGCGCATCCCGCGCGAGGCCCACCGCCGCAAGATCACCCGCCGCGCCGTCCTCGCCCGCGACTCCTGGACCTGCCAGTACTGCGGCTCGACCAAATCCGGCCTCACCGTCGACCATGTAATCCCCCGCTCCCGCGGCGGCAAGTCGGTCTGGGAGAACATCGTCGCCGCCTGCGCCACCTGCAACCGCCGCAAGGGCAACCGCCTCCCTCGCGAGATCCAAATGCACCCCAAGAACTCCCCCAAGGCCCCGGCTCCGACCGTCTTCATCCAGGTCGCGAGCCCAAAGATCCCGCAGGCCTGGCAGCAATATCTCCCGCAGGCTGCTTAGCAGTAGATCTCGCCGGTCGAGGCCCTTGAACTAAAACCGCCCTCGGCCAAGACCGGCCGAGGGCGGTTTGCTTCGAACGCCGGTTCGGCCTATGGAGCGGTAAGCGCCCAGGAGCCAGAGCCGGAAGCACCATCCGCACTGACGAGGAAGAACATCAACACCCCGCCGGGACTAACTCCCTGGTAGGTCAGGAATGAGCTGTTGGTCGTTCCGCCCGTCCCGTATGCGCACAGGAATCCCGGTGCCGCGGTTGGGGCTGCAACCGACCCGGCGCAGTCGGTTGGATCGTTTGCGCCGGTTTTCATTTTTGCTGGTGCGAGACTTGCAGCGAGAGGAATGTTGAAAGACACCGGAACCAGCACTCCGCCGTCGGAAAGCGACCCGTTAAATGCCCAGGTACCCGTCTCGGTCACTCCACTCGGCAATTTGCAGGCCGCAGTGCTGCAGATCCCTTCCGGGCCAGTTACGCCCGTGGTCCCGGTTGCTCCGGTAACACCCGTGGCGCCGGTTGCGCCTTTCACTCCGGTCGTACCGGTTGCGCCGGCCGCCCCAGTGGTACCAGCTGCTCCGGTAGCGCCCGTTGCGCCGACCGCGCCGTTCGATCCGTCTTTCCCGGCAGTCCCGGTCGGACCAGCTGGCCCCGCAGGGCCAGCCTCACCCTTATCACCCTTTGGGCCCTTCTTGGCGACCGACTTAGCAATTTGCGTGACCCGCTTTTCCTGCTGCTTGGTGAGGCCGCCTGAGGCCCAGGCCACGCCTCCAGCTAGAACTGCGGAAAGGGCAATAATCGACAGCAAGAACCCTGCCGTGCCCAGCTTCTTATGGACTCGAGAGATCATTTGATCCTCAATCCTCCCTGTTTGTCGTGCCTGATTCCCAGGCCTTTCATGCGAGACAAGAACGCCCTTTGGTGCGGCGACCAAGCAGCAACGAGATGTTTCCCCAGCGATGGTCCGGGCAAGGCTTCTCCTCTAGTCCTGTGGTCCCCATGTCGGCGGCTTTCCCGTCTCTCCCAAATCTGGGGACCCGCCCCAGATTCACAAAAGGTACTTTACAGGGAGCATACGAACAAAAACAAGGTAGTTTTTTGGTACGCCGCGACCTTCAGGAAGGCAGATTCAGTGACGGGGGCTCTAGCGGCGGCATAAATCTCGCGCTCGCGGGGGTCCGCGCTGAGCTATACGCAGGTCCGTCTGAGAAAGAGTCGCGGAGCGGTCAATTCCACCGGAATGCGATGTCAATGAAGAGCGGGTCTGCAGGCGCAACTGGACCGAAGGGCGGAAGAATCGACATCAATTCGTGCCATTTCGAGGCTCAAATACAAACTGCCCGCGGATGCGCGGAATGAACCGAGAGTCGCAGCTGATTTGCATGCGCCCACAGAACTGAGCCGCACGCCCACACGTCCTCGACCAGAGCATCAGTACCGGCCGGGCGATCTCCTTTTCTGGCATCAGCTTGCCCTGGACCCAGACGCCGGCCCACGGAGGCCGCCCCCCACGGGACCTGCCGCCTTGGCGCACAAAAGGGCGCCACGCGCGACAAGTACTCATGTCCGTGCCGAACTGGGTGCGCCGAAGCGGCACGCGGACCATTTGGCCAGACGGTACTTGCAGGGAGAACTAGGGGAGCGGCTCGGCAGGGATTCGGCGAACCCCCGCGTCCTTGAGTGCTGAGCTGGTGCCGGTTAGTCGTTGGGTGTCCCACCAAAGGGGACGAACCCGACGAAAGGATCAAAGCAATGCGCAATCTCAAGATTCTCGGCCTGGCCTTTGTGGCCGTGCTGGCAATGAGTGCGATGGTCGCCTCGGCCGCCCAAGCATCGAAATTCACAGCGGCGGAATACCCGGCGACAATCACAGGTGAACAAGAGGGTGGGTCAGCGTCAAACAGGATCACACTGGGTAGTAGCTTCTTCACGTGTGCGCAAGGCAACTATCACGGAACACTCAGCGAAGCCAGTTCGACACTGTCGGTCAGCCTCGACTACACAGAATGCGAAACCAGTTTCGGGACGTCCGCGACGATCGACAACAACGGCTGCAGCTACACGTTCCACTCCGGAGCAGGAGCGGGGGACACCTGGGCCGGCACGGTTGACCTCGTCTGCCCAGCGGGCCAGGAAATGACAATGACACTCGGTCTTTGCACCGTTCACATCGCCCCGCAGAGCAATCTGGGTGGCATTACCTTTACAAACAAGACAGAAGCATCTCCCAAAGACGTGACAGTGGAGGCGGAAACGCCGGTGGTGGTCAACGTGACAAACGTGTTCCTCTGCCCACTGGCGACCGGCGTGCAGAATGGGACGCTGGATACCAAAGTAACAGTCAAGGCATACAAAGATACGGGTGGCACCGAGGGCGCTCAGATCGACGCTTTCATTGACTGACGAACCGTATCTGTGTCGAAAATTGGCACAACTTTGATGGTGCTCGGGGCCGGCTCTGTCCGGCCCCGAGTCGTCGCCCCAGCCATTCAAGCCGCCGATCGCAGTCGACGACGACGTGTAGGCACGAGTCGCCGTGGCCCAAAGGGCGGCCTCCCTGGTAATTTGAGTACTTGCCGGGAGCATTTTGCGCCCGGACTAATTTGGCGCCCGCGCGAATCTGCGCTGCCTCGTATGCAGGGAAAAAGAGGCCGTAGCCTCCGACTTAAGCCACCTGCCCCCTCACTGTTGCGCTGAAATTCTTGACCGCCATCACGTCGGCCTATACGGATTGTCCCGTCCCTGATCGGGACTGACGCCACGCTCCAAGGCGTGGGTCATTTAAATCCAAGAAAGGATCAAAGCAATGCGCAATCTCAAGATTCTCGGCCTGGCCTTTGTGGCCGTGCTGGCAATGAGTGCGATGGTCGCCTCGGCCGCCCAAGCATCGAAATTCACAGCGGCTGAATACCCGGCGACAATCACAGGTGAACAGGAGGGTGGGTCAACGGCGAACAGGCTCACAGTGGGTGGCGCCTTTGTTACGTGCGCCCAAGGTAACTATCACGGAACACTGAGCGAAGCCAGTTCGACACTGTCGGTCAGCCTCGACTACACAGAATGCGAAACTAGTTTCGGGACGTCCGCGACGGTCGATAACAACGGCTGCGGCTACACGTTCCACTCAGGAGCAGGGGCGGAAGACACGTGGGCCGGTACGGCTGATCTCGTCTGCCCTGCCGGACAGGAACTGACAGTCACACTCGGCCTCTGCACCGTTCATGTCGCTCCGCAGGCCAATCTGGGTGGCATCACCTTCACAAACAAAACAGAAGCATCTCCCAAAGACGTGACAGTGGAGGCGGAAACGCCGGTGGTGGTCAACGTGACAAACGTGTTCCTCTGCCCACTGGCGACCGGCGTGCAGAATGGGACGCTGGATACCAAAGTAACAGTCAAGGCATACAAAGATACGGGTGGCACCGAGGGCGCTCAGATCGACACTTTCATTGACTGACGCCTCTCAGAAGTTGTAGTCAGCAGCGTTCCAGTAAGACGGGGGCCGGGCATTGCCCGGCCCCCGCTAAATGCAAATGGAACGTGGCCCTTGACAGATACGAGGGCGTACCGATATCGTCTCCTCACGTTTGTATAGGGACGCGTTGGGGGCCGGGAACCCCCCAGGAAGGCAAGGGGCGGAATGAGATACTTCAATAAGGGCCTAGTTGCGTTGGGCGTTATGGCTTTCGCGGTTCTAGCAGTTGTCCCCACCGCCTCAGCCGACACCACGTTCGGAACCTTCGGCACCGCTGCCGGGCAGAGCAACAACCCCGCCGGTCTGGCAACCGACGCTCAGACCGGCGACCTCTACGTCGCTGATCGCTCCAACGACCGCGTGGACGTCTTCGACAAAGACGGCAATTTCCTCCGCGCCTTCGGCTGGGGAGTAGACACCGGTGCCGCAGCCCTTCAGACCTGCACGACTGCCAGCACCTGCCAGGCGGGGATCGCCGGTTCGGGTGCCGGACAGCTGAGCGGCCCGAGTGGAGTCGCGGTCGACAACGATCCCCTCAGTTCGGCCTTCCACGACGTCTACGTCTATGACGGCTCAAACGTGCGGGTGCAGCGCTTTCATCCCAACGGGGAATTCGTCCTCAGCTTCGGGGCAAGCGGGGAAGGAGCGGGGCAGTTCGGGGAAATCACCGGGGTCGGCGTGGGGTCCGGGGGCACGGTCTACGTCGCCGACACGAAGTTCCTCGAATCGACTGCGGAAGGCAACAAATTCAAAAAGCGGGTCCATAAGTTCCAGGCCTCAGGGGCCCTGATCGAAACGATCACCCTGAGCACCGGGCTGATCGGCAACGTCAACGGCTTCGCGGTCGACTCCTCGGGCAACTTCTCCGTCGGCAGCGCCGCCGGCACCGGCGTCCACAAATACAGCCCGACCGGCACCGAGCTCGCGGCCTTCAACCCCTCCTCCAATATCAAGGGCCTCGCTACCGACCCGGCGGCCAACGTCTACGTCGCCGACGTCACCGGGATCGACTCGATCCGCCAGTATGCCCCCGCCGGCACCCAACTGCGCGCCTTCGGCTACGGCAGCCTTGGCTCCACGGTCGCCGGCCTGGCCTTCTTCCACACCGCGACCACCGACGTCTGCAGCAGCCAGGGCTCGGGAGCCGGCAGCGAAATCGTCTGCTTCCCCCTGCCCCCGGTCGGCCCGATCGTCTTGCCCGAAGCGGGAAACACCGAAGCCAACCCGATCGGCAACGTCAGGGCGACGCTGAAAGCGCTGGTCAACCCCGAGGGCAAAGAAGCCAAGTTCCACTTCCAGTACGTCGACAAAGAGACCTACGAAAAAGACATCAACGAACTCGGTCCCGGTCACGGCTTCGATCACGCTACGAGGGCGCCCGAAGGCGCAGGGGAAGATCAGGTCGCGGGGTCGGACTTCCTGCTTCACCCGGTAAGCCGCCAAATCGGCTGCCTTGACCCTCAGAATCCGGCCGAAGTCGCCAAATGCCTGGCGCCCAAGACGAAATACGTCTTCCGGGCGATCGCCGGCAACGCCGACGGGGAAAACGCCGGCCCCGCTGCTGAATTCGAAACCAAAGAAGCGCCGGT
>OUNO011322949.1_pt1 | contig 18074 bp, 16 predicted proteins | sample 1779811 | NCBI WGS metagenome assembly OUNO01 (sample SAMEA3914804, study PRJEB12502) | metagenome | biome: forest; material: soil | place: Canada | collected 2010-06-25 | depth 0.3 m | reverse complement strand
CGTGGACCGGTTCCTGAAAAGAGCAAGATTGTAATCGTTGAAGTGGATGATGCTTCGGTGAATCTGATTGGCCGCTGGCCATGGCACCGGGACATGACCGCTCAGGTGATTCACTCGATCTTCAAACTCGGCGCAAAGAACGTCGGAATCGATATCGCGTTCTCCGAGCCCGAGGAGCGTATTCCACCTGAAGTCTATCAACTCGTGAAAGACAATCAGACCTTGAGCTCCCAGCTTCAGTCCTTCGAAGGGGACGCGATTTTCAGCAAGGTCATTGAAGCGCACAAGGATCATCTGATCCTGGGCTTCAGCCCGATTGCTTCCTGTCAGCCTCACTACGACGGTCTTGAAAACTGTCCGGTCGACAACGAAGAGCTGAATAAAACAGTGAGCGATGAACTCGACAAGTTCGCCCTCCCTGAAGAATACCCGTTTTCAAAAGAAGTCATCCGCCAGTCTCCACTCAGACAGGTTCTGACCGAATTTTCGAGCATCCCCTCTTACCGGGATGCGGCTGTTCACTCCGGCTTCTTCTACGTGGATCCGGACGCCGATGGATACATCCGCCGTTACCCGCTCTTCCTCTTCCATCAGAACAAGATCTACCCTTCTCTCTCGCTTGAAATGGCTGAACTCATGCGGGACGACAAGATCAAACTCGAATACTCGACTGATGGCCTGATCAAAAAAGCATGGTTCGCTAAGGAACCTGAAAATCCGATCCCGGTCACTCCACTCGGATACATGGACATGAACTTCCGGGGGCCGCGTGAAAGCTTTCCTTACGTAAATGTGGTCGATGTTCTGAAAGCAGTCGACTCTCATGACGAGCGCGTGATGAATCTTCTGAAGGATGCAAACGTGTTCTTCGGTGTGACTGCAATCGGTCTCTACGATATGCGGGCGTTCCCTTTTGATTCCAACACGGCTGGGGTTGAAGGACACGCCACCGCAACAGACAACCTGAGTGCAAACGATGCACTTCGGTCCGCATCCGGAATTCATCTGGACTGGCTTCCACTTGCCCTCATCATCGGGCTTGGAGTCGGGTTCGCCGCTCTGATTTCAAGACTGGAAGCGATTCCCAGTCTCGCGCTCTTCGCTGTGTTCGTCGCGGTCACTGCATTCCTCGACGTAAAAGTCCTGTTCGCCCACAACATCAATCTTCCAACCGCCTTCCTGTTTCTGGAAACGCTCCTCATCTTCGCGACCATTCTCTCGATTCGTTACATTCTCGAGGAACGGAACAAGAAGTTCGTGCGGGATGCCTTTTCGAAATACCTCGCTCCGTCGGTCGTGGATCTCGTCCTGAAGGACCCAAGCAAGCTCACCGTCGGGGGAGAGCGCCGGGAACTGACGATTGTATTCAGCGATCTTCGTGGGTTCACCACCTTCTCCGAGAAGATGGATCCAAAAACCCTTTCCCAGTTCCTGAATGAATACCTCTCCGAAATGACCGAAGTGATCTTCGAGTATGAAGGCACCCTCGACAAATACATCGGGGACGCGATCATGGCCTTCTGGGGAGCTCCGCTCGATCAACCCGATCACGCATCGAAAGCCTGGGCTGCGGCGGTTGAAATGCAAAAGCGCCTGAAGCGGGTTGCTCCGATCTACAAGGAAAAATACGGAATCGAAGTGAGCACCGGGATCGGAATCAATGCCGGTGAAGTGAGTGTCGGAAACATGGGATCCAAGCGGATTTTCGAGTACACCGTGATCGGTGACCACGTGAACCTTGCCTCCCGTCTCGAGAGTCTGACCCGCACCTATGGCTGTGACATCCTCTCCACCCAGAGCACGATTGAACTTCTTCCGGAAGAAGTCCGCTCCAAGGTCTTCTACCGCACGATCGATTCGGTGATCGTGAAAGGGAAGACGAAAGCAATCGATCTCATCGAGGTTTGCGAAGCCGCACCCGATCCGAAGCTTCTCGAAATCTTCTACCTGGCGAAAGCCGAATTCCGTGCCCGCAACTGGGAGAAGGCAATCGAACACTTCCGGGAAGTGAGTTCGGGTTACGTGACTCTTTACGGAAAACCAGACGCAGTATCAGAAATGTTTGTTAAACGAACCAAGGCTTACCAGGAGGAACCGCCAGAAGCGGACTGGGATGGCACGATGGCGATGAAAAGCAAGTGAGGACCCCATGAGCAGCAAAGAGTTAATCCTGAAGCCAAAAGACGTTCTTTTTGAAGAGGGCGACCAGTCGAAGAACCTCTATTTCGTGAAAAAAGGGATCATCCGGATCTTCAAGCGCAAGGCCGAAGGAAACATCGAGATCGACACGATCCGCGCAGGTCAGATCCTGGGCGAGCTTGCCTTCTTCGACGGGCAGCCGAGATCCGCATCAGCGGAAGCCCTCACCGCCTGCGAAGTGATCGAGATGTCGCAAGTCGCGCTCGAGGAATCCCTGAAACAATTTCCGGACTGGCTGGTGGCACTCACCAAAACCGTTGCCGCCCGTCTCCGCACTGCAAACAACCGGATCAGAACTCTTGAAACGATGTCCGCTGAATACGGTATCGACAAGAACGGCGTGCGCACAAAAGAATACGTGTATGTGAACAGCTCTGACCTGCTTCGCTTCTGCACCGCCCTTCTCGCGGTCTCTGCCCGTTACGGCAAGACTTCGAGTGAAGGAACCGAGTTCTCAGTGCCCATGTTCGAAAAATTCGCGGGCTCCATCCTTCAGCTTCCAAGTGCAAAAGTCACGAGCCTCATCGAACTCTTCAAGTCTGTCGAAATCCTGAAGGGAGATCTCATCCTCGCTGATGCTCGCTTTCTTGATCTCCTCATTCAGTTTTTGAGCGAACAGAACCTGCTCGCTTCAGAGAAAAAACAAAATCTGACTGAAACGGGCTTCCGGGCTCTGACCGTGATTTATCAAAATCGCACAAAAGCGGCCTTGGTTTCCGAGGGTCTTGCGAGACTGAACGTGGCTCCGGCACTGAAAGCCGCAAGTCTTCAACCGAACCACCTTCAGGAACTCTTCGATCAGAGTTTCGTTCAGAAGATCAGTCTGAACTCGGGTGAAGAAATCAACGTGGATTTCGATCCAACCCGGCACATTTTCCTGTATCGCACCTTCTGGCTTTTGACCGGAATCGAGCGTTTGAATGAGGAAAAGAGAAAGAAAACGGGCGGCGAGGCCGTCCGCTAGGAAACTTCCTGAATTAAATCAGAGTTACTCGTCTTTGATGACGACGAAGTTTTCGATCTTGCGGCTGGTGTGAAGGTCTTTGCCTTTTTTGAGCGCAAGTTGCTTGGTTTTGAATCCACCCAAAATAACACGGTAACGGGTTTCACCATTCACCTGTGCCACCATGACTTCAGGCTTGAGACCTCTTTTGCTCAAAGTCGAGATTCTCATCTGAGCTTCTTTGCGGCTTGGGTAAGACCCGAGTTGAACCGCGTAGTGGCTTGAACTGCTTGCAGCAGCTGGAGCTTCCGCAGCAGCGGCAGGCTGTTCCGCAGGCTTTGCTTCTTCTTTAGCGACTGGAGCTTGAGACGTCTCGCCCTTCTCTTTGGGAAGATCAACCGGCTTCGGTTGTTCCACTTTCACGCTCTCACCTTTGACTTGATTTTCGGTCGCAGTTTGAATCGCGTCCTTGGTAGCGGTGTCCGCATGCTGCGCTCCCTGCTCCAAAGTCGCCCTCGGAGGTACGGATTCCGGACTCTCCTCCAGTTTTTCAGCCGGTGCTTCCGGAGTCTGAACCGCGGTCTCCCCGTGAATCTTTTTCCCGTAGTGAAGACCAAGGGTGAAGAAGAAACCCAGTGAAGTCGCGACCAGAAGGGCGATCACAACTAATTCTTTCCAGCTAAAGATGAAAAACTTTTCAGTTTTCTGCATTCTCCCCAGTTTGCGCCGAACCTGATTTGAAGTCAATTCAACGACTGAATTTTGGCGCATATTTTGAAAGGAATCCAGGCACTAACCGAAACAAGGAGGAAAGCATGTTTCAACTTAAACGAATGGGAAAGAGTGGCCAGGGGATGAGCGAGTATCTCATTCTCGTTCTTTTGATCGCGGTGGGATCCATCGCAGCAGCCAAGAGCATCGGGAGCACGGTCTACTCGAAGCTCAATCAGATTCACTCGGAGCTTGAAGGGGTCTACTTCACGAGCGTTCAGGACAGCTCCGGGTCCGGAAAACAGGGAAATAGTGGCGGAAAAGGGTCTTCCGGCAAAGGTGGCTTCGGCGGGGTCGTCGGCAGTCTCTTTGGAAGTTCGTCCGGTAACTAGCAGGGGATTGAAGGATGAACCGGCGAGGACAGGTCCTGATTGAATTTCCGATCGTGATCCTGCTTGTGGTTCTTCCACTCGTTTTTGGAGGTGGAACATGGTTTTGGCTCGAATTCGATCGATCCAAATGTGCCTGGCTTGGATTCTTCCAGGCCAGGCGGGAACTGATCCTGACCGGAAAGAGCGTCCACCATCCCCTGACTTGCGGAAGGATCCGGGAGGAGATCAACCTCTCGGATCTCGAGTCACTCGACCAGAACAAGGGCGGGTTGTCTCTTCACGACTACGAGAATCAGGCTTCACAACTCTGGGGGCTTGCCTCGTCCTGGTATCGGCAATTTCCGGGTTCTGGCTCTACAAAATCATCACCCGGACCGAATCCCTGACCCGGACTCAAGTGAACTTCGATCAGTGCACGGGAAAAGCGGTTCTCGAACTCAGGGCTGCTTCCCTGAGTTTCGAGAATTCGTATGCACGACTCGAGATTTACCGGAAGGCAACGATTGCGGCTTGTCTCACGATCACGGTCTGCCCCGAAGCGATGGGGTTGTTTCAAAAGGCGGCTTACGTCGAGAAGGGCATCGAGGAACTGATTCAAACCAGCTGGAATGTACAGAAAACGACGTGGGAGGCACGCGGATGTGAAACCCCGTTTGCCACCCGTTATTCAAACTTTCCCGCCTTTCCCTGGAAGATCGTGAATCCGGAGATGGATCTATTCAGCCTGAAAGGCTCAAGGTTTGATTTTGGGAGCCCCAGGGACATTCGTCTCGGGCTTCGTTCGAATCCAATCGTCTCAACCGCTGAACTGAAACGGAGGGGAAATCATGACTGGAGTGTTCGCTGGGTCGAATAAGGAAAAAGGATCGATGATCCTGGAGATGGCTATATGGTGTCTGATCTTGTTTGCAAGTCTCGTGTACTTCGAGAAAATATTCGTTCATTCGTATCAGGGCTTCAAAAAAGAGGCGCTCAGGCAAAATCAAATCCTGAGAACCTGAGAGTGGCCCGGGGCCTGGGCTTTCTTTTCTTTGCCCTCATTCTCTCCTGGGTCAGCATTCAGGCGACGGAGGAAAGCAGCATCCTCTTTTTCCAGACCTCGCACTGGCCGAGAGAACTGATCTGGAAACAGACTTTGTCCGGACGGGGACTGACTCTCCGGAAGAGTCTCGGGGAATACTCAAAACTCCTCGAATCCAATCCGGGTGCGTTTCTGGACGAGAGCAAAATCTGGGTCATGGCGGGGGGATGTGCGGTCTTCATTCCCAAATCCCCCTACCTCTCCGGCGGGGAACTCTGGACCTGTGAAGCCCATCCGAAAATGGAAGGCTGGAGGAATCTGGGATCCGGTCAGCGGGGATTCGATCGGCTCCTTGATTTTTTTGAGAAAATTCCTCCCAAACCCCTTGTTTCTTTAAAGAAACCAGTCAATTCGGTTGACCCGAAAGAGTTTCACTATTAATGTCCTTGGCATCATGAACACAAAAATCCGTCCCATTCTCACCGTTGGATCCATGGCTTTTGACTCCGTCCGCACTCCTTCCGGAAAAGCGGATAACGTCTTGGGCGGTTCAGTAAACTACTTCTCCCTTGCGGCGTCTCTTTTCACCCCGGTGAAAATCGTAGCGGTCGTCGGTGAAGACTTTCCAAAAGAGCACCTGGAATTCCTGAGCAAGAGAAACGTGGACGTGACCGGTGTTCAAATCGTTCCAGGCAAGACCTTTCACTGGGTCGGCGAATACGACGGCAATCTGAACGAAGCAAAAACCCTTTCCACCGCATTGAACGTGTTCGAACACTTCGATCCGAAACTTCCAGCGTCCCACACGGACTGTCCGGTAGTATTCCTCGCAAACATTGACCCGGTTCTTCAAGAACAGGTTTTGAATCAAGTGAAGGATCACGAGCTCGTGGCCATGGACTCCATGAACTTCTGGATCACTGGCAAACCCGCTGAACTGAAGAAAACCCTGAAACGCGTGGACCTCCTTTGTATCAACGAGAAGGAAGCATTCCTCCTGTCTGATGAAACCAGCCTCGAAAAAGCAGCTAAAAAAATCCAGACAATGGGTCCTGCAAACATCATCATCAAACGCGGTGAATACGGCTCTGCCCTCTTCACTAAAACCGGAATCTTCCTCGCACCGGCATGCCTCGTTGAAGACGTGATCGATCCAACCGGCGCGGGCGACAGCTTCGCGGGTGCTGTAGTCGGATACCTTGCTGCAAATGGTGCTAACCGCTCTCAGATGCAATCCGATCCAAGCGCTTGGGATCAACTCCTCCGTCGTGCAGTGGTGAACGGAACCGTGATGGCGAGCTTCACGATCCAGGACTTCTCAATCAACCGCCTGAAGACCCTGACCAAAGAAGACCTCATGCATCGCAAGGAAAAACTCCTTCGCATGATGAGCCTCGGTCAGGCTTAAGAAGTACACCCATGTTTCGAAAACTGTTTTTCTTTTTTACCTGGTTCTCATTCGCGCTGACGGGGTTGACATATTACCTCTTAAGACGGCGGCTGAAGCTCGGTAAAACCGGAAACAGGATTCTTTTCTCCTTTTTTCTGCTGGTCGCAATCCTCATGATCACGGGCGGAAGTGTCTATCGTCGTTACCAACCTGATGTCGACAGTTTTGGAAGCAACCTCCTGCAATGGAGCCAGTACCTCCTCATGGGATGGCTTGCGACCACCTTCCTCGTCATGATGATTTCGGAAGTGCTTCAACTCCTTTCCAAACCCTTCGATCCGAAGAAGCGGATTTTTCTCACCGAAGGTGCGGCAAAAGGAATCCTGATCGGCACTTCACTTGCCACCGTGGGCGGCTTGCTTGAGGCGAATGCCGGACCTGAAGTCACACCTATTCAAATCAAACTCCCGACTCTTCCTCCTGCATTCAAGGGACTCACGATCGCCCAGATCTCGGATATTCACATCGGTCCGCTGCTTCATCGCGGGTTTCTCGACAAGGTGGTCGATCAAGTGATGGCCCTCAATCCAGACATCATTGCAATCACAGGTGATCTCGTTGATGGAACAGTTGAGCAATTGAGACATCAGATGGAACCCCTTCGTCGCTTGAAAGCGAAGGACGGAATCTATTTCTGCACGGGGAACCATGAGTACTATTCGGGCGTCGAAGAGTGGATCAAGGAGCTTGAATCCATGGGGATTCACGTCTTCAAGAATTCAAACGTGGTATTCACCCGAAAGGACGCAAGTTCGGACGAAAAGCTTCTACTCGGCGGCGTTTACGACCTGAAGTCTTATAACGTTTCCAATCACACCTGTGATCCGAAAAAAGCTGCTGAGACGAGTGAGAATGTCGGGTGCAAGATCCTGCTTTCCCACAATCCAATGGGTGCTCCCGAAACAGCGGACGCAGGTTTTGATCTCCAGCTTTCAGGTCACACGCACGCAGGCCAGTTCATGCCGTTCACCTTCATCCTGAAAATGGTTTTGAAATACACCGAAGGTCACTACTTCGTGAATGAAAAGACCCAGCTCTACATCAACCGGGGAACCGGATACTGGGGTCCGCCGAACCGCTTGGGAAAACGAAGCGAGATCACTCACCTCACCCTCATTTAGTAAAACTTCAGGCAAATCAGGAACTACTAACTGCCTTGCGCATGACCGTACTGCTCACCCATGCGGACCACTTCCGCGGAAGAATACGCGGCAGGAAAGTCGTGAGCTTGTTCGAGAAGCCTGGAATGATCAGGGTCTTTCCAGCGAACATCCGGGTGACCGCGATATCAGCCACTTCGCCTGCGCTCATCATGAAATTTTCCGAACCTTTTTGAAGTTTCTGACCCGCAATTTCGATGAACTCGGTCTGGGTTCCGCCTGGACAAAGGCAGCTCACCTGAAGACGGGTTTTCTTGAACTCGAGAGCGAGTGCTTCCGAGAGTGTCAGCACGAAGGCCTTGCTCGCGGTGTAGACGCTGAACTGACTGATTGCCTGGAATCCGCCGATGGATGAAACGTTGAGCAGGTAGGCTCTATCGGAATCCGGTGATTCAAAAATCGAACGCGAGTAATAATAAGCAAGCTCAGTCACGGCTTGCATGTTGAGCCGAAGCACTTTTGCGTGATCAATCCAGGTGGTTTCTGCGAACGGAGCCCAGTAACCCATTCCCGCATTGTTAATCAGGATGGAAACCGGGCCAATCTGACTTGCCCGTTCCCAAAGTGCGCGTACTGAACCCGGTTCATTCAGATCAACACTCAAACAGTGAACTTCGACCTTTGAATTCTTCTCGATGTCCTTTTTGAGCGCTTCCAGCCGATCAAGCCTCCGCGCAGTCAGGATGAGTGAACACCCTTCCTTCGCAAGTCGTCTCGCAATCGCTTCACCGATTCCGCTCGATGCGCCGGTGACCAGTGCCAGGTGTTTTTTTGTTTGAGCCATGAGTCTTACTCCCCGCCAAGATAGAAAGTCTGAGTATCGTCGTTATAACCAAACAGTTCGGAATAGCGTCCCCAGTTCACAATCGTACTGAAGGAGGATTCGGCATCCTCGTTTGGAATGAGTTCGGCAAGCTTCTCCAGAACTTCTTCGCGGGCGACTTCGGAGTCTTCCTGAGCCGCGAGAAATTCACGTACACTCTTGAACACAGGGAGTTCTTCGAGTTTTGCCCGGATCAAATCCTTGCGTTCAGTGATGGACGCATCGATTACTTTTTGTCCGAAATCCTCGACCACGACATCTCCGCCTGGAGTGTTGATCAGTCCAAGGAGTTCAGCTGCCTTGATCACTGTCAGCGTCTCACCGAGTTCCATCGAGAGTTCGCCCGCGAGCTTGTAAATGTCTTCGCGTCCGTTTCGTGCCATGAGCAATTCGACCAAGCCCAGGATCTGACTGATTCCAATTTCAGGAAGTGCGTTTTGATTTGATGCCATTTTATTCTTTTCCCATTAAACCTGATTTTGTTTCAAGATGCTAAGCGAGAAGTGAAAACACCCGGTCCACATACTCTAAAAACGCCGGATCGCGCTTTCGACGCGGACGCGGCAGGTCAATCTTGATTTCTCCCATGATTTTTCCCGGGCGACTGGAAAGAACCAGAACCCGGTCCGAAAGCTCAATGGCTTCCTCAATGTTGTGAGTGACCATGATCATCGTGTTCACAATGTTGTCGCGATCATTCCACATGTCGAGAAGCTCGTTTCGCAAGTTGATCGAGGTGAGCGCATCCAGCGACGAGAACGGTTCATCCATGAGAAGAACCGAAGGCTCGACCGCGAGCGCACGAGCAAATCCCACCCGCTGTTTCATTCCACCGGAAAGCTCGCGTGGATAGGCCTCTTCGAAACCTTCCAATCCCACCTTCGTCAGATATTTCTGAACCCGCGCCCGGCGTTCTTTGGTGTCCTTCATCCGCGCCTCGAGACCCAGTTCAATGTTCTGGGAAACCGTAAGCCAGGGAAGCAGACCAAAGTGCTGAAACACGAGAGCCGTATCGAGATTGATTCCCCGTTGTTCTTCACCTGCGTAAAGGATTTTTCCACCGGAAGAAGAGAGAAGACCGTTTAGAAGTCTTAGAATCGTGCTCTTCCCTGCTCCGGAAGGGCCGACGATGGTCAGGAACTCGCCTTCCTTTGCCTGAAAGGAAATCTGATCCAGTACGGTCACATCCCCCTGAGGGAGACGAAAGCGCTTGGTTACGGATTGAAACTCAACCAGAACTTTTTCATTCATGCTGAAAACTCGTATTTCTCCAGATTGCGCTGGTAAAGCGGCTGCCACACCATCAGATTAACAAACAGAATCCAGGCGATCATGACCACAATACAGAGCGTGATCGTCTTTCCATCGCCCAGTTCGTAAACCGAATAACTTAAAAGCGCTCCAAGACCGTTCACCTTGAGCACCTGATTCTTCACCGTGATGTACTCTGCCACCACAAGTGCATTCCATCCCCCGCCCCATGCGGTGATCGCACCGGTTACGAGCGTAGGTCTGAGTGCGGGAAAAATCAGTCTTCTAAAAGTCAGCGCGGGGTTCAGACCGAAAGAACGGGCGGTTTCGATCAACTCGGATGGAATGTTTGCAATCCCACCGAGCACGTTGAAGAGGACGTACCACTGGATTCCAAAAGTCACGAGCACGAGGGCTGCGAGATCCATCCCTCCTCCGAAATGGCGCACGCCAATCAGGACGATCAGTGGAAAGAGCGCGGTTGCCGGGAGAGAGGCTCCGACCTGGGCGAAAGTTCCGAGCACATGCCGAACCCGTGGACGGTTCCAGGTAAAGTAGGCGAGCGGGAGAATCCACGCGAAAGCGATTCCAAGCGCCGTCATGATTCGAAGCGAAGAATAAAAAATTGCGAGCGGAATGTCGTGGATGACCGAAGGCATCGGTCCTTTGAACCAGTTCCAGATATAGAAAAGACCAAAGATGACGAGGAATCCAAGCGCAAAATAACCAATCGCCTCGCGCATGACCGTCGTCCGGCGGATCACGGGTTCCATCGGCTTTGAAACTTCACGCACAATTCCCGACAGGAGAGCCATCGGCAAGTCCCAGAAGAGCGGAAAGAGAATTTCACGGAAGATCCAGCGAACCGGAGAGCTGACCGCAATCAGAATCCGGACAAAGGGTTCGGTAAGAAAGGAGAGACGGGAAGCAATTGTGGTCGGAATGGCGAGGAAGACACCTAGGTCTTCTTCATCCTGATTCGAAGTCAGATCCTGTTTGAAGCGCTCAGCCCAGAAAAGCAAAGGTTTCCAGACCAGGAGGTCCATGAACAGAATCAAACCAGCCAGCGCAAGAAGCCCCCAAAGCACGAGCTCGAGCTGCTCATCTTCGGCTGCCTTCGCGAGAAAGCTTCCGATTCCGGGAAGATTGTATTTCACCGGGCCAATCGCGATGATTTCGCACGCGACGAGAAAGAACCAACCGTTCGACCAGGAAAGAATCGAGTTGTAGACCACTTTTGGAATCGACGCCGGAAGGTAAAGTCTTAAAAACCGACGACTCTCGGGAAGACCCAGCGAAACCACGGCCGCTTCGTTTTCAGCCGGAATCGCCTTCACCGATTCATAGACAGCAAAACCCAGATTCCACGCCTGGGACGTGAAGATGAGAAAAATTGCGGATGCTTCAACTCCGATGCGATGCCCGTTCGTGATCCCGATGAAGAAACTGATCGCAGCGGGAAAAAAACCCACCACTGGAATGGACTGAAGGATGTCGAGAATCGGAAGGATGATCCGTTCCCCAAGATGTGTTCTTGCCGCGAGTGTGCCGAAAACAAACGCAAACAGAAGGGAGGCAATGTAAGCGATGAACATCCGGAGAGTCGAAAGAAGAAGCGCTCCGGGAAGATCAGGAAGAAAGACAGTCTCAGCCTTCAGCTCAGAGAGATGCACTCCCCCTCGATAGATTCCCATGATGGAAATGATCAAGACAGTGAACAGCAACAAATAAATGACGCTTGATTTGGTTTTTTCTAAAACCGAACGAGGAACGAGTGTCATGCAACTCATTTATTGATAGTCTATTTTACATGAACTTGCACTTCCTTTTGGTGTTGTTCACTCAGCTCGTTCCATTGAGTATGGCAACCAGTTTCTACATCCGCCCTTTCAGTGAATTCACTTCGAGCACGCAGAACATCGTGCGTGGAACTTTGAGCGAAGTTCATGCTGCGAACATCACCACCGCTGACGGACAAAAAGCAATTTACACTTACGCGAACCTTGATGTGAAGGAAGTCTTCAAGGGCGACATCACCAAACACATCATCCTGGTTCGCAAGATCGGCGGAACCGTTGACGGATTCACAGTTGAGATTCCAAGCTCACCTGAACTGAAGGACGGCGAAGACACCGTCCTCTTTCTTGGGGCACAAAAAGAAGACAGCGCCTATGAAATCACCGGGCTCGAACTCGGCAAATTTGGCCTGGAGGAAAAAAACGGAGAAACTTACCTGAAAGGCGGACTCTTCAATTACGCCAAAGCCGAAAACACAGAAGAGGCTGAACATAACAAGTATGCGGATAACCTGGATGAAAACAGAAAGAGCTGGAGCTTAAGTGCTCTTCGCGACCTGATCCGGAAACAGAAAGCATCCGCCACTCCGGCACCAGCCGAAAACAAGGCAGCAATTGCCGCTCCCAGCACGACCGTCATTCCTCACGAGACACCCAAGTCCGCCACTGCAAACGACATGAATTCGACGCCGAAAACCGAAGAGAATCACATCCTGCTCTACAGTGCGCTGGCCATTTTCCTGGCGTTCATTTCTTTCATTTTATTTCGTAAAAAGCAGTAAAGCCGTATTACACTGAGTTTATATAAGAATCGAAGGAATCGATTCCCGGAGTACGGCCTCAAGGATGAAATTTTTTGCCCCTGCTATAGCATTTCTGCTTTTCGCGCAGACCACCTTTGCTTACACGCTCGCCCAGACTTCGAACGGTCAGAACGTTCGCTGGCGTTACGGGCAGAAGCTTTTTCTCGCCGGGAATCCTTACGGCGTGGACTCCTTTGATTCAACCCTGTTCTGGAACGCAGCCGTGAACGGACTTCAGCAGTGGAAGTGGGCCACAGGCGGGCAGTTTGATTTCGAATACTGGCAGGGAACCGATCCACGGAAGTTTCCCGAGAACACGACCGACGACAGTATCAGTAATATTTTCTTTGCGTCCTCATCCGGCATCACGACTGACCCGAACGTCATCGGCTTCACCCAGGTTTCTTACAACGACAACACGGGAAACATCACCGATATCCACGTCATGCTGAACGATGTGAACTTCCAGCTCACCTCTTCCATCTCGGACACCACGGCGAAACCTGCTCAAGCGAGAAGCCGCCCCAAGGTTTATCTGAACAACATCATCACTCACGAACTGGGACACGCCCTCGGCCTCTCCCACAGTGGGAATATCAATTCTTCGATGTTGTATGTGGAGTTTCCTGAACAGGCGAAAATCGCCTGTGATGACTGGGCAGGGGTTCAACACCTTTACCCGGATTCAGGATCTGGCACAGGGCAACTCGATGGAACGATTCTGAGCCCGAACGGCGATCCGGTTGCGGGAGCCCAGGTCACCGCGATCTCGCAAAGCCGCGGAATTCCGATTGCGACAGTACTGACCAATCAAAGCGGGAACTACCACTTCGGAGCACTCGCTTCAGGCGAAGTCGGCCTCATGGTCCAGCCCTTTCAAGGATCGGCGGCCGCCATCCCGACCGCCCTTCAGGCGAAAGTGACTTCCTTTTGTGGCACTTCCACCTACCCGACTAACTTCGTGACCGAAGATGACGGCCACACCTTCAAAAAAATTCCAATCACTCCGGCTCAGACCACTCCTGGAGGAAGTTATCGACTGCACTGTGCGGCTCTCTCCGCTTCAAATGCAAACTTCAGCAACAACGCATCCGACTTTTTCGCGGACGTTCTTCAAGCGGGAAATTCCCGAACTTATGCCATTCCGGTGAATGGCCAGTTCTCCCTGAGCGGAATTGCTTATCTTCTTCTTTCTCCGATCAAGGTCTCTCTGACCGCGGTCGATTCCAGCGGAAACAACATCCCACTCTCGGTTCAAAGCCCGCTCTACCAATCGACTTCAAATTTTGTGATCCCCGACACTCAGATCACGGGGACCGCAAACGGAACGATTTTCGTCACCGCAACTGCAAGCGCCCTGAAGCAGGGCTCTTATCCTGTTGCCATCAGTCCGGCGGCGACCTCTTATTTCGCCCTGATTCAGAATTCAAACGGACCGAACCGTTCACCGGATTCGACTCCCGCCCTCCCGGACAATGCCCGTTGCTCACCCCCGGAAACCTTCGCAGCCTACCAGTCGCCACCGGGTGATCCGATCCGTTTTGCGACCACTTCCAGTGGCCGGGACGGTGTCGGCTTCTGTGGAAGCGCCCACGCTGGAGACTTTGGAAAGGATTCGAACACCAGACGGGTTCATCCTTCCAACGGAGCGATCCTCGGATGGTTCTTCCCTTTCCTCGTTCTCTTGCTGACCCAGTTGTTTTCAAAACTGAGGCGCGCTAGACTGAACGAAGCATGAAACTTCGAATCCTTCTCATTCTCGCACTCACCCTCACCGCGTCCAGCAGCTTTGCTCAATTCGATGAGGCGGGCTTCAAGCAGGCGCTCAAAGTAAAAAAGGGTGCCTACCTCGCCGATGGCTCGTTTTCCGGTGGTGACCGGAGCAGTTCAGACTTCCGGGTCAGCAATATCCGGGTCGCAGCGAACCCGGAAGGTTACGACCGTCTGGTGATCGATTTCGCAGGTAACGAAGGGGGCCAGAAATCCACTCTCGCCCGTCCGCCGTTCTTCATGGTGGAAAGTGAATCCGGCAGCAAACGCGTTAATATCACCGTTTATGGCCGGGCAAAACTGGACTTTTCCTCGCAGTCCGCCATCCAGTCAGCGAAGAAGACAAAACACATTTCAAAAATTGATTTCATTCCCGTGGTCAACGAAGACCGCTGGATCTTTTCCATTCAAACGCAAACTCCTGTTAAAGCGGAAGTTTTCGAATTGTCGGACCCGGCCAGAATTATTATTGATCTCAAGCCTTGATTTCCGTCGATTCGAGCCCATTTTACAAGGGTGAGTAACGACAATCATGACCGTCCGTCACAACAAGACAACCCGCATCTGGTACTCCCGGATCAGGTTCTGCCGCATCATTTGTTCGCGATCCCGATTCTGGGACCGGTGATCTATCCGACGTTGATCGTTCCACTCATCGTCTGGAACCCGAAAGCGATTGCGTCGATCGAGGAAATCCTCGCGCGCAAAACCAGCTACATCGGGCTTCTCTTAAACCGGAAGGACGACATTACGGAAGACCCGAAACCCGAAGAAATGTATTCCTTCGGAGTCGTGGCCAAACTCCTGAAGCGGATCAAACTCCCGGATGGATCCATCCAGATTCTCGTTCAAAGTCTCCGTCGTTTCCGCGTGAACCAATACCTTTCCATGGATCCGTACTTCATCGTTGAACCCGAATACCATTCGGAGGACATTCCCGAGAAGTCGATCGAGATCGACGCACTCACGCGCGCAATCATCAATCACGTGAAAAATCTTTCCGAGAGCCATCCTTTCTTTAACGAAGAAATGAAGGTTGCTCTTCTCAATGCCCCTCATTCCGGAATCGCAGCTGACATCGTCGCCTTCGCACTGGGCCTCGGCAAGCCCGACGCACAGAACTTCCTTGAAACGGTTTCGCTCAAATCCCGTTTCGAAAAACTCCTCGTCTTCCTGAAACGCGAGCAGGATGTTGCTACCGTTCAGAAAAAGATCAACGACGAAGTGAACCGGAAGATCGACACGCTCCAGCGCGAGTTCTTCCTGAAAGAACAGCTGAAGTTGATCAAAAAGGAACTCGGCATCGAAGAAGACGCCAAGGAAAAGGACTCCCGCACCTTCAAGGAGCGGATTGAAGCAGCCAAAATGCCGGAAGATGCAAAGAAAATTGCACTTCAGGAACTTCAGAAGTTCGAGACCCTGAGTGAACAGTCTCCTGAGTTCAGTCTCACCCGGAATTATCTCGAAACCCTCGTGGATCTTCCCTGGAGTACTGAAACCGAAGACCAGCTGAACATCGCCCGCGCGCGAGACATCCTGAACAAGGACCACACCGGTCTCGACAAGGTCAAACAACGCATTCTCGAATTCCTTGCCGTTCGCAATCTCCAGAGAACACAGAAAAATCATATTAAAAAAGGATCCATCATCCTGCTCGTCGGCCCTCCCGGCGTCGGGAAGACCTCGATCGGAAAATCCATCGCGAAATCCATGGGCAGAAAATTTTACCGCTTCTCTCTCGGTGGAATGCGTGATGAGGCCGAGATCAAGGGTCACCGCCGTACCTATATTGGAGCGATGCCGGGGAAATTCATTCAAGCAGCGAAGCGTGCAGGCAGTAAAAATGCCGTGATCCTGCTTGATGAGATCGACAAACTCACCACTTCGTTCCACGGAGATCCGGGAAGCGCACTCCTTGAAGTGCTCGATCCTGAACAAAACTCGCACTTCCTCGATCACTATCTCGACGTGCCGTTTGATCTTTCGCAGATGATTTTCATCGCAACCGCCAACACCACACAGACCATTCCGCCTCCACTACTTGACCGGATGGAGATCATTGAACTTCCGGGTTACACACTGGAAGAGAAAGAGCAGATCGGGAGACGCCATCTGCTCCCGAAAGCACTGGCTGAAACCGGCCTTCAGACTGCAGACATCAAGTTCGACCGCGGAACACTGAAAGCACTGATCGTGGACTACGCACGGGAACCCGGAATGCGAACCCTGGAGCAACTCCTTCTCAAGATCATGAGAAAAATTGCGACTCGTATCGTGGAACGCCGGGAGGCAAAGGAACGCTTGAAACTTCCAATTCATATTCAAGAAGAAGATCTCCGGGATCTCGTCGGACCGAAACGCTTCAGCCTCGACCTCGTCCACAAGATGCAGTCTCCAGGAGTGATGGTGGGACTTGCATGGACCCAGATGGGTGGAGAAATCCTCTTCATTGAAGCGACCGACCTCCCAGGAACCGGACAGCTGAAACTCACCGGCCAGATGGGTGGAGTCATGAACGAAAGCGCCCAGATCGCCTGGACTTACGTGAAGAAACGCGTGGTGGAAGAACTCGTTGTGACTTCGTCCCAGTTGAAAGAGCGCGATGTTCATGTCCACATTCCGGCGGGTGCGATTCCAAAAGACGGACCCAGCGCCGGAGTCACCCTCGCAAGCGCTCTCTACTCCCTCTTTACCCAAAGACCTGCTTCAAACCTCACCGCGATGACCGGAGAGCTTTCCTTGACCGGAAAGGTTCTTCCCGTTGGTGGCGTTCGCGAGAAACTCCTTGCAGCGAGGCGTTCAGGGATCGAGCATGTGATTCTTCCAAAAGAAAATCAGAAAGACCTTCACGACATGCCGCTTGAACTTCTGAAAAGCCTCGACCTCCATTTTGTGGACCGGGTCGAGGACGTGTTCGCCCTTTCCGTTTCACCGGGCCACAGAGCGGTGAACCTGAAACGAATCCCCGTTAAAAAACCGGCGAAACTGAAAAAGAAGTCAAAAACCCCCCGCACTCCTCTCATCCGCGTGGGTAAGGGAAAATTGACGTCACGAAATAAGCTTCAAATGAAGTAACGGATCCCTTATCCTGAAATCATGAAGAAGAAATCTCTCGCGATTCTGGGAATGGGAAAAATGGGCGAAGCCATTGCTCAGGGACTGACCCACAGCGACCTCTCCTCCCGCTATGAAATCACGGGCACCACCCGGAGCGAGGAATCCGCAGAAGAAGTCAGAAAGCGTCTCAAGATCGAATGCGCGACTGACAATGCGAAAGCGATCAAAACCGCAGATGTGATTCTTCTCGCCGTGAAGCCCCACCAGGTGGAAAAAATCCTGCAAGAAAATCAAAAGTCATTTCGTGAAGACCAGCTCCTGATCTCCATCTGTGCTGCCGTTACAACCGAACAACTTTCTTCCTGGAGCGGAAACAAGGCTGCTGTCATTCGGGCAATGCCTAATACTCCCTGCCTGATCAAAAGTGGTGTGACCGCTCTCTGCAAAGGTCCACGCGCACAGGACTCCCATCTTGAGGAAGCGGAAGCCATTTTCGCCGAGCTCGGTGTGGTCAGTATTTTTGAGGAAAACCTTTTTGATGGCGTGACCGGCCTGAGTGGCTGCGGCCCCGCATACGTCTACCTCATGATTGAAGCGCTCAGCGAAGCCGGAGTCAAAGTCGGAATCTCCCGTAAACAGGCTACCCTGCTCGCAGCTCAAACCATGATGGGCGCCGCGAAGATGGTTCTTGAACGCAA
>OUNO010006496.1_pt1 | contig 18089 bp, 9 predicted proteins | sample 1779811 | NCBI WGS metagenome assembly OUNO01 (sample SAMEA3914804, study PRJEB12502) | metagenome | biome: forest; material: soil | place: Canada | collected 2010-06-25 | depth 0.3 m | reverse complement strand
CGGGCCACGACCAAGCATTCGACGGCCGAGCTGTGCGGAATCATGTCGAAGGGCCAGAGCTCGGACGTGCCGTAGCCGAGGTCGCGCAGATGGCTCAGATCTCGCGCCAGCGTGGCCGAGTCACACGACATGTAGGCGATCGCTTCGGGCGCCAAGGCGGCGAGGCCGCGGCGTACCTCGACCGAGAGGCCGCGCCGCGGAGGATTGACGAGCACTGCGTCGAAGTGCGCTTTGCGCGCCGCGAGATCGCGCAGCGCGCGCTCGGCTGGAACGCACAACGGCGTCAATGCGAGCCGCTGCTCGCGTGCCGCGCGCTCGGCGTGGGCCAGGGCCGGCGCAAAGGCTTCCACTGCGGTCAGCTCGAGCCCGACGGCGGCGAGACGCAACGAAAGCGCACCAGAGCCCGCGTACAGCTCGAGCACGCGCTTCGCACCGAGCGCACGCAATGCTTGTTCGATGCGCGCGTGCGCCGCGTTGGCTTGTCCGAGGTGCGCCTGCGTGAACGCGCCGTGCGACGCCAAGTGGTACGGACCTTTGGCTTGCAGGTGGTGTGGCTCGACGTCCGCGCCGAGCAGCACCACGTGCTGGGTGCCGAGCACCGTCGCTGCGCCGGCCTCGCGAAAGCTCGCCGCGACGGAGCGCACCTCGGCGCATTCCGCGACCAAGGCTTCGGCCCAGCGCTTCAGCTCGGGCTGAGCCGTTCCGGCGCGCGCGATCAATGTCACCATCACGCCGCGATCGACGAGTCGCAAATCGAGGCCGTCGAGGCCCGCTCGAGTCAGGACGCGGCGCGCGGCGGCCGCAACGCGTAGCAGCTCGGGCGCGAGCACGCGGCACTCCGGAATGTCGACCACGGTGTGCGAATCACGCTCGAACAGGCCGAGCGCGCCGTCTTCACCGAACACCCATTTGGCGCGCGTGCGGTAGAAGGTCGTGGGCTCGGCGCCTGCGACCGGCTCGATGCGCAACGCCGACTGCGCTGGGTAACGCGCGAAGCCGCGCTGCACCGTCAGCTGTTTGCGGGCGAGCTGCTCGGAGTAAGGCACACCGAGCAGCGCACAACCGCCACAGCGGTCGCCGTGCGGGCACTCCAGGATCTCGGTCGCGGTCTCCATCTTGCTCATCGGCAGGCGCGCGTAGGATTGTCGCTTCGCGAGCGCCGCGCTAGTCCTTCCGCGTGCGCACCATCCTTCTCTTGCTCGGTAGCAACTTATTCATGACCGCGGCCTGGTATGGCCATCTGAAATATCGCGGAGTCGCGTTGTGGAAGGTGATCCTGATCAGCTGGGGCATCGCCTTCTTCGAGTACTGCCTGCAGGTTCCCGCCAACCGCCTGGGCTACGGCGAGTTCACTGCCTTTCAGCTCAAAATCATCCAAGAGGTCATCACACTGGTGGTGTTCTTGGGTTTCGCCGTCGTGTACCTGGGCGAGCGCGTGCGCTGGAACTACGGGGTGGCGTTCGCGCTGATTTTGGCTGCCGTGTACTTCGCGTTTCTGCCCGGTGTCAGCCCGAGCTGAGCGGCATCCGAATTCTTCGACCCGTTTTCGACGGCGAGCGGCTAAACTGCCGGGCTCGTGAGCGAACAGCCCAGCAAACCGCCCGTGGTCGCACGCAGCCCGAGCAACTTTGGCGTCGGGAGCTCGCGTTTCGTGATCAAGAATTTGAACCAGAGTTGGTACACGGATGTGTACCACTACATGCTGGCCATCACTTGGCGACGGCTGCTCGGTGTGTTCTTCGTGGTCTACATCGGGACCAACGCGGTCTTCGCCTTTCTTTTTTGGTTGGGTGGGAACGACATCTCCAACGCCCGACCTGGGTCCTACGCCGACGCCTTCTGGTTCAGCGTGCAGACCTACGCCACCATCGGCTATGGCGGCATGGCTCCGACCACGACTTACGCGCACCTGCTGGTCACGGTCGAGGCCTTCGCCGGAATGATGGCGCTCGCGCTCGGCACCGGCATCGTCTTCTCCAAGTTCTCGCGGCCGACCGCGCGCATCGCGTTCAGCGACAATCTGTGCGTGCACGTACGCAACGGTCGGCCAGTGCTCGAGTTTCGCCTGGCCAATCAGCGCCGCGGCTCACTCAGCGACGCGACCATGAAGCTCAGCGTGCTGCGCGACGAAGTGACGGCCGAGGGCCAGCCCATGCGCCGCGGCTACCCGCTCGAGCTCGAGCGGGCCCAGATGCCGGTGCTGAGCCTGGCTTGGAATTGCATTCACGTGCTGGACGAAACGAGCCCGCTCTACGGCCTCTGCCCGGGCGACGCCATGGCACGAATCATGGGCTTCATCGCCATTTTAGCGGCCCATGACGACACAATGGGCGAAACCGTGCACGCCCGTCACTTCTTCGCCGCCGAGGACGTGCTGCACAACTTCCGCTTCGTCGACATGATCGACCCCCGATCGGAGCCGGGCGTGATCAGCATCGACCATGCCCTTCTGAACGAGGTCGCGCCGATCCCGAGGCCGTCGCTCTCGCCGCCGACGGTGGCTTCGGATGCGGACTCGGAAACGGGCGCTTCGTCCTCGGACTGAGATTGCGCCCGAGCGCCGAGATCGAGCAACCTGCGCCTTGGCTCGCCCGATGGGGGGTGCTAGCGCGAGGCCCATGAAGCTATTTCGGTTTGGACGTGCCGGCGTCGAGAAGCCCGGCTTGATTGTGGATGGCGTGGGGCGCCTCGACGTGTCGGCGTTCGGTGAGGACTACGACGAGGCGTTTTTCGGCTCTGATGGGCCGGCGCGGTTGGCGCGTTTTTACGCCGAGCATCCGCAGCAGTGTCCCCATGTGTCGGCGGACGTGCGGATTGGGCCGGCCATCGCCCGGCCGAGCAAGATCGTGTGCGTGGGCTTGAACTACCGCGACCACGCCCTCGAGACGGGCGCGCAGATCCCGAGCGAGCCCGTGCTGTTCATGAAGGCGACGTCCGCCATTTGCGGCCCGTATGACGATTTGCTCTTGCCGCGCGCCTCGGAGAAGACCGACTGGGAGGTCGAGCTGGGCGTCGTGATCGGCAAGACGGCGCGCTACGTGGCCGAGAGCGATTGGGCGCACCACGTTGCCGGGTACGTGCTCTTGAACGACTACTCCGAGCGCGCATTCCAGAAGGAGCGCGGCGGACAGTTCACCAAGGGCAAAAGCGCCGACACGTTCGCGCCGATTGGGCCGTTCGTGGTCACGGCAGACGAGCTGGATGCCTCGGACCTGCGCCTGTGGTTGAACGTGAATGGCAAGCCCTGCCAAGACAGCCGCACGAGTGCCTTGATCTTCGCGGTACCCGCGCTGATCGCCTACATCAGCTCGTTCATGACGCTATTGCCGGGTGATTTGATCAGCACCGGCACGCCTTCGGGTGTCGGTGCAGGCCGCAAACCGCCCAGCTACTTGCAAGCAGGGGACGTGCTCGAGTTCGGGATCGACGGTCTCGGCGAAGCGCGCCAAGTGGTCAGCCCGAACGCCTGAGCGTGGTATGACCCGGTGCCCATGAAGTTCGTGCACGCGGCCGATTTGCACCTGGATAGCCCGCTCAATGGGCTGTCCAAGTACGAGGGCGCGCCCGTGGAGCAAATCCGCGGTGCCACGCGGCGAGCGCTCGAGAATTTGGTCAAGCTGTGCCTCGACGAGCGGGCCGAGCTGCTCGTGATCGCCGGCGATCTATATGACGGCGATTGGCGCGACTATTCGACGGGCCTGTTCTTCAACAAGCAGATGGCCGCGCTACGCGCGGGCGGCGTGCGCGTGGTCTGGATCCGCGGCAACCACGACGCTGCCAGCAAGCTGACCGCGCACCTGCATCTGCCGGACAACGTGCGCGAGCTGTCGCACAAGAAGCCCGATTCGTTCGTGATCGAGGAGTTGGGTGTGGCCGTGCACGGCCAGGGCTTCGATACCCGCGACGTGACGAGCGATCTGAGTAGCCGGTACCCGGAGCCCAAGCGTGGCTTGTTCAACATCGGCCTCTTGCACACGGCGCTCGAGGGCAGGGCAGGCCACGCGACGTACGCGCCCTGCCGGCTGAGCGCGCTCGTCGATCGCGGCTACGATTATTTCGCGCTCGGCCACGTGCACACGCGCGAGGTGCTCAGCGAGCAGCCCTGGGTCGTGTTTCCAGGCAATTTGCAGGGCCGTCATGCGCGCGAGACGGGCCCCAAGGGGGCCACGCTGGTGACCGTCGAGCACGAGCAGGTGCGCGCGGTCGAGCACCGCGCCCTGGATGAGGTGCGCTGGCACGTTGCCGAAGCGGATGTGTCGGCCGAGCGCTCGCTCGACGGCGTGCTGGAGCGCGTGCGCGAGTCGCTGAACGCGGCACTGGCCGCGAGCGACGGGCGTTTGGCGGCGATCCGCGTGCGCGTGCGCGGCGCCAGCCCAGCCCACGAGCTGCTCATGGCGCGCGTGGAGCGCGTGACGGAAGAAGTACGCGCGCTGACTTTGGATCTGTCGGGCGAGGCCTGGCTCGAGAAGGTGGAGCTCGCCACGTTGCCCTTGGCTCGCGCCGAGCTGCGCGAGCGGGAGGATGCGATCGGCGAGCTGCTCCGCGGCCTGAGCGCGATCACCCAAGATGACGCCGCGCTCGGCGAGCTCGCGGCCGAGCTGGCCGAGCTGAAGCGCAAATTGCCGCCCGAGCTGCGCGAGGGGCCAGACGCAATCGATCTCGAAAGCCCCGAGGCGCTGCGAAACCTACTGAGTGAGGTCGAGCAAACTCTGTTGCCGGCGGTGGCAGGCTCCGAGGGCAGCGCGCCTTGAGGTTCAATCGTCTGAGCTTCTTGGCGTTCGGGCCGTTCACCGGGCTCGAGCTGGACCTCACGGGCGGCGCGCCCGGCGGTCTGCACCTCATTTTCGGCCCGAACGAGGCCGGCAAGAGCAGTGCGCTGCGCGGCGTGCGCGATCTGTTGTTCGGCTTTCCCGAGCGCACGCAGGACGCGCACGTCCATCCCAACGCAGATTTGCGGATTGCGGCCACCTTGGGTGCTGCCGACGGCAGCGCCGTCACCGTGCAGCGCCTGAAGCGACGCAAAGATGCGTTGCGCGACGCAAACGACGCGCCGATCGACGAGCGCGTGCTGAGCGGTCTGCTGGGCGGCGTCGATGCGGCGTTGTTCGAACGCCTATTCGGGCTCGACCATGAGCGCTTGCAACGCGCGGGCGAAGCGCTGCTGCGCGATCAGGGGGACATCGGCGAGAGCTTGTTCGATGCTGGCTCGGGTGGGCGCGGCATTCGCGGTGTGCTCGCGCAGCTCGAAGAGCAAGCCGACGCGATCTTCAAAGCGCGCTCCACCAAGGCCAGCCTGAACGTGCTGCTCGAGGCCTACAAGGACGCGAAGACGGCGACGCGCGATGCGCTGGTTTCCCCCGAGAAGTGGCAAGCGCAGCAAGACAAGCTGCACAGCGAGCGGACCCGGCTGAGCGAGCTCAGTGAGCGAAGGAAGCAGCTGCGTGAAGAATCGAACGCACACAGTCGCCTCGACGCGGTGCTCGGTCCGATTGCGATTCGCAATGCGCTGCGCGAGAAACTGAACGGGCTCGGGAGCTTGCCGCTCTTGCCCGAGGACGCGAGCGAGCGCCGTGCTCGCGCCCAGCGTACGCTCGACGAGGCCGCGCACGAACGCGCCCGCCTGGAGCGCGAGCAGAAGAAGAAGCAAGACCGTCTCGCCGAGCTGGTGCTGCCCGAGAACTTGCTGGGTGTGGACGCCGATGCCATCGCTAAATTGCGCGACCGCGTAGGCGGTTACCGCACGGCCGAAGTCGATCTGCCCAAGCGCCGGGAGGACGCGCAGCGTTACGAGGCCGAAGCCGAGCGCATTGCGGCGGTGCTCTACCCGGGGCAACCGCTCGAGGGGCTCGAAGCGCGGCGCCCGAGCCCGGTCGATCTGTCGCGCGTGCGTAAATTGCCGCAGCGGCAAGCGGCGCTGCTCGAGCGGGTGGCGAACGCCCAGAAGGCGCTGCGTGCGCTCGAGGTCCAACGTTCACAGCAGTCGACCGCGCTCGCGGAGCTGCCCGCGCCGCGCGAGCTCGGCGTCTTGCGGCGGGCGCTGGCCAGTGCGCGAGCCCGTGGAGACGTCGAGCGCCGTGTCCGCGAAACCACGGCCAGCGCCGCCAAGCTCGAGGCCGAGGCGCAAGCTCGGCTGTCCGCGCTGGGTCTTTGGTCTGGCGTGCTCGAGGCCCTGCCGGGCTTGCCCGTTCCGCACGAAGAAACAGTGGAGCGCTTTCAGCGCGAGTTTGCAGAGCGCGTGACGCGTGCGGTCGAGCTCGAGCGCGAGCATCAGTCGCTCGCTCAGCGGCTCGCGCAATGTGGGCAGAGCATCAAGGCCGTCGAAGGCGCAGGCAGTGTGCCGAGCGAGAGTGGTCTCGAGCAAGCCCGCGCGCGGCGTGACGACGGTTGGCGGCGTGTGCTGGGTGCTTGGCAGCGCGGCGCGTCGCCCACGCACGTCGACGCCGAGTTCGAGGTGCAGCTACCGCTCGCGCAGGGTTTCGAGCAATCGTTGCAGGCCGCCGATGAGCAGGCCGATCGCTTGCGCCGCGAGGCCGAGCGCGTGTCGCTCTTGGCTTCCCTGGCGGCGGAGCACGAGCAGCTGAGCGCCCAGCAATCGTCGCTCAGCCTCCAGTTCGAGGAGCTCGAAATCGCGCGCACCGAGGGCCTGCGCGCCTGGCAAATGGCCTGGCGGGGCGCTGGCATCGAGCCTGCCACACCGCCGGAAATGCGCGCCTGGCTGCAGCGTCAGCGGGCACTCTCCGACCTGTCATTGCGGCTCGGCGAGGCACGCCGCGAGCTGAGCGGTGCGCGGGACGAACGCGGCGAGCTGCTCGCGGAGCTGGCCCGGGCACTCGAGCGCATGCTCGACCCGAGTGCATCGCTCGGCTCGTTGCTCGCCGATTGCGAAGAAGCCGTGGAAGTGGGTAGCCGTGCCGCCGAACGCCGCCGCGAGCTGCAAGACACTCTGAAAGATCTGGAGCGGCAAAAGACCGAACGCGAGCTGGAGCTCGCAGCCGAACGTGACGCACTGCAAGCGTGGCAAAGCGAATGGCGCGCGGCGACCGAGCGGCTCGGCTTCGCCCGTGAGCTGTCGCCGGATGAAGTGGCAACACAGCTCGACTCATTGTCCGGGCTCTTCGACAGCTTGACCAAGCTCGCCGAGCAACGCCGGCGCGCCACACGGATCGAGGAAGATCGCGCCAAGTTCCGAGAGCACGTGTCCGAGTGGACCCAGACTTATGCGCCGGATCTGGCCGAGCGCGCTCCGGACGTCGCAGCCGAAGCGCTCGTGCACCGTTTTCAGGCGGCGGAGCACCAACGCGCAGAACGCGCGCAAATTCAAGGCGATCTGAGCGAGCTCGGTGGCGCGTTGTCCGCGCTCGAGGTGCGAACGGACCAAGCCGCGGCCGAGCTGGAGACCTTGCGCACGATCGCCGGGGCGGCTGATTTGGCGTCGCTCGCAGCGATCGAGGGGCGGGTACTGGAGGCGCGTGATCTGCGCCGTCAGCTCGACGCGGTGGAAGGCTCGCTGCTCCAAGATCAAGGCATGCCACTCGAGTCGTTGGTCGAAGCGGCACGCGGTGTCGATCGCACTTCGCTCAGGGTGCGCTTGGCCGAGCTCGAGGAAGAGACCGAACGCATCGACGAAGAGCACAAGAACCTGAGCCTGCAGGTGCGTGATTTGGAGCACGGGCTGCTGCGCTACGCGGACAACGATGCCGCCGATCAAGCGCAGTCATTGAGCGTGCAAGCCGCCGAGATCCGCGAGCAAGCGCTGCGCTATGCGCGGCTCAAGTTGTCGTCGTTCGTGCTGCAGCGTGGTGTGGAGCGCTACCGCGAGCAGAACCAGGGCCCCGTGTTGAAACGGGCCTCGGGGCTGTTTCAACGCCTGACCTTGGGCAGCTTTCGCGGCCTGCGTGTGGGCGTCGAAGAGCGGCAAATCGTTGCCCTACGTGAGGACGCCAAAGAGCTGGCGGTCGAGGCCATGAGTGAGGGCACGCGCTACCAGCTGTACTTGGCGCTGCGCATCGCCAGCCTGGAGCGCTACCTCGAGCGGAATCCGCCGCTACCCCTGGTGCTGGACGACATATTGATTCACTTCGATGACGACCGAGCCACGGCCGCGCTCGGGGTGTTGGCCGAGCTCGCAGAGCGCGTGCAGATTCTATTTTTCACGCACCACGCGCGGGATTTGAGCCTGGCTGCGCGGGTGATCGAAAGCGATCAGCTGTTTCAGCATGGGCTTTCGGGTGCGCTGCTGAAGTAGTTGACCAAATTGCCACAAACAGGCTTTGATCGTGGGAATGCTCAGGGCTTTCTTCCCACGCGCCGTGGCCGCGTTGGCGCTTGGTGTGTCGCTGCTCGGCTGTTCACGGTCGGACCATCCGACCGGAACGGAGAGCGTTGCGCGCGCCAACGAGGCCCTGGGTAGCGCTGGCGAAGCCGGCGATACCTCGACGGGCGGGTCGGGCGGTTCCAGCGGTTCGAGCGGCGGTTCCGTGGGCGATGCCGGAGACGCAGGAGCCCCGGGCGGGTCCGGCGGCTCGGGCGGCGCGCCGTGTACTCAAGACGCAGATTGTGGCGATCGCTGTGGGGTATGCACGACCGGCGTGTGCAGCGTCGCTCCCGCGAGCACGGTGTGCAAGCCCTCGAAGGGCATCTGCGATCAAGACGATTTTTGCGACGGGACGAACAAGGATTGCCCCACGGCCGATCTCAAGTTCGACAGCTCGAAGGTGTGCCTAGCCAAGAGCGACCTGTGTGATCTCGATGACGTGTGCGACGGGATCAACGTCGACTGCGTGGGCGACAAGAAAGTGGCCCCGAACACGCTGTGTCGAGCGGCGAACGGCGTGTGTGACGTCGACGACTTCTGCGATGGCTCACACAAGGAATGCACGGACGGCAAGGCGCCGACCGCAACCCTGTGCCTCGCCCAAAACGGCTTGTGTGATTTGCCTGACTTCTGCGACGGGGTGCAAAATAGCTGCCCCGGCGACAAGAAGGTCGCGGTAAATACGCTGTGTCGCGCCGCGAACGGCGTCTGCGACGCAGACGATTTCTGTGACGGCACGAACAAGGGCTGCCCGGACAACAAGGCGCCGACTACGAAGGTGTGTCTGCCGGCAAGCGGCATCTGTGACGCCGATGACTTTTGCGACAACGTGCACAATGATTGCCAGACGGACAACAAGGCACCTACGAGCAAGCAGTGCCTAGCAGTGCAGGGCCCGTGTGACGTCGCTGATTTCTGCGACGGCGTGCTCAAGACGTGTCCTGGCGACAAGAAGAAGGATCTGGGCACCGTGTGCCTCGCCAAGGCAGGCGTGTGCGACGTGGACGACACCTGCGACGGCATGACCGACGCGTGCGCCGACAAGTATTTGCCGGGCAGTACGAAGTGCAAAGAGGCGATGGGTGACTGCGACGAGCCGGAATTCTGCACGGGCGCGTCCCCCGCATGCCCGCCCGATGTGTACTCGCCAAACACCAAGATGTGCCGCGACATCATCCAACCGAAATGCGATACGCCCGAGTATTGCACCGGCGGGAGCATCACGTGCCCCCCCAATTCCTACGCGACCAAAGGTACGGCGTGCGACGACACGTTTGCCTGCACCGAGACGGACGCCTGTGACGGCAACGGCGTGTGCGCCGGCGTGCCGGCAACCGACCCGGCCAAGCTCGAAACCTATTGCCATACGAGCCAGCATTTGTGCGGCTTCGTGTTCTGCGCGGTTGGGCGCGGCTGTGACTTCAACCCCGCGGCAAAGACCAAGGTCTGCCGCCCGGCGGCGGGCACCTGTGACGTGCCCGAAAGCTGCGACGGAACGAACCAGGATTGTCCGCCCGAGGTCGTGAAAACGGCGGGCGTCGAATGCCAGGGGCTGGCCTGCTCGGACAGTGTGCTCAAACCGCAGATTCTGTGCAACGGCGCAGACGCGAAGTGCCCGACGATTGCCGCCGGTTCGTGCGGCAACTTCGCCTGCGGCAGCCCGACCGAATGCCGCACCACTTGCATCAACTCGGATGATTGCGGCCCGGCCTTCTACTGCCTGAACAACGACTGCGTGCCGCGCATCGGCGCCGGTCAAGCCTGTCAGGTTGACGCGGAGTGCTCGAACTCGAACCCGCACTGCGTCGATGGCGTGTGCTGTGACACCACGTGCGTCGGGCAATGCGAAGCGTGCAACCTGACCGGCAAGCGCGGCACGTGCACCGGTGTGACCGACAAGCCGGTCGCGCCGCGCCCGCAATGCACGGCCGATGGCACGAAGTGCGACGGCTTCTGCGATCCGAGCAACCGCACCGCCTGCCAGTTCCCGAACAAGGCGACCTCGTGCCGCGACGCTTCTTGCGATACCAAGGCCAACTCGGCGCAGGCAGAGTCGTTTTGCACGGGCAAGGGCACGTGCGCGCTGACCGCTTCCGTCGTGTGCGAGCCGTACCTGTGCAACGGGCCCGCCTGCGCCGGTAACTGCACGGCCGACGCACAGTGCGCCAAAGACGCCTATTGCCAGGCCGGGAAATGCACGCCCAAGGGCGACCTGGCCGAGAAGTGCACGACCGACAAGCAGTGCGGCTCGGGTCATTGCGCCGACGGCGTGTGCTGCGACACGGCGTGCACCGGTCAATGCGAAGCCTGCAACCAGGTGCCGGGCGCCAAGGCCGGCACCTGTAGCCCCGTCAGCGGTGACCCGCTCGGCAAGCGCAGCGCCTGCGCGGCGAGCGACGCTGCGTGCGGCGGCTCGTGCGACGGCAAGGATCGCCTTTCGTGTATCTACCCGGCGCAGGGCAAGGTGTGCCGCCCCGGCGCGTGCGCCGATGGTATCGCCACCGTGAACGCAACTTGCGATGGCCATGGCGCGTGCCCCGCAGTCGTCAGTGTGACGTGCAAAAAGGGCTGCGAAGCCAGTGTGTGCGCGGGCGACGAATGCGTCACTGATCCCGACTGTAACGATGCCGGCAAGTACTGCGCGGCCGGCGTGTGCCTGCTGAAGGGCGCGCCGGGCTCAGCGTGCTCCGTTGCCACGGCCTGCCAAAGCGGCTTCTGCACCGACGGCGTGTGCTGCGACAGCGCGTGCCTCGGTCAGTGTGAGGCGTGTGACGCTTCGGGCAGCATGGGCACGTGCAGTGCGGTTCCGAAGGGCGACTCGCCGCACGGCGGCCGCACCGCGTGCGCCAGCGACGGCAGCAGCTGTGGCGGCGTGTGCGACGGCTCCGAACGCGCCAGCTGCGCTTATTCGACGGCGGTGTGCCGCGCCGGTTCGTGCGTCGCCGGCGCCACCGCCGACGACTCGGCGACGTCGATCGTGCAAGCGAGCTGCGACGGTCGCGGCAGTTGCCCGGCCGAGCAACAACAGTTGTGCGGGGCCGACGGCTGCGACGCCAAGGGCGCACTGTGCGACGGCGGTTGCGCCGCGAACAAGAGCGCTTGCAAGGGTAGCGAGTACTGCTCGGCCGGCGAATGCGTGCCGCGCCTGCCGCCCGCCTCGACGTGCGGTACGGACACCCAGTGCGCCAGTGGCTTCTGTGTCGACGGCGTGTGCTGCGACCAGCGCTGCGGCGATCAATGCGCAGCCTGCGACGTGCCTAGCTCGGTGGGTACGTGCACGCCGGTCGTCGGTGGCGCGCACGGCGGGCGTGCGGCGTGCGGCGGCGTCGGTACTTGCGGCGCTGCGTGCAATGGTCTGACCACCGCGAGCTGCACGTTCCCGGACGACACGGTGAGCTGCGGTGAAGCCTTCTGCGGCGCGGGCGTGCATGGCGCTGCGCCGCTGTGCGACGGCAAGGGTGTCTGCGCACCCGCGGTGATCAGCGCGTGCAAGTCGTACACCTGCGACGGCAGCGACTGCGGCACGGCCTGCGTGCACAACACGGACTGCGTGAAGCAGCTCGAGTGTCGCGAGGGCCAGTGTGTGCCGCCGCTGTTGATCGATGGCGTCGACAAGGGCAGCTGCGGTTGCTCCGTGCCCGGTTCCTCCTCCCACACGCCCAAGGGTGTGCTCTTCCTCCTGGGGCTGTGCGCTGCATTCGCGCTCCGCCGTCGCCGCCACGCTGCCTGAGCGGTCATCGCCGTGCCTCCTCTTCCCTCCATGCCGAACTCGAAATCTCCCGCTCTCAGAGCTGCTCGGCTCGCCGCGGCATGTCTCGCGCTGACTTGCGTCGTTGCACCGCGCGCGGCCCACGCGCAGTACTCGCTGTCTCAAGAGTTCAGCAAGGGCTTCTCGCTGCTACGCTTCGAGCCAGCGCCTGCGGGCGACCGCTTCTTCGGCGTGCGCGACGCCTACGTGCCCGGCAACACCACGAGCCCGTTTCGCGCCGCATTGATCGGCAACATTCCCGTTGCCCCGCTGCTCACGCGCACCGACAACGGGACCGGTCAGAGCGTCGACATCGTAGCCAAGCAATTCGTGACGCACGTCGACGTCAGCTACCTGCCCACGCAGTGGCTGCTCTTGAACGCAGATCTGCCGCTGGTCGTCACGCAGTCGGGGGACGGTCAGACTTCGCCCTCGGGCGCTGCTTTGGGCGATACCCGGCTCGGCGTGCGCTTGGGCCTCGTGGGTGGCGAGAACAAAGCGCTTTCGCTCGGCCCTTCGCTGGACCTGTGGCTACCGACGGGCAGCACCGATTCGCTCACGGGCGACGGTCGAGTGCGCGTGCAGCCCATGTTCAGCGCCAGCGGGCGCGAAGATTGGTTCGTTTGGAGCGCGGGGGTGGGTGTCCAGCTGCGCCGTCAGTACGACAGCGGCTCGCAGGAGATCGGAAATAGCTGGGTGCTGGGCGCAGCCGCCGGTGTGCTCCTCCTCGACGACGTACTGCAGGTGGGCGTCGAAACCTACGGCTCGACGTTGATCTCGCCTGTCCGCGAGCACCCGTTCAGCGCCCACCAAACAGCCATGGAAGCGCTGTTTGGCGCCCGCGTGCACGCGAACGCGTTCGCGTTCGGTGCCGCGCTCGGTCCGGGCTTGGGGGAAGCGCCGGGCTCGGCGCCGCGCGTCGTGCTCAGCGTCGCGTTCGCACCGCAGCAAAAGTACGAGCGCCCCGTGCTGGTCACGCCGCTGATCCCCGACGATCGCGACCAAGACGGCATCGTCGACGGCGTGGACGCTTGCCCAGACGCCAAAGGGCCCGCGCGCGACGACCGCGCGCAGAACGGTTGCCCCGACGTCGTGGCGCCCGTGCCCCGTGATCAAGACGACGACGGCATCAGCGACGTCCAGGATGCCTGCCCGGAGGAGCGCGGCGTCGCTTCCCCGGACGCAGCCAAGAACGGTTGCCCCTTCGCGCCCCAGACCTCGACCGAACCCGTGCCTGCTTTGCCGGCGCCGCCCGTCGACGTGAGCGACAAGCTGAGCAGCGCCGACGCCGGCCCGGCGGAGGTCACGTTCGCCGGCTTCCGCACGCTTCCCGATGGCCGCGCCGTCGTGTACGTCGAGCTGACCGGTCCAATCGCAGTCGACGTCAAGAAGAGCGGCGACACCATCACGTACACCTTGCTCGATACCCGAGTGCCGATGCGCAACAACCAGAACCCGCTGCTCACGAGCGACTTTCCTTCGTCGATCGTGAGCGCGGAGCTCGTGCCCGGCAGGAAAACCAAGTCCGCCCGTCTGGTGCTCCGCTTGCGTGACGATTTCGTGCCCAAGCACCGCCTGGTGCGGCGCAGCACCGGCGCAGCGCTCGAGATCGAGCTTCCGGCGCCCAAGCCCGCGCCAGCCAAGTAACCGCCAGCCAAGTAACCGCACGGCGGCCAAGTGATCGCTATCGATCCTGTCGGGGGTCGCCACGTTGTAAGACGCGCCGACGCGCCGACGCGGCAGAGCGCGCGGGACGGGTAGGACAAGCGACGACACGGGCGTGTCGCGGGGCGCGCCGACTCGAACGCAGAAGGCCGGCTTGCTGCTCGGTGTTGGGCCGAGGTATCCTCTGCCGTTGATTAGTCGAGAGTCAGGTTCGGTTCGATGGCGATGAAACAGGTGCACGGCAGATGAGCGCAGACTGGGGCGCAGGAACGGTCATCCTCGGGCGCTACCGTTTGGACTCGGTGCTCGGCCGCGGCGGAATGGGCTCCGTCTGGCGCGCCGAGCACCTGCAGCTGCGCTCACCCGTAGCTGTGAAGCTGCTGGATTCCGCGATCTCGGGCAACGAGCAGATGCTCGCGCGCTTCATGCGCGAAGCGCAGTCGGCCGCGTCGCTGCGCAGTCCGCACGTGGTGCAAATTTTCGACTATGGCGTCGAGGCGGGCACGGCGTTCATCGCCATGGAGCTGCTCCAGGGCGAGTCGCTGGCCGACCGCATCGCGCGCCTCAAACAGCTGCCCGCCGAAGAGGTGATCCGCTTCTTGACGCAGGTGTTGCGCGCCATCGGCAAAGCGCACGAGGCAGGGATCGTGCACCGCGATCTGAAGCCCGACAACATCTTCATTTGTAACGACGACCCCGAGTTCGCCAAGGTGCTCGACTTCGGCGTGGCCAAGGTCACGGGCGGTGATCTGTCGGGCTCGGCGGGGAGCCGCACCCAGACCGGCATGATGATCGGCACGCCGTATTACATGAGCCCGGAGCAGACCCAGGCCAAAGAGGTCGATCAGCGAGCGGATCTGTGGGGCATCGCCGTGATCGCCTACGAGTGCCTGGTGGGCCGTCGGCCCTTCACGGGTGATTCGTTCGGAGAGCTCGTGATCGCGATCTGCACGAGGCCAGTGCCGGTGCCTTCGCAGCACGCGACCGTGCCACCAGGCTTCGACGAATGGTTCGTCAAAGGCACGCAGCGCGATCGGGATCGGCGCTTCTCCTCCGCGCGTGAGATGGCCGAAGAGCTGGCCAAGGTCGCGGAGGGCTCGAGCATCCCGCGCACGCAGTTCGCGACCGTGCGGAACCCAGCTTCGATCGCGATACCGCGGCCGAGCAGCACGCCGGCGCGCATGCCGGTGCGCACGCCGCAACGGATGGATGAGCTCGATCTGACGACGGGGCAACGCGCCGTGACCTCGGGCTCCGTGGGTCAGCCGCGCGCGCCGCGTCGCGCCGCGGTCTATGCGTTGCTCGCGGCGGCGGTCTTGATCGTGCTGGGGGTCGGCGCGTTCGTCGCGTCCGGTGGCGCGTCTGCGTTCAGCAAGAGCGCGGTCGGTCCGGAGTCCGCCGCTGCCTCGCTGCCCGCCGTGTCCCTGACGCCGCCCACGCCGCCGTCCGTCGCGCCGCTCGGTTCGACGAACGCGCCCACGGCCGCGGTCGACTCGGCTTCCAACGCGCCGCCAGCACTACCAACGCCTTCCGCCAGCGCGCCGTTGCCCGAGGCGGGCAGTAAGCCTACGGTGAAGCCGGTCGCTGCGTCGCCCAAGGCTCCGCCTGCGAAGAAGGCTGCCCCCGAGGCACCCGCGACGAAATCCAAAGACCCGCTGCCGCCGAAAAATTGGGAGTTCTGAGAAGTGCGTTCGACTCGCTTTTGGTCCGCCGTGGCGTTCACGGCGGCGCTATCGGTCCACGCCAGCGCCCAGCAGGTCGACGACGCAACACGTAGCGCGGCGCGCCAGCTCGCTACTGACGCCAGCGCCGCTTACCAAGCCAACGATTTCGCGCAGGCCTACGATCAGTTCAACCGCGCCTATCAGCTCGTGCACGTGCCCACGGTCGGCATCTGGGCGGCGCGCAGCTCGGTGAAGCTCGGTCGCTTCGTGGAAGCCTCTGAACGCTACCTCGAGGTGCAGCGCTCGCCGCTGGCCGCGGATGCACCTGCCGAGCACGTCAAAGCGCAGAAAGATGCGAGCGACGAACGCGCCGCGCTCCTGCCGCGCATTCCGAGCGTGCGCGTCATTGTCGCGGGCGCCGACCTGGGCGAAGTATTCGTCAGCTTGAACGACCAGCTCCTGCCAAGCGCGCTCGTGGGCGTGAAACGCCCGGTAGATCCGGGCAAATTGCAGGTGAAGGGTGTGCGTGGTGAGCAAGTCGTGGAGGCGAACGTCGAGCTCGCCGAAGGCACATCGCAAGACGTCACGCTGACCTTCACCAAGCTCAGCCACGTGAAGCCGAGCGCGCCGCCTTCCTCGACCGAGCCGCCGAAACCGAGCGGGCCGCCGCGGCTCGCGGGTAGCCCGGATCATACACTGGCGTACGTGGCGTTTGGCGTGGGCGGCGCAGCGCTGATTACGGGCGGCATCTTCGGGGGGCTCGCTCTGAGTCAGAAATCGGATTTGGACGGCGCATGCCCGGATCGCAAGTGTGGTCCGGATCAGCACGCTGCCAACGACAGCTACCAGACGAAGAAGCTGGTCTCGGGCGTGGGCCTGATCGCGGGCGCGGCGCTGGTGGGCGCCGGTGTCGTCTTGTACTTCACGGCGCCCACGGAAGGCGCCGAGCAACAGGCGCGTTTGGGCGCGTTCTGCAACGGACAACAGCTCGGGCTGCAGGGGGCGTTTTGATGCGCCTGCGTCACCTCGCACAGGCAGCGCTGCCAGTGCTGGTCGTTTCAGGCTGCCTGCTGCCCTCGTTCGACAACGTGGCTGCGCCGGCGGCGGGCGGAGGTGCAGGTCTCGGCGGCAGCGGCGGTGATGCGGGCGAAGCCGCGGCAGCAGGCGAGGGCGGCGAAGCCGGCACTGCTACCCCCGCGTCAGCGACGCTGGTCGACGACGTGTACTCGGTCTTGCAAGGCAGCACGCTGAGCGTGCCGGCGCCGGGCGTGCTCGAGAACGACTCGGGCACGACGCTCGTCGTGACCGCTACGGACGACAGCGACGCCGCGCGCCCCAAGAGCTACGACGCGACCAAGCTCAGCATCGCCGAGGACGGCGCGCTCGAGTTCGAGCCGCAGCCCGATTTCTTCGGCAGCTACAGCCTGCAATACACCGTGAAAGACGGCACCGGGCAGAGCACGACCGCGACCGTGACGATTCACGTGCAGCCGGTGTCCGCCAAGCTCGCGGCGGTGCGCGACGGCATTGGCGGCTTCGTGATTGACGGCGCCGCCAAGGATGCCATCGGTGCGGCCATTTCCAGCGCAGGCGACGTCAACCACGACGGCTTCGACGATCTCTTGATCGGCGCACCAACGAGCGCGGTCGGCGCTGGCCGCGCCTACGTGGTGTACGGCCGAGCGCGTACTTCGACCGTTGCGCTGCAAGCGCTGCCTGCCAAGAGCTCCGAGCGCACGTTCTTCGACTTCGAGGGCGTCGCTGGTGACGGCTTGGGCAACGCCGTTGCCGGCATTGGCGATCTGAACGGCGACGGATTTTCGGACTTCGCGGTTGCCGCAACGGGCGCAGCTCCGGCTGGTGCAGTCTACGTGCTGTTCGGCGGCGCGCTGAGTGGCGGCTACGCGCTCGGTGCGCTCACGAGCGCGCGCGGCGCGCGGCTCACCGGCGGCACGGCGCCGATCGGTGAGCTGATCGGCGGCGCGGGCGACGTGAATGGCGACGGCACGCCGGATCTCTTGGTGTCGGGCGCGTCGAACAACGGGCACGTCTACGCCGTGCTGGGCTCCGATCGACTGAAAGACTCGCCCATCGACAGTCTGACCGGCCTCTTTCAAATCGAGGGCGGGTCCATCAACGAAGGCTTGCCGTCCAGTTTGGATACCGTGGGCAAGTTGGCAGGCGACGACAAAGATGCGGTGGTGCTCGCCTCCCAAGGCGGCGTCGTGGTGGTGCGTGGTTCCAGCGCCGCCTATCCGGCCGACAGCAGCAAGGCCACCGTCGAGGGCGCTGCAGGTTTTTACTACCCGCTGCTCAATCCGACGAAGCCGCAGGTCGCCGTGGCCGGTGCGGGCAACGTCGACGCCGATGCTGCACACGTCGACGACGTGATGATCTGCGAGCTGCTCGCCGGCGTCGGGCAGTGCCGCGTGTTGCTGAACTCGAGCGCCACGAATCCCTGGCTGATTTCGGGTTTCAGCGGCCTCCCGCACCTCGGCCACGGCGCCGATCTGAACGGCGACGGCTTGTCGGATCTGCTCTTCGGCGACGCAACGACGGCGTACGCCGTGTTCGGCAAAAAAGGCGCACATCCGGCGCTGGACGTGACGTCGCTGGGCGACGCTGGCTTCAGTCTCGAAGCCGAAGCGAGCACGCAAATCGACGCGGTAGCGACGCTCGGGGACGTCAACGGTGACGG
>OUNO010004753.1_pt2 | contig 18115 bp, 13 predicted proteins | sample 1779811 | NCBI WGS metagenome assembly OUNO01 (sample SAMEA3914804, study PRJEB12502) | metagenome | biome: forest; material: soil | place: Canada | collected 2010-06-25 | depth 0.3 m | reverse complement strand
GGCGCCGCGGCAGCCGGTGCCCGTCGGGGACCGGGTGGCGAGCGAGTTCGCCGGCGCCGGCTCTGCCGCCCGCCGCCCGTTCTCGCGCCGCCGCGGCTTGCGCCTCGGGCTCGGCGCCGGACTCGGCTGCGTCGCGATCCTCGCCGCCGCGATCCTCGCCCTCACCGGGCTCGGCGGCGGCGGCAGCCAGCCCGCCTTCGCCGCCGCCGCCGTCGCGGTCGCCGAAGCCAACCCCCGCCTGCTCGTCACCGAGCCGGGCTGGAAGGTGACGCGCGCCGATCAGTTCGAAAGCGGCCAAGGCGAAATCACCTTCTCCGACGGCGGCCACGACGTGTCGCTGAACTGGTACCCGGCCCGCTACTACAGGTCCTACCTGCACGACCGCGCCCAGGTCAGCCCGCCGGTCAGCTCGACCCTGCTGGGGCGGACGGCGACCACCGTCGACTACGGCGGCGGCGACTACGCGACGATGCTCTCGCCCGAGGAAGGCCTCTGGGTCGAGCTCCGCGGCCAGCTCGCCGACAAGCAGGAATACGACGCGGTCCTGAGCTCGCTGCGGGCGGTCGACATCGACACCTGGCTGGGCGCGATGCCGGCGAGCGTCGTCAGGCCCGAGGCCCGCGCCGACGCCGTCGATCAGATCCTCCAGGGTGTGCCGCTGCCCCCGGGCCTGGACCTGGCGAGCCTCAAGGACGAAGCGGCCGTCTCAAGTCACTACCAACTGGGCGCGAAGGTGACGGGAGAGGTCACCTGCGGTTGGCTCGAGAGCTGGCTGGCGGCGACCAAGGCCGGCGACGAGGCCACGGCCCAGGCAGCGGTCACGGCGATGGCGACGTCCCACGACTGGCCGGTCCTGCAGCAGATGAAGGGCGAAGGGGCCTGGTCCTCGGTCGTCTGGGAATTCGCCGCCGATATCGCCGCCGGGCACCTCGACACCGGCGTAGCGGGATCGGAGATCTACCCGGACGGGAGGAAGTTCGACTTCGGGCCGGCCTACGCCACGGCGCTGGGCTGCTCCGGGCAGTACCGGCGCGAGGTCGACCGCTAGCGCCCGTCCGTCCTATCCGCCCAGACCGGGTTGTCCAATCCGGTCTGGGCGGCGAACGCCGCCTGCTAGAACTGGCTGATCTTGCCGAGGGGTGGATCTCTCCGGGGATGGTGGAGGTGGCGCTTGGCGCTGGGGTCCCTGGCGCTCGCCTGCGGCCTGCTCGTCCTGCTGCTGGGCGCCGGGCGCGCCGGCGCGGCGAGCCAGCCACCGCCGTTCTTCGCCGCCCACGGGAGCGTCGAACAGGTCTACGTGACCGGGCTGGGCCCGCGCGCCCGGGTGACGCTCTTCGACCGTCGCAACCGCAAGCTCGCGACGCAGCGTGCCGACGGCCTCGGCGCGGCCCTCTTCCGCAAGCTGCCGCCAGGCAAGGGCTACCGCGTCCGGCTCGCCTCCGGCGGCCCGCGGTCGGCCCCGCTGCGGGTGCTGCCGGACAAGTCGGCGCCGCCCAGCACCGCCGTCTACGACCAGTCGATCCCGGCCAGCGGCTACGGCTACCTGACCACCCGCGACGGGACCCAGCTAGCGATCTACGTCCACCCGCCGCAGGACGTCAGCCACGCCGCGCCGGGGGTCGAAGTGCCGGCCGTTCCGAGCGGTCCGACCCCGACCCTGATCGAGTACTCGGGCTACGGCTACGCCGACCCGGCCGGGCCGCAGAGCGGACTGGCGCTGCTCGCCAACCTGATGGGGTTCACGGTCGTCGACGTCAACATGCGCGGCACCGGCTGCTCGGGCGGCGCCTTCGACTTCTTCGAACCGCTGCAGGGCCTCGACGGCTATGACGTGATCGAGACGATCGCGCGGCAGCCCTGGGTGGCGAACCATCGGGTCGGGATGATGGGGATCTCCTACGGCGGCATCAGCCAGCTCTTCGTCGCCGCCACCAGGCCGCCGAGCCTGGCCGCGATCGCGCCGCTCTCGGTCCTCGACAGCGCCCAGACGACGCTCTATCCCGGCGGCCTCCTCAACACCGGCTTCGCCGTCCCCTGGGCCGAAGAGCGGGTCCACGACGCCAAGCCGGCCTCGGCGACCGAGGGCCAGCCCTGGGCCTACAAGCGGATCCAGGAAGGCGACGCGACCTGTGCCGCCAACCAGGCGCTGCACGGCGAGGCGGTGGACCTGCTGGACTCGATCAAGGCCAACAGCCACTACCGGCCCAAGGTCGCCGACCCGCTCTCGCCGATCACCTTCGTGCACAAGATCGACGTGCCGACCTTCATGGCCTGCCAGTGGACCGACGAGCAGACCGGCGGGCACTGCCCGGATCTCGCCGAGCACTTCACCGGCACCCGGCAGAAGTGGTTCACCTTCAGCAACGGCACTCATATAGACGCGCTCGACCCGGCGACCGCCAACCGCTGGTTCGACTTCCTCCAGCTCTACGTCGCCGGCGAGGCGCCGATCGCCCACGCCGCGGCGATCCAGGCCGCCGCGCCGCTGATCTACCAGCAGGCGATGGGGATCCCCGGGATGACGCTGCCGCCCGACCCGATCCAGCAGCAGCCGACCTACGAGGGAGCGCTGGCCGCCTTCGAAAGCCTGCCCTCGATTCGCGTCCTCTTCGACAATGGCGCCGGCAGCAGCTCGCCCGGCAAGCCCTACCCCGGCTTCGAGCAGTCCTTCGCCGCGTTCCCGATACCGGGGGTCAAGGCCCACTCCTGGTACCTCGCGCCCCAGGGCGTCCTCGGCGCGAAGCCGCCCGGCGGCCGGCACGCCGACGGCTTCACCTGGAACGCGCGCGCCCTGCCGAGGACCGACTTCAGCGGCGACACCGGCTCGGGCACCGGCGGGCTCTGGACCGCCCTCCCGACCTACGAGTGGGCGCAGAATCCGCCGGGCAGCGCCGTCTCCTACCTGACCGCCCCGCTGGCGGAAAGCACGACGGTGATCGGCGCCGGCGCGGTGCGGCTCTGGGTCCGCTCCTCGACCCCCAACGTCGACCTGCAGGCGACGATCAGCGAGGTCCGGCCCGACGGCCTCGAGACCTTCGTCCAGAACGGCTGGGTGCGCGGCAACGAGCGCAAGCTCGACGCCAAGAAGAGCACCCCGCTGGAGCCGGTGCTGAGCCTGCGCAAGTCCGACGTCTCGCCGCTGCCGCCGGGCCGCTTCGTCAAGGTCACGATCCCGCTCTACTACGAGGGCCACGCCTACCGCGCCGGCTCCCGGATCCGGGTCACGATCGCCGCCCCCGGCGGCTCGCAGCCGATCTGGGCCTTCGCCGACAGCCAGCCGAAGGGCAGCGCCAAGGTCGCGATCGCCTACTCGAAGCAGATGCCCTCGAAGCTGGTCCTCCCGGTCGTCCCCGGGGTCTCGGTGCCGACCGGCCTGCCGCCCTGCCCGGGCCTGCGGGGCGAGCCGTGCCGCGGCTACCAGCCCCTCGCCAACCGGGCCGCCAAGCCCTAGCGGGCGTCCAGGCTCATCCGGGTGGTCCGGTTCGCCGCTAGGCGATCCGCGCCAGGAACCCCTCCAGCGCGGTCGCGAAGACGTCGTTGTCATCGCCGGCGACCATGTGGCCGGCCGCGGCGACGTCGGCAACCTCGGCGGCGGGGATGCGGCGCAGCATGTCGGCCATGCCGGCGTCGCTGACGACGTCGGAGTGGGCGCCGCGGACGATCAGGGTCGGGGCCTGGACTTTGGCCGCCGCCCGTTCCAGGCGCGGCGGGTCGATCTGGCGCTTGGGCTCGTCGCCGATCCGCATGAAGGCGGGGTCCCAGTGCCAGCGCCAGCGGCCGTCGGCGCCCTGGCGGACGTTCTTGCGCAGGCCGTCGAGGTTGGTCGGGCGCTTGCGCAGGGGGTTGTAGGCGGCGATCGCGTCGGCGACCTCGTCGAGGTCGGCGAAGCCGTAGGGGTTGGCGGTCATGAAGTCGCGGATCCGGTCGACGCCCTTCGGCTCGACCTCGATCACGACGTCGACCAGGACGGCGACCAGCTCGGGGTGCTCGCCGGCGACGATCAGCGCCGTGATCCCGCCCAGCGAGGCGCCGACCAGCACCGCCGGGCGACCGAGCGTCGCGAGGAAGGCGACGAGGTCGGCGGCGAAGGCGTCGAGCGAGTAGTCGCGCTCGGGGTCCCACTCGCTGTCGCCGTGGCCGCGGGCGTCGAGCGGGTAGGCGCTGTGGCCGGCCTCGGCGAGCCGGGAGGCGGTGCGGCCCCATGAGTGCCGCGTCTGGCCGCCACCGTGGAGGAGGACCACCGGGACGCCCTCACCGTCTCCCCAGCGCTCGCCGCTCAGCCTCAGCCCTGCGGCCCTGAAATCGAAGGTCTGGACCCTGACGCTCACTGCGACGAATCTACCGTTCGGTGGCCATGGCCTCCGCGCCCCATTAGAGTGCCCTCAACCAACGTCCACTGGGGAGAAGAAGATGCGATTTGAGCTGGCTGACCTGACGGTTCGTAGATGGATCCTGGCGAGCGGAGCGCTGTTACTCGCCGTGACCTTCTTCGCGATCTCGCGCCCGGGCCAGGCGGCGACGGCGGCGGTGCCCTGCGACGGAGCGGCGCTGGTCAAAGCGATCGACGCGGCGAACTCGACTCCCGAGGCAGACGAGCTCAGCCTCAGCAAGGGCTGCACCTACACGCTGAGCGCCCGCAACAACTCCTTCTTCGGATTCAACGGCCTGCCGACGATTACCTCGCCGGTGACGATCCTCGGCCAGGGGGCGACGATCCAGCGCGATTCGGTTGCCCCGAGCTTCAGGTTGATAGCGGTCGACATCGGTGGTGCTCTGACCCTGCGTGAAGTCACCCTCCGCAACGGATTCGCCAAGGGCGGCAAAGGCGGTAGTGACCGCGGCAACACCGACGACGGTGGCGGCGGCGGTGGTGGCGCCGGACTCGGTGGCGCGATCTACAACCGCGGCACTCTCAACGTCGCGGTCTCCACCCTGACGGGCAATACGGCGCAGGGCGGCGACGGTGGGGCCGGCTCTGACGGCAGCGGCAGCGACGGTGGTGGTGGCGCCGGCGGTGGCGGCCTCGGCGGCGACGGCGGCTTCTCCGGTCTGGCGGATGGTGGCGACGGCGGTGCCGGCGGCGGCGGTTTCGGCGGTAACGGCGGCGCGGTTGGGGCAGATATCAGCGCCGGCTCCGGCGGCGGCGGCACGACCTCGCCTGGCGGTGACTCGTCGGACAACGGAGTCGAAGAGATCTTCGGCTCCGGCGGCCTGCTCAACGGCGGCGCCGGGGGTGCTGCTGACGCCAATGGGGTCAACGGCGGCTTCGGCGGCGGCGGTGGCGGCGCCGGAGATGAAGGCACCGGCGGCGCCGGTGGGATCGGCGGCGGCGGTGGTGGTGGCGGCGAGAATGACGACGCTGAACCTAATGGCGGCGGCCCCGGCGGCTTCGGCGGCGGCGGTGGTGGTTCCGGCGAGGACGGCAACGGCGGCAACGGCGGCTTCGGCGGCGGCGGTGGTGGCCTGAACGGCGACGAAACGCCCCCGCGACCCGCCAGCATCGGCGGCTTCGGCGCCGGTAACGGCGGCACCGGTGAAGATTCGACCGGCGGCGGTGGCGGTGCCGGGATCGGCGGCGCGGTCTTCAACGACGGCGGTGCGGTGACCCTGGTCAATGCCAACCTCAGCGGCAACAACGTCAGCGGCGGCGGCGGCGGAGCCGGCACCAAACCCGGCGAAGGGGGCGCCGCGGGTCAGGGTATCTCTGCCGAATTCTTTAACCTCAACAACGGCACGACCAGCGTCCTCAGCGGCTCCTGCAGCGGCAAACCGGCGAGCGTCATCGGCACCGCCGGCGCCGACAGACTCATCGGCACCTCGGGCGCCGATGTAATCGCGGGGCTTGGCGGCAACGACCAGGTTCTCGCCGGCGGCGGCAACGACATCGTCTGCGGCGGTGCGGGCAAGGACAGGTTGTTCGGGCAGGACGGCAAGGACACCCTGCTCGGCGCGGCCGGCAACGACGTCCTCAACGGCGGCAAGGGCAAGGACAAACTCGTCGGCGGCAAGGGCAACGACAAGCTCAAGGGCGGCCCCGGGAAGGGCGATGCCTGCCTCGGCCAGAAGGGCAAGGACAGCGCCGCCTCGAGTTGCGAGACGGCCAAAGGCGTCGAGTAGGGACGGGACTGCAAGGCGATCGCCGCGGCCGCCCATCGCGGCGGTCGCGGCCTCGCTAGGTTTGGCGAGTGACCCACGTCGACCTCACCGACCAGCTGCTCGCCTTCGTCGAGATCCCCAAGGGCGGGCGCAACAAGTACGAGTACGACGAGGCGAGCGGCCGCATCGTGCTCGATCGCTTCCTCTCTTCCTCGATGGTCTACCCGGCCGACTACGGCTTCCTGATCGGCCACCGCGGCCTTGACGGCGACCCGCTCGACTGTCTCGTCTGCGTCTCCGAGGCGACCTTCCCCGGCTGCGTCATCCCGGTCAACCCGGTGGCGATGTTCGAGATGCGGGACGAGGCCGGGATCGACGACAAGATCGTCTGCGTCCCGGTCAGCGACCCGGGCTGGAACTCGGTCACCAGCCTGGAGGAGCTGCCCGAGCAGCTCAAACTCGAGATCCCGCACTTCTTCTCCGTATATAAGGACCTCGAGCACAAGGAGGTCGAAGTCGGCGGCTGGAAGTCCCGCGAGGAGGCCGAAGCGACGATCGCCGACGCCCGCCGCCTGCAGCTCGAGCACGACGCCGCTTCCGCTTAGCGGCTCAGACTCCGCCGGTCCGCCCAGGCGCCCAGCAGCACCAGCCAGCAGCTGAGCAGGACCTGGCCGCCGCGCTGGGCGAGCCCCTTGATCGAGTCGATGTCGCCGCTGAGGAAGCTCAGCCCGGTGAGGATCGAGAGCACTCCCCAGAGTGCGCCGAGCAGAAGCGTGACGCGCCCCGTCCCCACGAGCGCGGTTGAGCTTTTCTTCGCTATGCGTGGAAAAGCTCTACCGCGCTCGATGCCGAGTAGGCCGAAGCCGATCCAGGCGAAGGCCAGGGCAGTGGCCAGGACTTCGGCGACGCTGGAGATCGTGTGGGTCAGGTCGAGGGCGCCGTAGTCGAGCTTGCAGGTCGCTTCCAGGCCTTCGGCGCAGTCGAGGGTCGCGATCCCGGCGACGACGCCGAGGGCGCCGGCCGCGAGCAGGGCGAGGACGCCATGGCGAATGGCGGGGGAGAGCTCGCCGAGCGGGCGCAGGAGCAGCAGGGCGAGGCCGGCGAGCGCCAGGCCGGCGAGGATCGCCAGCGCCTCGAAGCGCCAGCCGAAGGCCTCCGAGCGGGCGGCGAGGTCGCTGATCCAAGCGCTGTCGAAGTCGGTCCGCTTGGCGAGCAGGCTTTCCAGCGCCCAGTAGTTGGCGAGCAGGGCGGTGCCGGCGGCGGCGAGCGTGATCGGGCGGGAGCGGATCACCGCTCGCCAGCCTAGTGGCGCCGCTCCTGGCGGCAGGATCGCCCCGGCCGCCGTGGAAGGTCTTCGCGGATGAGCAGGATCGGGCCGGACCGCGCCAACCTCGATGCGATCCTCGCCACCGCCGAGACCGATCGCGAGCGCCTCAACTCCAATGCGCTCGGCGCCTTCAGCCTCACCCTGCTCGGCGTCGCCAGCGTCGTCGGCGCCGGGATCTTCGTCGTCACCGGCGACGCCGCCGCCCACTACGCCGGCCCGGCCGTCGTCATCTCCTTCGTCCTCGCCGGCATCGTCGCCGCGCTGACCGCGCTCTGTTACGCCGAGCTCGCCTCCTCGATCCCCGCCGCCGGCAGCACCTACTCCTACGCCTTCGCCGCCTTCGGCCCCTTCATCGGCTGGTTCATCGGCTGGGACCTGCTGCTCGAGTACCTCTTCGCCGCCTCGACCGTCGCCGTCGGCTGGTCGGGCTACTTCGTCAGCCTGATGGAATCGATCGGGATCCACGTCCCGCACGCGCTCGCCAACCCGCCCTTCGGCGATGACGCCGGGGTCGTCAACCTGCCAGCCGTCGCGATCATGCTGCTGACCTCAGGCGCGCTCTGGCTCGGCACCCGCGAGTCGGCGGTCGCCAACAACTCGATGGTGATCCTCAAGCTCTCGATCCTGCTGCTGGTGATCGGCTTCGGCGCCTTCTACGTCACCTCCGCGAACCTCGACCCGTTCCTGCCCGCCCACGCCGGCGGCTTCGGCGACTTCGGCTGGAGCGGGGTCCTGCGCGGCGCCGGGATCGTCTTCTTCGCCTACATCGGCTTCGACGCGGTCTCGACCGCGGCGGCCGAGTCGCGCAACCCGCGGCGGACGATCCCGATCGGGCTGCTCGGCACGGTGCTGATCTCGACCGTGCTCTACGTCGCCGTCGGCTTCATCCTCACCGGCATGGTCAACTACCGCCAGCTCGGGGTAGCCGACCCGATCTCGGTCGCGATCCAGGCCGCCGGGCCCAACCTCGATTGGCTGCTGCGGCTGGTCGACGTCGCCGCCGTCGTCGGCCTCGCCTCGACCGTGCTCGTCACCCTCTACGGCCAGACCCGGATCTTCATGCGGATGTCCGAGGACGGGATGCTGCCGCGCCGCTTCGGCAAGGTCAGCGAGAAGCGCAAGACGCCGCAGTTCTCGATCGTCGTCTGCGCCATGGCCGGCAGCGCCGTCGCCGGACTGGTGCCGCTCTCGGTGCTGGGCGAACTGATCTCGATCGGGACCCTGCTGGCCTTTATCATCGTCTCCAGCGGCGTCGTCGTCCTCCGCCGCCAGTACCCGGACCTGCCGCGCGGCTTCCGCGTCCCGGCGCTGCCGCTGGTCGCCGGCGCCGCGATCGTCTCCTCGCTGGCGCTGATGGCGACGCTGCCGGGCGCGACCTGGATCCGGCTCGCGGTCTGGGCGCTGATCGGCTTCTGCGTCTACTTCTTCTACGCCCGCCAGCACAACAGCGAACGGATGCGGGCGATCGCCGCCGAAGCACCGGCCTCGCCGGAACCGGCGCCGCTGGTCGAGGGAGCCGGCTAGGTGGCTATCCGGCTGATGGCTCAGCACGAGCGCCGGCGCCAACCGGCTCCGGTGCCGGCTCGGAGTCGACCCGCTGGCGAATCGGCGGTTCCAGCACCCGGCTGAGCACCGGCACCTCGAGGAAGCCCTCGACGCTGGCGTAGAGCATCGCCACCCGCGGCAGGTCGGAGAGGTCGTCGATCACGACCGAGCGCGGCACCCACTCCGGTCCGAACTTCTGGTTGAAATCCCGCAGGCTCTGGATCTGGAAGAAGGGGTTGAGGCCTTTCGCCATCAGCCGCTGCAGGCGGCCGGAGAGGCCGGCGTCCTCGGCGCTGTCGAGCAGCCGGCCCCAGGCGGCGAAGTTGAGCGAGAGGCGCTTGAAGCCCCGGGCGCCGAGCGCCAGCGCCGCCGAGGCGATCAGGTACTCGGTGATGCCGTTGGCGGAGTCGGGGCGGCGGCGCATCAGGTCGAGCGAGTAGCCGGGTTCGGAGCCATAGACGGGGACGAAGCGGAGGAAGCCTTCGACCCGGCCGGCCTGGCGGGCGATCGCGATCACGAAGTCGGGGTTGGTCCCCTCGACGTCCTCGCCGAGCTCCATCGTGAAGCCGCGCTCGGGGGCGCCTTTGCGCCACTCTTCGCTGATCTCGTTGAGCTCGGCGATCAGCTCCGGGCCGGCCTCGGTCTCGGCGATCAGCTCGAAGGAGTGGCTCTTCTCGATGTGCTTGACGGCGGCGCGCACCGCCTTGCGCTCCGCTCCCTCGAGCGTGAACTCGTCGCAGCGCAGGATCGCCTCGTCGCCGAGGTAGATCGTGTGCATGCCGCGGCCGCGGTAGATCTCGGCGTCGGCCTCGCGGACGGCGAAGAAGGCGACCCGCCAGCCGCGCTCGGCGCAGAAGGCGAGGAACTCGTCGACGGTGCGGGCGGTGTCCTGCGGCGGGCCGATCGGGTCGGCGGCGACCATCGCCGTGCCGCGCACGTAGAGGTAGGCGATCAGGGACTCCCCATCGGCAGAGAAGAAGTAGTTCTTGTCGCGGCGCAGGGCGAAGTAGTCGAGCGTGTCGTCGCCCCACTCGCGGACGATCCGCTCGGCCCGGGCGCGGCGGTCGCTGGTCGGGGGGTCGGCCTGGACGAAGGTTCGGAGGACGAGGTAGAGGAGGATCAGCAGCCCGGCGACGCCGAGCACGAGCAGCGAGATTTCGAAGAAGTCGGCGAAGACCTCGCGGTTGTAGGTGTACGGGCCGTCGAGGCCGATCATCCCCTTGAAGGTCGTCTCGACGTTGCCCCAGAAGCTCAGTCCCGGCTCGATCCGGTCGCGCTCGGCAAACAGCGTGATCGAGGCGAAGACGAAGACCCCGAGCAGGTAGATCGGCACGAAGGCGAACGCCTGCTGCAACGAGCCGGGGTCCCCGTGGGCGCGGAAGTCGTGCCGGAACCAGATCAGCGCCAGCAGCATCGCCACCGAGAGGACGACCGAGATCGGGTCCGGCCCGTGGATCAGGTGGGCCGCGGCCGCGGCCGCGAAGAGCACCACCGCGATCCCCCACGCGCGCCGCTTTCCTCTGCTCAGACCCCGGGCGATGAGAATGATCCCGAGCCCGATCGCCACCGACGCGATCAACCCCGCGGACCGTCCCCCTTCGGCGACGAAGCCGAGGTGCCCGAGCGAGAACCGGACCGAGGTCGCGGTCGGCAGCAGCGACAGGATCGCGACGATCACGCTCGCCCACGCCAGCCTCCGCAAGGAACGGGGTCGGCTGGTGAGAGCAGGCGCCGGTGGGTCCTCCTCTCTCGGTACCTCGTCGACCGAGGGCCCACCGGCCCCTGCTTCCGCGGCGAAGTCCGCGGCCGAGGGGGCAGCGTCGGAGGCGAGGGGGGCAGCGTCGCTGCCCGCATCCCGCCCCAGGGGTCGGAGCGTCGGGAAGAGGATTACATCGCGGATCGCCTCGGCGCCGGAGATCAGCATCACCAGGCGGTCGAGGCCGATCCCGAGCCCGCCGGTCGGCGGCAGCCCGTACTCGAGCGCCTTGACGTAGTCGTCGTCGACCGGTTCGCCCTCCTCGTCGCCCCCGGCCTGCAGGTCCGCCTCGGTCTGGAAGCGTTCCGCCTGGTCGACCGGGTCGTTGAGCTCGCTGTAGGCGTTGGCGAGCTCGCGGCCGGCGACGACCATCTCGAAGCGCTCGGTCAGGGCCGGGTCGTCGCGGTGGGCGCGGGCCAGCGGCGAGACTTCGCGCGGGTGGTCCATCACGAAGGTCGGCTCGATCAGCTTCGACTCGGAGCTGTCGTCGTAGACCTCGGCCATGATTTTCCCCGAGCCCCAGACGTCGAGGTACTCGACCCCGCGCTCGTCGGCGATCTTGCGGGCCTCGGCGACCGGCATCGAGGGGTGCATCTCGACGCCGGCGTTCTCCTTGATCAGCTCGGCCATCGTCACCCGCCGCCAGGGCGGTTTCAGGTCGACGTCGCGGCCGTCGATCTGGACCACCGTGGTCCCGATCGCGTCGAGCGCCGCCCGCGAGACGATCGCCTCGGTCAGGTCCATCATGTCGTGGTAGTCGCCGAACGCCTGGTAGGCCTCGAGCAGGGTGAACTCTGGGTTGTGGCGGGTGTCGAGGCCCTCGTTGCGGAAGACGCGGCCGATCTCGAAGACGCGGTTCATGCCGCCGACGATCAGCCGCTTGAGCGAGAGCTCGAGCGCGATCCGCAGGGTCATGTCGATGTCCAGCGCGTTGTGGTGGGTGATGAACGGTTTCGCCGCAGCGCCGCCCGCCTGGTCGAGCAGGACCGGGGTCTCGACCTCGGTGAAGCCGCGCTCGATCAGCACCCGCCGGGTCGTTGCGATCACCGAGGAGCGAATCGCGAAGGTGCGCCGCGCCGGCTCGTCGAGGATCAGGTCGAGGTAGCGCTGGCGGTATTTGGTCTCCGGGTCGGTGAGGCCGTGGCGGACGTCGGGCAGCGCCCGCAGGCTCTTGGCGAGCAGCTCGAACTTCGCGACCCGGACCGAGAGCTCGCCGTGGTCGGAGGCGATGACCGTGCCGGAGACGCCGATCCAGTCGCCGAGGTCGAGGTCGGAGAACTCGTGCAGCTCGTCGGCGCCGACCGCGTCCTTGCTCGCCATCAGCTGGATCACCCCGGACTCGTCCCGCAGGTCGGCGAAGTCGAGGCTGCCGTGGCGGCGCTCGGCCATCACCCGCCCGGCGAGGCTGACGACCTTGCCGGTGTCGCTGCCGGCGGCGAGGCCGGCGAACTCCTCGTGCAGGGCAGCGGCGGTCGCGTCACGGTCGAAGCGGACCGGGTAGGGGTCGATGCCGCGCTCGCGCAGCGCCGCCAGCTTCGCCAGCCGGTGGGCGCGGGTCTGCTCCTGGAACTCGGCCCGCTCGGGCGCCGCATCCTCGCCGCCGGCCTCTCCCGTGACCGGCTCCTTGGCCTCCTCTGACGAGCTCATCTGTCGCTGATCCTAGGCGCCCGCGGGGGCGGAAGCGGGGGCTGGACCGGTTTCCGACTGCGAGCGCGCCAGGATCGCCATCCCGACCACGGCGGCGGCCAGCGAGAGCAGCGTCGCGGCGATCTCCGCCGGGTTGGTGTCGAGCGACTCGCCGAGCACGGCGACGCCGAGGACGACGCTGGTGATCGGGTCGAAGGCCATGCTCGTCGCCACCGCCGGCGCCAGCGCCCCGGTGTTCAGCGCCAGCTGGTTGAGCGTCATCGAGACGTAGCCGACGGCGACCAGCGCGTAGAGGTGCCAGCCGAGGAAGATCTCGAAGACGCCGTCGTCGAGTTCGTCGACCACGGCCTTGGTCAGGGCGGCGCTGAGGGCGAAGAGGATGCCGGTCGCGACCCCCAGCATCGCCGCCCGGCGCGGGGCGGAGCCGTGGCGCCCGAGCAGGACCAGTGGCACGCAGATCGCGCCGCAGATCCCACCGGCGATCAGCCAGCTGCGGATCGGGGCGTCGTCGTGGCCGCCGGAGGGGTTGGCGATCGTCAGGAAGGCGATCAGGGCGACGACGACGAGGAAGGCGGCGCCGACGTCCAGGCGCCGCACCCGCTGCCCCGTCAGGCGCGCTCCCAGCGGCAGCGCGAAGACGACGCTGGAGACCAGCAGCGGCTGCACCACCGCCAGCCGCCCGACCCCGAGCGCCGCCGCCTGGGCGACGAACCCGAAAGCGTCGGCGAGGATCCCGAACAGCCAGACCGGCCGCCGCGCCATCCGCAGCAATAGGCCTGAGCTCGACCCCTCGCTCGGCTCTTCCAGCCCCGCCTTCTGCTGCAGCACGGTGCCGAGCGCGAACAGCAACGCCGCGGCGAGGGCGAGGACTATGTCCAAGGTGGGGCCTCCGGTCGGGTCACTGGACGAGAAGAGGGCGCACGATACGCGGGGGTCGGGATAGGTTGGGTAGATCCCGCCGTTCCTTTAGGGGACATCCCGCCGTTCCACAAGGAGAGAGACCGATGAAGAAGCTTCACCTCCGGCGTCCGTCGCCGGCCATGGTCGTAGCGATCGCCGCGCTTGTGATGGCGATGGGCGGCGTCGGCTATGCCGCCACCAGCCTGCCGAAGAACAGCGTCGGCACCGGCCAGATCAAGAAGAATGCGGTCACCACCGCGAAGGTCAAGAACCACACCCTGACCGGCAAGGACATCAAGCTGAGCAAGCTCGGCACCGTGCCGACGGCGAAGGTCGCCGAAAGCGCCAACGCGCTTGGCCCGCTCACCGTGCATGCGGTCGGCACCCCCGGTGAGCCGCCCTTCCTCAACGGGGCTTTCAACTACCCAGGCGAAAGCGGGCTCAACGTCCCGCCGGTGACGTTCAGGAAGGATCACGACGGTTTCGTCCATCTCGACGGCATCGCGAAAATCGGGAAATCGGGGACCATCCCCGGCATCCTGTTCCAGCTCCCGGCTGGGTTCCGGCCGCCGGCCGGGATTACGGAGTACTTCACGAGTGACACCGGAAGCGAAGTAGAAGGATCGAACATCGTCCTGATCTTCGGCTCCGGGGTAAGTCTCAGCGGTACCAACGTCGAAGGGGACATCCTCGTCACCGGCACCAACGAAGCCGCGGTTCTGGACGGGATCGTTTACCCGGCGGGAAGCTAGACACTGATGCCGATGGCGGGACAAGGACTTTTCGCCATCGGCGCTTTCCTCCGTCGGACTCCGGCGGCCGGGGCACTCGCCCTGGTCGCCGCCGTTCTGGTGGTCGGCTGCGGGTCGGACTCCGGTTCCAATCAGACCGGGGGGCAGGCCTCGACGCCGGCTTCGAGGCCTGCGTCGACCACTCCGAGCGCTCACGCCCGGCAGCCGGAGCGTTCAGATCGGGATGGGCGCATGAAGGCAGAGGGCTCCAAGCGCGCCTCTCAGGCGCCCGGGTCCCACCAGGCGACCGCATCGAAGCCCGGGAGCGGCGGCAAGCGGGCCGACTACAGCGTCGATCGCATCGTCCGTGAAGCGACGGCCCAGCTCGGAGCCGTGGGCTCGAGCGCCCCCACCCGCTCTCTGCGCCACGAACTGAGGCAGCGGCTCGAAGACGCTCTCGCCGGCGTCCCTCCCGATTCCAGCGGGGCGGGCGACAGCGAAGGCCCGGTTGCCGCGGCGCTCAAGCGGCTCGGCATCCAGCCCTGAGTCGGACGACCCATCGGCCGCGACTGCGGCGTTTGCTTCAATTGCTGGACCAGAGAAAGGAGGTGGTCCAATTTTGAGTCACATGCTTGAGGGGACTCTGGAGGTGCAGGGCCGCTAGGCGCCGCACTGTTTCGGCGCCCGGCGGAATCCACCCCGGGCACCGGCGAGCAAAGGGAGACCGGGCGTTGTCCCACCCGGCCGACGTTCCCGCGTTCGTTACATGCACCTGACAAGGGCCGCCTCCGGGCGGCCCTTGTTTTGCCCGGCAAGGCGCTTTATCCCTCCGTATGGAGGGGAAAGGCGCCTTGGCCTACGGCCGGCCGCCGTGGTGCGCCACGTCGACCCGCGCCGTGTAGAGCGAGGCGCGGGGCTCGTCGTTGCCCATCCCCAGTCGCCAGTCAGGGGCGACGCACATGAGGAGCGTCCTGCCGTCCTCGCCGCCGAGCATCGCGGCGTAGATCGACATCCCCTCCTCCGGTGAGGGGTGCTCCTCGAGGATCTCGCCGCCGGGGGCGACGCGGGCGATCCGCTGGTGCAGCGAGTCCCCGCACCAGACGCAGCCCTCGGCGTCGAGCGTGCAGCCGTCGGGGCCGTAGCCGACCTTGGTGTACTCGGCGTCGATCTCCTCCAGCGGCGGGGTCGGGGCGATCTGGGCGTAGACGCGGCGGTTGGAGAGGACGCCGTCGGGCGAGAGATCGAAGGCGCTGAGCCGGGCGGCGATCGTCTCGGCGACGATCAGGGTCTCTTCGCCGGGCGGGATCATGATCGAGTTCGGGAAGTGCAGGCCCTCGGCGGCGGCGCTGACAGTGCCGTCGGGGTCGACCCGGATCAGGGTCGCGCCGGTGGCTGGCTCGCCGGCGTAGAGGTCGTAGCCGAAGCTGTCGACCCAGGCGCGCCCCTGGGCGTCGACGGTCATGTCGTTGGCCTCGCCCCGGGAGAGCCCGGCGAGGTCGGCGTGGACGCTCTTCTCGCCCTCCGGTGAGATCCGCCAGACCTTGTGGCCGGTCATCGAGACGGCGAGCAGGTCGCCATTCGGCAGCCAACCGAGTCCGGAGGGCTGCTCGAGCGGTATCTCCCGCTCGATCGCGCCCTCCGGGTCGATCGCGAGGATCCTTCCCCCGTCGGTGTAGAAGTCGGAGACCCACCAGCGACCGTCGTGCCAGCGGGGCCCCTCGAAGAAGGACCCACCGTCGAGGAGCTTTTTCAGCTCACGCATCGGGTCGAGCGTACGTCGCTGCAGGGGCTTCCGGAGGTGGCACGCGGGGCGCGGTTTGGAGGATCTCCATGCACCGGGGCGGGGCGCTCGGAGGCGGCCGCGGGGGTCGGGCCTAGCCTGTGGAGGTGAGCCGCGATCGCGACCTTTTCCGAGCGGGATGAGCGCGGCGCTGGAGCGCTCGCGGCGGCTCGTCGTCCCTGAGCTGGTGGCGCGGTCGGCCCGCCGCCGGCCCGACGCCCCGGCCCTCGCCTTCGAGGGTGCGACCCGCAGCTTCGCGGAGCTCGACGAGCGCGCCAACCGGGTCGCCGGGGCGCTCGCGGCGCGCGGCGTCGGTCCGGGGGACAACGTCGCGATCCTGATGTTCAACCGGCTCGAGTTCGTCGAGTCCTTCCTCGGCATCCAGAAGCTCGGCGCCTGCGCGGTGCCGGTCAATTTCCGCCTCTCCCAGGCGGAGGCCGACTACGTGCTGGCCGACTCGCGGGCGGTCGGGATCCTCTGCGACGAGGAGCTGGCGGCGATGGGGAGGGCCGCGGCGCGGACGCTGCCGGCGGTCCGCTTCCAGCTCGTCGCCGGGGCTGGCGTCGATGGCGCCGAGTCCTACGAGGAGGCACTCGCCGCCGCCTCGCCCGAGCCGCCGGAGCTCGTCGTCGAGGACGAGCAGCTGGCCTTCCTGATGTACACGTCGGGGACCACCGGCCGGCCCAAGGGGGCGATGCTGAGCCACCAGAACCTGGTCGTCAACACGATGAACTGGATCTATGAGACCGGTGCCCGCGACGGCGACGTCTGGCTCTCCGGCCTGCCGCTGTTCCACATCGGCGGGCTCAACGGGGTGCTGCCGTTCCTCGCCCTCGGCAGCCTCGCGGTGATCGAGCCCTCGACCGGCTTTGACCCGGCCCTCTCGCTGCGCCGCCTCGCCGAGCACGACGTCTCGATGTGCTTCTTCGTCCCGACCCAGTGGCTGGAGATCTGCGAACGCTCGGAGGTCGCCGAGCTCGACCCGGCACGGCTGCGGGTGGCGATGTGGGGCGCCTCGCCCTCGCCGCTGCCGACCCTCGAGCTGCTGGCCCGGACCTTCCCCGCGGTGCAGATCGTCAACGCTTTCGGCCAGACCGAGATGTCGTCCAACACCGCCTTCCTCAAGGGCGAGGACGCGATCCGCAAGATGGGCTCGGTCGGCCACACGGCGATCAACGTCGAGGCCCGGATCGTCGACGAGCGGGGCGCCGACGTGCCGCCCGGCGAGGTCGGCGAGATCGTCTACCGCGGGCCGACCGTGATGCGGGGCTACTTCGGCAAGGAGGAGGAGACGGCCACGGCCTTCGCCGGCGGCTGGTTCCACAGCGGCGACCTGGTGCGCGAAGACGACGAGGGCTTCCTCTACGTCGTCGACCGGCTCAAGGACATGTTGATCAGCGGCGGCGAGAACGTCTACCCGGCGGAGGTCGAGCGGACGCTGATCGCCCACCCGGCCGTCGCCGAGGTCGCCGTGGTCGGGATCCCGCACCCGCGCTGGGTCGAAACCCCGCTCGCGGTCGTGGTCCTCGGGCCCGGCGCCGAGGCGAGCGAGGCGGAGCTGATCGAGCACTGCCGCGAGCGCCTCGCCGGCTACAAGAAGCCCTCGGCCGTCGTCTTCGCCGAGGCGATTCCGCGCAACGCAGCCGGCAAGGTCCTCAAGCGCCAACTGCGCGAGGAGCACACGGCGCTGTTCAGCTGAGCTCGGCGCGGGCCTGGTCGATCTGGGCCTGGAAGCGCTGCATACCGCCGAGCCAGCGCTCGGGGTCGCCGGCTTTGCGCTGCTGGTAGGTCTGGACCTCGGGGTGGGAGAGGATCAGGAAGCGGTCGGCGGCGATCCCCTCGACCAGGGCGGCGGCGGCGTCGTCGGGGCTGATCGTCTCGCCGGAAGCGCTGGCCAGGCGTGAGCTCGGGTCCTCCTCGCGCCAGGTTTCCAGCATCGGCGTGGCGACGCCCTGGGGGCAGAAGCAGGAGAAGCCGACGCCCGAGCCGGGGCCGCCGTAGGTGATCGCCAGCCACTCGGCGACGGCGACGGCGGCGTGCTTGGTGACCGAGTAGGGCATCAGGCCGGGGTTGGCGAGCAGGCCGGCGGCCGAGGCGGTCGAGCTGAGGTGGCCATGGCCGCGCTCGAGCATTCCCGGCAGCAGCCGCCGGGCGGCCCAGATGTGGGCCATCACGTTGATCTCCCAGGTTCGCTGCCAATCGGCGTCGCTGACCTCGGGGCCGCCGTAGGGGCCGGCGATGCCGGCGTTGGAGCAGAAGAGGTCGATCGGCCCGCCCTCGCCCTCGGCCCGGGCGACGAGCCCGTCGATCCCCGCCTCGCCGCCGACGTCCGC
>OUNO010000933.1_pt3 | contig 18137 bp, 25 predicted proteins | sample 1779811 | NCBI WGS metagenome assembly OUNO01 (sample SAMEA3914804, study PRJEB12502) | metagenome | biome: forest; material: soil | place: Canada | collected 2010-06-25 | depth 0.3 m | reverse complement strand
CGGACGCGTGCTCGAACAGGAAGGCGAATTGGGGTACTGGGAAGAGTGGCTCGAAGCGCGATTTCCTGTTCAACGACTTTGGAGGATCCAAGACATCCTCGGACTGCCGCACACGGAACTGCCAGATCCCACTCCTCGCGAAGGGGATCCGATTCGCGAAGCGCTCCGAGATCTGTGGAACAGATTTCTTGCGGGGGAGCTGTCGCCTGATGAGACTCGCGAGTCAATCGAGTCTGGAGACTACCGAGGTAGATCGAAGTCTCCTGCAGTTCGGCAAGGAGTTCGAACCCTGCGATCCGACTCACAATCAGGCGGCTGGGCGCCGGATGTGGAGACTTCAAGCGCCTCCCACTACGCAGACTGGCTGGTGAGTCTTGAACTTTATGATCGAGATCCGCTCGAGTGGCTTCGCAAATATTGGATGCATCGACTGGCGGATTCGATCGCGGGCCTCCCTAACGCAACGGCTAAAAAGATCGCGAAACAGTACGTAGGATTTCTAGATCGGACGGACATTGACGAGACCGTCAGGACTCGCCGGCCAACCAGAGGTTGAATGAATCCGCCCTTGGTGCCACCGGCGGTCATAACTGCGGCCGAAGTCGACGAAGCCATCAGCATCCTCGGCTCGGTTCTCGACCGCGAACACGCGGGTCGATGAGTTGCTAACTTCTGCCCATTGCATGCACCGGCGAACGGGAACCCAGCACCATCTCGAGAGCCTAAGGATGGCGCGGAACGCGAAGCCCGGCCCGCGAACGCCGATGGGGTCAACCTGTTCCTGAACTGGCACCCACCAGTTTTATCGACCGCAACCTGAACCGCCGATCCGGCTACGGTCCGCGTCATCCTTGACGCGCCCTACTGGCAGAAGACATGAACTGGCCCGTCATCATCGACCTCGTCAGCGCCATCGCCCTGTGTGCCGGCGTCATCTTCGCCGCCTATTAGTTGGTCGAGCTTCGTCGGCAGCACCGACGTGATGCCGTTCTTGGCCTCGTCCGCTCCTTTCAGAGTGGTGACTTCACGGCCGCCCAGGGGCGGATCAACTCTCTGCCGGATAGCGCGGATCGCGCAACCATCGAGCGGTTACTCGGTCCGGACGGCCGGGACCAGGTCTTCCTGGTCGGGCTCACGTGGGAGAGCCTCGGGGTGTCGACGTTTCGCCGCGAAATCGACATGGCGACCATCGATGACTTCTTCAGTGGTGCCATCACGATCTCGTGGCGCAAGTTGCACACCTTCGTCGAGGACGGTCGCGAGAGTCTCGGGCGGGAGACCGTGTAGGAGTGGTTTCAGTGGCTGGCCGAACGCATGCGAGAACGGGAGAATCGATCAGCTCCGATTCCTGATCACATCGCTCACCGCGACTGGTCGGCGTGAGCGGTCCGGCGTAGCGATCTGATGCTTGTCCACGAAGTCGGCTCGGGCACCCCGTTGCTCCTATTCCACGGGTTCGGTGTCGATCATCGAATCTTGCTCCCCCTGGAACCCGCCCTCGAGGGGGCTGGCGGGTGGCGACGCCTCTATTTCGACCTGCCCGGCGCGACCCGGCTTCCTGCGGAGTGGGTCGATCAGCTCGCGATCGTCGGGACACCGGAGATGGCGAGGTCACGGATCGATGCACTAACCGATGCTGGTCTTTCGGCGGTCATCCTCGTTCTGGCGGGACTCCCGCCAATCGAAGCGCTTGACGGCCTAGCCCTGGTACTCAAAGGCAGGGAAGTTGAATCCTGGGATCCCGCGCATTTTTCCGGCGATATAGATTCGCGTTAGCGGTGCCACAGCTCACGTGCGTTCGGTGCGTCTGAGGGCGGCGTGGCGGCGGGCGCGTATCCGGTTGCCGCACGTGGGTGAGCACCAGACGGTTCTGCCGTGATCCTGGATGAACATCCGATCGCAGTCTTCGGCCGCACAGATGCGCAGTCTGGTTCCGTCGGGCGAGCTGACAAGGCGGATAAGGTCCCGTGCGATCTTCGCTTCTGCAGACCCTGGGTTGATGGGTTCCCAGCGGAGTGTGCGATTCGTGCTGAGGACTGGGCGGACCGGTTCGGTCGCGGTCGCGTTGATTCGGTCGAGTGCCTCCTGGGGCAGAGCTTGCTGCTGTTGAAGCGCGCTCAGTAAGACGCGGGTGTCGGCTCGCAGTTGCTGGAATCGGGCGAGGCGTCCGTGCTCCGGAGATGATGTGGCCTCCACTAGTTGGCAGCGTAGCCAGCGCGCAAGCGCGCCTTCGTCTGTCAACCGGTCGAAGATGCCGGACGTGCCGCTGACTTTGGTGTTCACGAGCGAAAGCGCCGTAGAGGTGTCTTCGCCGTATGCCGGTCCTGGACTCATTTGCTCACCTTCCTGGCTGGTCCACCGTAGCTGACAGTTCTTGGAATTGTCATCGCAAGTGGTAACTGTAATTACGGTGATTTACCGTTAGTGTAGCGAGTGGCGCCCAAAGGCGTCCCGAATCGCCAACACGGTATCGAAAGGATTGACATGACTGTGACCGTCGGGCTTCTGGCCCTCCTCGAGGCACGATCGGATAAGGGCGGCGAGCTCGCCGCGTTCTTGAAAGCCGGACGTGCTCTTGCCGTCGCCGAAGAAGAAACCGTCACTTGGTACGCGTTTCAGGTCGATGACACTCACTTCGGCATCTTCGACACGTTCGAGACTGATCATGGCCGGCGGGAGCATCTGGATGGCGAGATTCCGATCGCCCTGGCCGCAGCCGCCCAGGACCTCCTCGCCGAGCCGCCGTCGATACAACCCGTCAACCTCATCGCCGTCAAGTGAGCAAATCAGATGACGGACACGGGAGGCGCTGAGCGCATTCCCTCGGCGAAGACAACGTCACGGAAAGCACCGAACGGTTCGATCGAGCTGTCTGTCGAGCTCGGGGGACTGCTGAGGGTTGAGGTGACTCGTTGACCTGCCGTATGGATTAGTTACCTCGGAGGGTGCGGAGTTTTGGGCCTTGCTTGAAGGCTGTAAAGCATGCCAAGACCGTATCCTGCCGAGTTCCGTGCCCGCGCTGTTGTGCTGGTGCGGGCTGGCAAACCCGTCACGACGACTGCCGCGGAGCTCGGTATCAGTCAATCGTGCCTGCATAACTGAATCTGCCAAGACCAAGTCAATCGGGGCGAGCTGCCCGGGGTCACAACCTCCGAGAGCGTGGAGCTTCGGCGGGAACGGAAACAGATCCGCGAGCTCGAATTAGAGGTCGAGATCCTCACGGTAGCGTCCCTGTTTCTGGTGGAACTCCACGCTCACCTCTCCACTTCTTCTCAACCGTAGCTGAGCGGCCAGTCACGGTTTGCTAACGGTAACAACAATGGTTTACCGTGATTGCTATGAGAAATACAGAGCGGATGACCCCGATCGCGGATGCGGTCTCTAAGTTCCTACCAACCGACCCGGACAGTGCGTTCGGCCGCGAACAAGCCGACCTGCGCACGACTGTCGTGACCGCGGACCCGCAGCCGGGCAGTGAGTTCCCCGACCCACCCCTCCTGTCCGCGGACGGCAACCCCACCACGCTCAGTTCTGTTCGAGACGGAAGACCCGCCGTTGTCGTCCTGTACCGGGGAGCGTGGTGCCCGTTCTGCAATATCGCGTTGCGCGTGTATCGGGATGAGCTGGGTCCAGCGCTGCGCCAGCGGCTGATTCAGTTGATCGCGGTGAGTCCGCAGCATCCGGACGGCTCCCTGACGATGCAGGAGAAGCACGACCTCGAATTCCCGGTGCTTTCCGATCCCGGCAACCAGATCGCTCGCTCGCTGGGCGTGCTGACCCATCCCTCCGGTGACGCTCGGGCCCTGCAGATGGAACACGGACTGGACCTGGCCGCGGTCAACGCGGATGGCACCGTCGAGCTACCGATGCCGACGGTAGCCATCGTTGACGCGACCGGTGTGCTGCGGTGGATCGATGTGCACGCCGACTACGCCACCCGCACCGAACCCGACCAGATCCTCCGCGCCATCGAGGAGCTCGGCCTGTGAACGCCGCCTTGGGAGCGCTGACTGGCCGGACAGCGCTCGTCACGGGGGCTGGACGAGGTATAGGTCAGGCGACGGCCGTCGCACTCGCCCGTGCCGGGGTGACGGACATCGCGCTGATCGCCCGAACCGCATCCCAACTGGAGACCACCGCACGGCTTGTCGAGGAGGGTGGGGCGCACGCGCACGTGTTCATTGTGGATCTGATCGATGTGGCGCAGCTTGAGGGCGCGGCAGCGGAGGTTTCCCGTAGCGTCGGCCGAGTGGACGTCCTGATCAACAACGCAGGCATGGTCGCCCCCCTGGGGCCGACCGTGACTCAGTCCGCGGCCGCCATGCTGGACGCGTTCCGTCTTAACACGCTCGCCCCGACCCTTCTCGCCGGCGCGATGTTGCCGAGCATGGTCGACACCGGATGGGGGCGGATCGTGAACGTCTCCAGCGGTATCGTCGCCCATCCCGCCGGAATGATCGGTGGCAGCACCTACGCCGCGACGAAGGCCGCGTTAGAGGCGCAGACGCTGAGCATGGCGGCAGAGTATGCCAACACTGGTGTCAGGATAAACATCTACCGGCCGGGTGGCGTAGACACCGCGATGCAGGAATGGATCCGCACTCAGGACCCCAACGAGATCGGCCACGCCCTCCACGAGCGATTTGTCGACTCCCATGCCACCGGAACCCTCCTCACCCCAGATGCGTCAGCTGCGGCGCTCGTTGCCCACCTGAGCCGCGAGGAAACCGGTCAGGTCTGGGACGTGACTGACTCGAACTAACACGGCAGCTAGCGCCGGGCGCCGGGATGAGGCGCCGTCATCCCCCGCGGTCGCGTACCCGTGGCCGTAATCCGTGGGACGGGTGCCACCCGAATTCGCCGCCACCACGTCTACCTCCGTCCTACCAACCACGATCGGGTCGGAAAGAGCAGATCCATATCCGTCAACGTCGCACTCCTGGCTACTCTCGAAGCTAGCCGAGGACGGCTGCCAAGTACACATCGCGTGCGCGCCCCGACGTGTACGCGGAATTGATGGCAATCGAACGGTTGCGACACCGCCCCTCTAAGGCTGCGATTGCTTGCGGGAGGAGTTCCCGTGGTGCCCGGCGCCCTCCCCAAAGAGGAATAAAATCCATCGGTTTGCTGACGCCAAGACAGCGTCGCCCATCACACCGATCCCGCGTAGCGCGTCACTTCTCGCTGTCACAACTCCGTAAGGGAAATCACCCTCATAACACTCAGATGATCCGTAACGTACTCCCAGTGACCACTCTGCATACGACACCCCCCAAATCTTCCTCAGCTGCTGACACCACCGCCGAGATCAACCAGCTGGACTTCGGATTGTTCACCCGGCTGACATTGATGGCGGTCCGGCTCGCGGTGGGACTGTTGTGGGTCCAGAACGTAAATTGGAAACACCCTCCACTGTTCGGTCGTCCGAACAATGCTGACCTCTACGAATACACCCGAGATGCGGTGACTCACCCAGTCCTGCCGCCCTTCGCTTGGGCGGTGAAAACGGTTGTGCTGCCGAATTTCACGATCTTCGGGTACCTGACCCTGATCCTTGAGTTCGGACTCGCTGTCTTCCTGCTCGCGGGCCTGCTGACGAGGTTGGCCGGAACCATCGCGCTACTTCAGACATTTGCGATCACTTTCTCCGCCCTGTTTGCGCCAGGCGAATGGCAATGGAGCTACTACCTGATGATCGCGATCCACCTCGTCCTGATCACTACCGCCGCCGGCCGCACCGGCGGGCTGGATGGCTTACTCAGACCCAGGTGGGCCCGGTCTGATTCGACGATCAGCCGACTGCTACTTCGCCTGTCATGAACTACTCCTCCGAAGGACGTCACCCTATGAACTCACACATCGTCCACCCATCACGACGCAAACCAAGGCGCGCGCTTCGCGTCCGATCCAGTTTCCTCGCAGTCGGAGCCCTGATCGCCGCAGCATTCTCGCTCACCCACACGTACGCTCTGCAAGTCATCCCCTCCAGCCCAACGCAAGCAGTCTGGTTCCTCGCGTTCGGGCTAGCGCTCCTCGTGGGTGGGACATGGCTTCGCAACCGATTGGTCGTGTTCGGATCGGGCCTCATCATGGGCGTCGCCGGACTGGTCCAGCTGGTGCTCGACGGGACCTCGATCAACCCGATCCCCGGCGGCGTAGGCGCCGGCGCCGTGTTCCTGGCCCTTGGGCTGGGCGCGATCACGGTAGGTATCGTCGCCACGGATGACTGACGTCACGGGATCAGTCACTCCATCTGACAACGGTGGCAACGTCGCCACCACCCGTAGTGCTACGTTGCACGGCGAACATCATCATCGGCCCGTCGGGACCCGCACCATGACGGTGTTCTTCATGAGGTGGCGCGATCGCCGTATCTCCGGCGCGCAACATCACCGGCTCCTGACCGCGGACGTGCACGACCCCGACGCCCGAGACTATGTGCAAGACCTGACCCGCGGGATGACTGTGCCATGCAGTTTGCGCACCAGGTGCGAAGGTAACCAGCTGCACACTCAGATCCGTGCCTTCGCTGGGTGCGGCCAAATGACGGATCCAAGTCTGCCCATCAAATCCACCCGGAAACTGCTCGTCGCCGCGGACCGCGGCTGCCTCATTCGGTGTTATCTCCACAAAGACCGTTATAGCCGCTGATTTAACCAGATGGAAACGTGAACTGCGTTCACCCGCTCTCGGACGAGGGCCCGACTGCGGCAGCTCAGGATAGGTCGTTTGTTCGAGTCTCGAATCGACATCCCATCTTCACGGTTTACATGCACTAGTGCAACACTTGCAACTATGCATGGGTTGTGCGAATTGCGGTACCTCCGAACGAGTAGTCACATCACGCTCGAGAGCTCAAGTCTTACGAGTTACTGACATTTCGATTGGAGCCAGCGATGTACGGTCCGTACGACCTACGCTGGACGAATGCCACACTCGTCCGATGCTCCCGGGCGCGCCATTCTCGACCGTAGAGTGCTGCTTGTCGAGGATGACCCCACTGTTGCCGAGGTCGCGATGTCATACCTCCGCGCATCAGGGCTTCTGGTCTCACACGTCGGGGATGGTTTCGCAGCACTCGCATCGATCAGCGACGGACTTCCCGACCTCATAGTTCTCGACCGAATGTTGCCGGGAGTCGACGGCGTCGAGATCTGCCGGCGGGTGCGTGCGACGTTCAGCGTGCCGATCATCATGCTGACCGCACTCGGGGCGGAGGAGGCGCGGATCGAAGGATTCGAGGCCGGAGCAGATGACTATCTCACCAAGCCGTTCTCCCCACGGGAGCTGGTATTGCGGGTGCAGGCGCTGCTCCGTCGCACCGTCGACCCCCTCGTCGCGATGTCGGCGGTGACCGTCGGGCCGTTCAGGCTGGATCCGGGCGCGCGGAGTTCCCACAAGGACGGCAAGGAACTCTCCCTCACGGGACGAGAATTCGACCTTCTGGCGTTCTTCATGAATCATCCTGGCAACGCATTCGGCCGGACCGAACTGCTCTCGTCGGTCTGGGGATGGACTGTTGGTGACCTCTCGACGGTGACCGTGCACGTTCGTCGTCTCCGCGAGAAGATCGAATCCGACATTACGCAGCCCCAGTACATCCAGACTGTCTGGGGCGTCGGCTACCGGTTCGAGGCCGGCTGAGATGCGGTTCGGTGACTTTGCGATGATCGTCGGCATCGCTCTTACGGCATCTGTCGTTGTGACACTCATCGGCGGAGTGCTGTTGCGGGCCATCCGGCGCGCCTCACTCCGGGTGCAGATTGCCGTGATCGTGGTGATCGCCGTGATCGCGGTCGTCGTGAGCATGATCGCGGTGGCCGGCGGGATGTTCCTTTCGCCGCATGACTTGACTGTCGCGATTGCCGTAGCGGTCATCGCCGGCGTGGTCGCGCTTGCGCTCAGCGTCGTCCTCGGCGCCCTGGTCTCCCGCAACATGGAGGGACTTTCGCGGCTTGCGCGGGGCCTCGGAGGGTCTACACCAGCGGAAAGCGCGGACGCCAATGCTTCGGCCGAGGTTCGAAAATTGGCTGAGGAGCTCAGCATGACAAGCATGCGTCTCGAGCAATCCCGTCAAAGCGAGGAACGCCTCGAGTTGGCGCGGCGGGAGCTGGTCGCCGGTATTTCGCACGACCTTCGCACCCCGCTCGCAGGCATAAGGGCAATCGCCGAGGCGCTGGAAGACGACATGATCGGCGATCGCGAAGCGATGCACGATCAGATGCGAGTCCGCGTTGATCAGCTGTCCGCGATGGTGGATGACCTGTTTGAACTGTCGAAACTGAATGCGGGAATGCTCACGCTGAGCCTCGGTGATGTGTCGCTGTACGATCTGGTCAGCGATGCTGTTGCCGATCTCGGAAGTCTCGCCGCGAGTCGCTCCATCACTGTCCGGGCGGAGTCGCCCGACGCGTTGACCGTGCGGGCAGACGCGCGCGAGCTCTCGCGCGCGATCTCTAATCTGCTGATGAATGCGGTGCAGCATACCCCGCTCGGCACCGCGATCACCGTGATTGCCGGTCGATCAACGGATGGTCGACCGAGCATCGGCGTCATGGACCAAGGCGGAGGAATTGACGAGGCCGACCTTCCTCGCGTGTTCGAGGCGGGTTGGCGCGGAGCGAAGGCCCGCCCCTCCCTTGTCGGTCGCACCGGTGGCGCCGGCCTCGGGCTGGCAATCGTCGCCGGTATCGTCCGCGCCCACAATGGGGAGACGACAGTGCGCAACATCCCGGGCGGATGCCTGTTCGAGGTGCTTCTGCCGCGCTGAGTGACGACGCCTCTCGTACTGTCATCGGTCTGTAATGGTTTTCCGCCCCGTGGCACCATAGCTCGCTCGTAGTCTGAAAACAGGTGACAACAGTGGGGAGTTGCGATGGATGCTACGAAGTCAGTTGCCGATCTCCTGGTGCGGGTCGCGTGTCGTTGCGATCGTGCGTTCACCCTGCTCTACGAGCGGATGTTTGATCTGGTTCTCGCGACCGTCCGTCGCCAGTTGTTCGACGAGGCACAGTCGGAGGAGGTGGCACAGGAGGTGTTGCTCGAGGTGTGGGAACTTGCCGCGCGCTTTGATGCGCGGCGCGGCAACGCGGTGAGCTGGATCCTGACGATTGCCCAGCGACGTGCGATTGACCGAGTGCGCGCGTCTCAGTCCAGCAGGAACCGCGACGTCCTCGTTGGGCTTCGAGATCAGGCGGTTCCCCATGACAACGTGTCCGAGTTGATCGAGTCGAGATTCGATTCCGATCGCCTTGCACGTGCGCTGGAGCGGTTATCACCGCTCCAGCGTGAGGCACTTGTCGCGACCTATCTCGAAGGTCGTACGGTCGCGGCGGCGGCCGTCGTCGTGGGCGCGTCGGAGGCTGCGGTCAAGACGCGAGTGCGTAACGGCCTTTCTCGTCTCCGCGACGAACTCGGAGTCTCTGCCGCGTAGTCTCGCGCTTGCATTTGCGAGGCGCGTCAACAAGCTGGAGTTGAACATTCCGATCCATTCGACGGCCGTCTTCTCGAGGGGCTCTTGCAGTCGCAGCCGCGAGCACTACTGGAACTACCGCCGGGGTGGGACTGGTAGGAGTTGTACGACCTTGGGCTGGATGACGTCCAGTACGTGCCGCGTCGTTCGATCCGCCGACCAACCCTGTAAGGAGCGCTTGATGTCGAATCCCTCGCCCACTGTCGCCATCATCGGCGGCTCGGGGCTCTATAGTCTGTTCGCGCCGGCGGAGAGCGAATCGCTGTCGGTCGCCACACCATACGGACCGGTGCCCGTGACGATCGGCCGACTCGGGGGCCGGGATGTCGTGTTCATCACCCGTCACGGCAGCGACCATTCTGTGCCACCGCACCTCATCAATTACCGCGCCAACATCTGGGCCCTGGCCTCGCTCGGGGTTCGCGTCATCCTCTCCAGCTCGGCGGTCGGCGGCCTGGCGGCAGGATATCCGCCCGGAAGGCTCGTGCTCACCGACCAGTACATTGATCGCACCTGGGGCAGGTCGGACACGTTTTTCGACGAGGGGTCTGTGCAGCATCTCACTTCCGCCGATCCGTTCGATCCTGCACTGCATCGCATTGCCGTCGATGCGCTCGCGGCGGCCGGTGAGCGGGTCTCGCCGACGGGAACGGTCGTGGTGATCCAGGGTCCTCGATTCTCGACGCGTGCGGAGTCCCGCTGGTTCGCGGCAGCGGGTGGCCACATCGTAAACATGACCATGTATCCCGAAGTGCCTCTCGCCTCAGAGCTCAACATTGCGACCGCCAACCTCGCGTTCGTGACCGACAGCGACGCCGGTGTTGCGGAGAGCGCCGACGCCGCAGATGACGTGAACCACCAACTGGTCCTGGCGCGCTTGCGCGACGCGCAGCCGCGAATCATCGCGGCCATCGAGACGATCATCCGCGCACTGCCGACTGACTTCGCGAGCGAGGCCGTCCCCGCCACGGCCGTCGCCGAGGTCCTGGCCCGACCGGTGACCGGATGACTCTGCTCGTCACGGGTGGCGCCGGCTTCATCGGAAGCGCCGTCGTGCGTGGCGCACTTGAGCGCGGGATGCGGGTGCGCGTGCTCGACTCGCTGCGGCCGGACGTGCACGGCGCCGACCCCACGCTCGACGACCGGGTCGAGCTCGTCCGCGGCGACGTTCGAGATCGGGCCGTGCTCGACAAGGCGCTCACCGGCGTTGAGATCGTCTGCCATCAGGCGGCGAAGGTCGGTCTCGGCCTCGACTTCGCGGATGCCCCGGACTACGTCTCCTCCAACGATTTCGGTACCGCGACCATGCTCGCGGCCATGGCGGCGAGTCCAGTGCGACGTCTTGTGCTCGCAAGCTCAATGGTCGTCTACGGCGAGGGCGCGTACCGTGGGCCGGCCGGCATAACCAGGCCGGAGCCCAGACGCGTCGAAGACTTGGATGCCGGACTCTTCGACCCACGGGACGATGACGGGAACGTTCTCGAGCCCGACCTCATCGGTGAGGATGCACCGCTCGATCCACGTAACGTCTACGCTGCGACCAAGCTTACGCAGGAACATCTCGCCGCATCCTGGGCGCGCAGCACCGGCGGCGTGGTTGCTGCGCTGCGCTACCACAACGTCTACGGACCGGGGATGCCGCATAACACTCCGTACGCCGGGGTCGCGTCACTGTTCCGCTCCGCCATTGAGCGTGGAGAGGCACCGCGGGTATTTGAGGATGGCGCCCAACGGCGAGACTTTGTTCATGTGGGTGACGTCGCCACCGCGAACCTCGCGGCAATGGACTGGACCGGGCGCGAGTCGCGAGGCGCATTTCGTGCGTTCAACATCGGCAGCAGCGACATCCGCACGATCGGCGAACTCGCCGCTGAGTTGAGCGCCGGGTCCGGCGGGCTCGCGCCCATTACGACCGGCGAGTACCGTCTGGGGGATGTGCGGCACATCACCGCATCATCGGCGCGTGCACGCGCAGAACTTGCGTGGGAGCCCTCGATTGGCTTCGAGATAGGCGTGCGCGAATTCGCCACGGCGCCGTTGCGTGCCGCGGTGCGCGAACCATGACCGCTCTCGTCGACGTTGTTTTGCCTTGTCTTGACGAAGCCGAGGCATTGCCCTGGGTGATTGGCCGCATGCCAGCGGGCTACCGACCTATTGTCGTAGACAACGGATCCACCGACGGGTCCGCGGAGATCGCGCGCGCATTGGGAGCTACGGTGATCCACGAGTTGCGGCGCGGCTTCGGCGCCGCCGCCCATGCTGGCCTTCTCGCCGCGACTGCTCCCATCGTCGCGTTCTGTGACGCAGACGCGTCCATGGATCCACAAGACCTGCCGCTGGTCGTCGATCCCGTATCGGAAGGACGCTGGGACCTCGTGCTCGGGCGTCGCAGGCCGGTCGTGGCGAGCGCGTGGCCGTGGCACGCACGAGTGGCCAACGCGGCGCTCGCGGTGCTGATGCGGAGGGCGACGGGACTCCCGCTCACCGACCTCGGTCCCATGCGTGCAATGCACAGGCGGGAAGCCGTCGATCTCGAGCTCGTCGATCGCCGCAGCGGATATCCGTTGGAACTACTCTTGAAAGGTCACGACGCCGGATGGCGGGTCACTGAGGTCGACACCCCGTACTCGCCAAGGCTCGGGCGCTCCAAGGTCACCGGAACAATCCGTGGCACGGGACGGGCCATCCAAGACATGTCCGCGTTGTTGCTCGCACGTCGCAGGAGCCAGTCGACTAGGCGTGATACAGCGTGACCACCCTGATCATCATCGCGAAGGAGACGCTTCCCGGGAGGGTGAAAACACGTCTGCACCCGCCCTTGTCTCTCGAGCAGGCTGCCGAACTTGCCGCTGCGTCCATCCAGGACACATTCGATGCCGTCGCCGATTTGCCGGCCACCCGCCGAATTCTCGCATTCGATGGCAACGTTTTTCCGCCTCGCTCCGAACCCTATGAGATAGTCCACCAGATTTCTGGAGGACTGGACGCGCGACTCGGCGCGATCTTCGACGAATGCGAGGGACCAACGGTGTTGATTGGAATGGACACGCCTCAACTGGCCGCGCCCGATGTCGCACCCGTCTTCCTCGATTGGCCATCCGATGTCGATGCATGGTTCGGCCCCGCATCGGACGGCGGCTTCTGGTCTCTCGCACTGCGGGAGCCGGATGGCGACCTCATTCGTGGGGTTCCTATGTCGCGAGATGACACCGGCGCCATCCAGCTGCGACGGTTGCATGCCGCAGGGCTCCGCGTCGGGTATCTGCCGGAACTCACCGATGTCGACACGGTTGACAACGCGCGTGAGGTCGCCCGTATCGCGCCGCACTCCCGATTCGCCTCGACTCTCGCCCGGTTCGAGACAGCGCTGTGAGCCTGGCTCGAGAAGAGCCCGTGGGAACCCTGGCTGCAACATTCGGGTCAGGCGGTCGCGAGCCATATGCGCGTGCTCTGTCGGCGAAAGGATCGAACGTGCTGTTCCTGCAGAAGTTCGATGGCGCACGCCGCTCCAGGACAGCACGGATCGATGCGGCACGCTGGAACGGTGAAGCCAGCGCCGCCGACCTGCAGCTACTGCACCGGGTACGTGGGCCGGTGCTCGACATCGGTTGCGGTCCTGGCCGGATGGTCAGGGCCGCAACCAATCTCGGGATGACTGCGCTGGGTATCGATGTCTCGACGGCAGCAGTCGAGATCGCTCGCCGGAGCGGCGTCAACGCCCTCGAACTGTCGGTGTTTGATGAGCTTCCACTCGAGGGTGAATGGAACACGGTCCTCCTCGTGGATGAGAACGTCGGTATCGGTGGCAATGTGACGACGCTGCTTCGACGCTGTGCTCATCTCATAGCGCCCGAAGGCGAGATCGTGGTCGAAGTCCATCGCGACGCACGACGCGATCGCGAATACCGTGGCCGCCTGATCGATGGCGACGGCAACCACAGCGAGACGTTTCCGTGGGCCGAGATCGGCATAATCGGGCTCGCGCATCGTGCGGCAGGCATCGAACTTGACTTGCGTCAGTCCTGGACTTCGGACGACCGCACCTTCGCACGCCTGGCAAAGCGTCGGTAATAGCCGAAGACGATTGCGGCTGTAACTGCCGCCAGGGTTCCGTAGAAGAGGAACAGGTTTACCAGGTAGTTCTGGGGAAGAATGGATGAACTGAGCGTTCCGATGGACTTCTTGAGGATCTCGGGAACGACGATCAGCGTCACGACCCCACCGACCACGAGAGCGCCCTGGACGATCGCGATCACGACAGCGGGCACACGCGTGCTCAGCTTGCGGGAAAGCAGGCTTACGCCGAAGACTGCGGGCGCAATGATGCCGTCGTGGATGATGAGCGCGGCAACCAGCCAGGTCAGGATGCCGAAGTACCGCTTCGGGTTCACCTCCTGGAACAGCACGACGACTCCGATCGCCAGGAGGATGAGGCCGAACGCAATCAGGCCAGCCTGCCAGAAGCGAGTGCGCGACATCAGATGGCCTCCAGCCTCGAGAGCCATTTCGTCTGCAGAACCCCCGGGCGTGCGGGTGCAATCATCCTGGCCGGGTAGCCATGGTCGATATCGAGGACCTCACCGTTCAGCTCGAGCGCAACCAGAGTCAGGTCGTCGCGCACGAACTCCGGTTCCATCTCCGTCTTGGCGTAGCTCGAACCCTGCTCAAGGCTGATGGCTCGCACGCCCCCGCCCACCGGTGCGCCGACCTCAAGCATGACATCCTTCAACCGCGGTCCCGTCCAGTGAGCCATCTGGCTCCAGCCCTCGACGCACGCTATCGGCAGGTCCACCTCGTACTGGGTCATCGTCTCCAGCTGTTTGCGAGAGAACGATTTGGTCGTCGAACCCGACGTCACGGTCAGCTTCCAGTTCGGATCCATGGCGGTCTCGAGAACCTTCGCCGCGTGTGCGGTTCGGTTGACGGGGAGCGAGTCCGGCCCGACGTTGTTCTTACGCGGAGCGAAGACATTGGCGAAGTCGAGGAACCGGAACGATTGCCCCGCATTGAGCGCGAAGACCGTCGTCCCAGTTGCCGCGATCGTCGTGATGAACGCTCGACGCGAGACCTTGGGCTGCTTGGGTTCCGGCACCTTGTCGATCCAGGCGAAGATCCGCGAGGTATAGCCGATCCCGACATCCGGTAGCGGCAGACGCGCGACGACAGGCACAGGCTCGCCTGTCGGCACCACCTCGCCCTCTTCGTCGAAGCTTGCCTTCTTCGTCCAGTACTTCGTGATGAGCGGCAGCTTGCCGGCGATGTGAATGGCCAATGAGCCGATGATGATGAACGACAGCGTGAAGTGTGTCTGCCGAAATGGGAACGCGAATACGGCATACCACTGGAAGGTATTGAGGAGCCCGATCACGATCTCCACCAGCGACGACGACACGAACAGTGTGATCGATGCTCGCTCGAGAAGGTGGGCGAAGGACGTGATCGGGGGGGTGTGGAATAGGCGCGGGAACACCGTGTACAACTTCGCGAAGATCAGGGGGAAGCACAGGATTCCGGCTGTGATGTGCACCCCCTGCGATACCTGGTAGAGCCAGATCGGTCGGGTGAGGAACACCATCCCCGGTATCGGATTCTGGATGAAGTGGCTGTAGAGGCCCGTCAGGAAGCAGATCACGAAAGCCGATCCGAGCAGCCGGCCAACCACGACCGCCATGCGCGTGTTGCGCGACGGTGCAATCAACGCCTGCCTGAAGGCATACATCAGTCGTTGCATGAAGCTCATTCCACCAGGTCCGGATACTTGTCCGTCTCTGTTGGTTCGGAGCGGGCCGCCAGATCGGGTGCGAGTGCCCCATGATGGGTAACGTGCGCACAGCCCTGACCGCGATCGTCGTCTCCGCCATCGCGGCGGTCACGACGATATCCATCGTGACACTGCCGTATTACTCGTTCTCTGCCGGGAACCCTGCGCTGATCCTGTACACGGTATTGCTGTGGGCGCTGTTTTTCTGCGCGTTCCGGTTGCTCCGTCGAGTGCCACTGAAGGCCGCGGTCATCCTCGTAATCCTCGGCAGCGTCGGCATCGGCGGCGCCGCGATGTCTGGGCCTCCCAACACCAGCACGGACTCCGCGCGCTACGCGTGGGACGGCATCGTCCAGGATGCGGGGATCTCGCCGTACACGTATGCACCGACGTCCCCGCACCTGGCCGATCTGCGGCCGGACTGGCTCTTTCCCGACCCCGTCACCGCAGCCGACGGCAGCCAGCGGTGCGAAGGGCCGCGAATCCAGACCTCGCATGAGCCGCACTCGAAAGTTCTCGTGTGCACCGCGCTGAACCGCGGGTCGTATCCCACCATTTACCCGCCGTCGAGCGAATTGCTCTTTGCGGGCATCCGAGTCCTCACCGGACCGACGCCGCAGTACTGGCCGATGCAGCTGGTCGGCCTGCTGCTCTCCCTCGTAATCCTGGTGATGCTCCTTTTCGGGCTGCGCAGGCGCGGGCTCGATCCGAGGTGGGCTGCGCTCTGGGGCTGGTGTCCACTCGTCGCCACCGAAGGAATCACCAATTCACACGTGGACACGCTCGGTGCGTTACTGCTTCTCGCCGCGACGCTGCTCGTCACGGGCGGAAAGACCTGGCGCGGTGGCGTCGCGCTCGGCGCCGCAATTGCGGCAAAGCTCATTCCCGTAATCGGGGCGCCGGCGCTGCTTCGTCGACAGCCGTGGAAGGTCGTTGTGGCGTCGGTCGGCATCTTCCTGGTGCTGTACGTTCCTTACATCCTCGCAAGCGGCATCAAGGTGCTTGGCTACCTACCGAGATACCTCGGAGAGGAGGGCTACGACGACGGCTCCCGGTTCGCGCTCCTGACGACTGTCGTGCACGGGGACGTCGCCATCATCGTTGCGGCCGCCCTTCTCCTCATCCTGGCCGTGCTTGTCTGGCGCAAAACCGACCCCCTCAACCCCTGGTACGGACAGGTCGTCATGATCGGGATGACACTGCTCATCGTCTCCCCGCGCTACCCCTGGTACGCGCTTCTGCTGGTGCCAATGATCGCGATGAGCGGAAGGTGGGAGTGGATGGTCGTGCCGCTTGCTCTCACCGCCCGTGGGCTGGATCCGCATCTTGCGGTCTTGCGCTGGGCCGAGCTGGTTGCGGTGATCATCATCATCGCCGTCAGCATCGTGCGGTCGGGCCAGGGCTGGCAGGGGCGGGCACTGCGCGAGCTGCGTCATCCATTTAGCGCGCCTGCGCCGAAAATATTACAGAATTAACGATTTTGCGGAGAACGCGCTGAGTCGAAGCATGAGCGCAGTGAAAGTAAGCGAGGCGGCCGCCCTCGCGTGCGTCAGCGACGACACGATCAGGCGCTGGCACGGGTTTGTGGAGGATTCGCCAAACCCCGGAGGAGCTGATCGTGAGGTCGTGGTAGCGCTCAAATTCATAGCGATTCATCCACCCGTAATACGCCTGCCGACTAATGCCGTAATAACGGCAGGTGGCCGCGACGTTGCCGCTGACTTCCTCGACATGGCGCAGGACCGCGAGCGGGTGTTTTGCGCCTCGCTCGAGCTGAACTCGACCGAGGCTGAAATGGCTTTCGTCATGGAATCTTCCGTCCAAAAGGCAGCCCCAACTGTCACCTAAATCCGCCCCTGATACATCACATACATCACAAGATTCGTCAAAAATGGCCCTGGCCACATCTTGCCCATGTTTGATCTGAGTTGTCGCCCTAGGGTTACTGCCCAGTAGCACCTGCATACAAGGGCGAGGGAAGCTATAGAGAGCCCACCCACTCTTGTGTGCCATCGGCGAAGTACTGCTGCTTCCAGATGGGTACCTGGCGTTTGACCTCGTCGACGAGCCGCTCGCAGGCAGCGAACGCTTCCGCACGATGCGCCGATGAGACTGCGCAGGCGAGGGCAAGGTCGCCGACATCCAGTCGCCCCGTCCGGTGCGCAATGGCGATCCGAACCCCCAAAAATTCCGACGCGACGGAAGATGCCACCGACTCGAGGGTGCTCGCGGCCGATGGGTGCGCCTCGTACTCGAGCTTGGTGACTGTGCGTCCACCGTCGTGGTCGCGCACGATTCCTGCAAACGTCACGATGGCGCCGACGGAAGCGAATTCGACGGCGGTGCTGCACTCGTCGAGCGTGATGGTCGTAGCGCTGATCCGCGCGAACTCAACCATGCTCACCGCCCGCGAGCTGGTCCAGCACGTGGTCGACGACCTCGCCAAGCAACTGCAGGCCGTCACGAACACCGCCGGTCGATCCGGGAAGGTTCACGATAAACGTCGAGCCCGCTGTTCCCGCGACACCCCTGCTCATGAGCGCGAACGGGGTGGATATCGACCCGCGACGACGCAGCTCCTCCGAGAATCCGGGAAGGGTTCGGTCGAGAAGTGCGGCGGTCGCGTCCGCGGTTCCGTCGCCGACGCCGACGCCGGTGCCGCCGGTGGTGACGACCAGGTCGGCTCGGGATGCGATAGCGGTTTCTAGTGCGGCATGCACATCCGGACCGTCCGCTACCACGATGATGGGGTCGACGCCGAACCCGTGCTCGGTGAGCCACTCGGAAATCGCGGGGCCGGTGCGGTCCTCATAATTTCCGGCCGCCGCACGCGTTGACGTCACGATCACGCTCGCGCGCCGAGTCATTTCCGGCTCCAGTCGCCGGATTTGCCGCCCGACTTCT
>OUNO011322956.1_pt1 | contig 18170 bp, 18 predicted proteins | sample 1779811 | NCBI WGS metagenome assembly OUNO01 (sample SAMEA3914804, study PRJEB12502) | metagenome | biome: forest; material: soil | place: Canada | collected 2010-06-25 | depth 0.3 m | reverse complement strand
CGGAGCGTCGTTCACAATCGCCAAGGGTACCCGGGTCGCCCCTTGGTGTATACCGGGAGATCGGAGGAGCCATGCGGAAGCGGAAGGTTGGACTACGGGGCACGGTTGGAAGCTCATTCGGCCTACGCCGACGAGCGCTGAGTGGCATCGGCAGGCTCGGGGCGCTTGCCGTGCTGGCCACTGGCTGCGCGCATGGCCCAGATCTGCGAGTCGACGGCTTGCCACTCCGCAAAGTGGTCGTGTACCGCAACGGCGTCGGTTACTTCGAGCGCTCGGGCGAGGTCGACGGCGACTCGGTGCAGTTTCAGATGCGCCAGCGCATGGTCGGAGATTTCCTGGCCACGCTCGCGATCGTCGAACGCGGCGGGAGCACCGTGCATGCGGCGAGCTTTCCGCTCGACGTCTCGAAGGACGATCCGACGGCCCCCGACCCGCAGTTCATGCGCATGCTCGACGCCTGGGATCATCCGGACGAGGTGCAGGATTCGAAGAACAACGGGCGCAACAAGCTGCGCGACGTGACCCTGCGCCTGGACGGCAAGCAGCACGACATCGCCGTCGGCTACGTCGCCGCGACGCCGGTGTGGCGGCCCTCGTATCGCATCGTGGTTCAGAACGGCGGCGCGGTGCTGCAGGCGTGGGGCATCGTCGAGAACGTCTCGGGTGAGGACTGGAAAGACGTCGAGCTCGCGCTGGTGGCCGGCGCGCCGCTCGCGTTCGAATCGACGCTCGGTGATCCGGTCACGCCACCGCGACCGGTGGTGACCGATTCCGGTGAAGTGATCGCAGCAGTCCCCGAGGGCGTGACGTCATTGAACGAGCGCGAAGGGGGCGACGTGAACCGCGTGGGGCCACCCACGGACGCGCCCGCCGCGCCGCCCCCGCCGCCATCCCCGCCGAGCGTGGCTGACGACCGAAACATGCCCGCGCCCGGCGCGGCTGCGAGCGGCCCGGACGGCTACGGCATGGGCTCCGTAGCGCGCCCCAGCCCGAAGAAGGTCGCCCCCTCGCGCACGCGCGGCATGGCACACGCTCCAGCCCTCGAGCCCGAGGAAGCCGAAAAAGCCGACAAGGACGAGGAGCGGCGCGTCGTGCTGGACAACCTGAGCAAGGCGGGCCTCAGCGCGCCGCGACGCATGAGCGCGCTGGCTGCCGTCGCGGTCGATTCGGGCGCCACGCGCTACCAGTTGCCAGTGCGCGTCACCGTGCCCGATTCGAGCGCCACCATGGTGCTCTTGATCAATCAAACGGTGCCCGGCGAAGCGGTGTTTCTGTTCGCGCCAGACGGCGGTGTGCCCGATTCGAGCTCGCACCCGTTTCGCGTGGCTCGCTTCACCAACGCCACGAACGGGTTGCTCGAGCGCGGGCCAATTGCGGTCTTCGAAAAGGGCGCTTTTCTCGGGCAAGGCATGCTCGACCCGCTGCCCCCGAAGGCCACGGCGACTGTGCCCTTCGCGCTCGAGCGCAGCTTGGCGGTCGATAGCGAACGGCGCTACTTGGAGCTCGGCGCGCGTCTGTTCAAGATTGAAGCCGGCGAGCTCACCGTGGAGCGCGACAGCGTGACGCGCACGATCTACAAGATCAAGAACGGCGGCGACAGCAGCGCAAAGCTGCTCGTACGCCACCCACGACAAGGCGCGGCGCGCCTGTACAAGCCACCGGCGGGCACCGAGGACAACCTCGGTGCGGGCAACGCACTCGTCCCGATCCAAGTGCAGCCCGCCGGACGCGCCGAGCTCACGGTCGAGGAGCGCCAACCCACCGAAGAGAACACCAATTGGCTCTCGCCGGTGGCGGACGAGGCCGTCCGCGCCTACCTTGCCGATGCGCGTGCGGATCACGCGCTCGTCGTGGCGCTGACCAGCGCCTGGGCCCAGCGCGATGCGCTCAAGAAGGCGAGTGACGAGCGGGACTCGCTGACCCAAAGCCAGGCCGAGCTGGAAAGGTCCGCTCGTGAAACGCGGCTCAGTCTGGAGGCCATCGAGAAGAACAAGCAGGCCGCAGATCTGCGCGCCAAGCTCACCGCGCGTCTCGGCGACGTGACGAATCGTCTCGATGGCATCACCAAGAAGCTGGTCGAGCTGAACATGCGCGCGTCCGAGCTCGAAGTGCGCTTCCGCGACGCCATTCGTGAGATTCGGCTGAGCGCCCCGCTGCCGCCCAAGGACTGAAATCGGGCCAGAAACCCGGCCTCGCTTCGGGAGCCCGAGGCAGGTTGATTGGCCGGCGCCGGTTGACAACGGCCGGGCCCCGCGTCACAAAAGCGCCTCGGAATGATCGAGCCCGCCGAAGTCGAACGCTTACTCCGAGTCCGGTTTACGGACGCCGAGCTGGAGCTGGTCGATCTCACGGGGACGCAGGATCACTATCAGGCGCGGGTCGTTTCCAGCGCCTTCAGCGGCAAAACGCTGATCGAGCAACACCAGCTCGTGTATGGAGCGTTGGGCCCCGCGATGAGCGGCCCCATTCACGCCTTGGCACTGAAGACCTACACGCCCGAAGCTTGGGCAAAAATCAGCGGAGAATCAGATGGACGACGCGCTACGTGATCGCATCAAAACCACGATCGAGAGCCACAAGGTCGTGCTCTTCATGAAGGGCAACAAGAACTTCCCGCAATGCGGGTTCTCGGCCCAGGTGATCGGCATGCTCAAGCAAAACGGCGCCCAGTTCAAAGACGTGAACATCCTGACCGACGCGGATCTGCGCACCGGCTTGAAGGAGTACTCGAACTGGCCCACGTTCCCGCAGCTGTACGTCGACGGGAAGCTCGTCGGCGGTTGCGATATCGTGACCAGCTTGAACGAGAGCGGCGAGCTGAAGACCGTGCTCGGCCTCGGCTGAGCTAACCCGCGCTCGCCAAGCGCAGCGCTCGGGCCACTTCGACGGCCGAGCGCTTGGCCCGATTGGCATCCCGAAACGGGAAGGTGAGCCGAAAGGGTTTGTTCGGTCGCCCCGAGATCATGCCCAGCTCGCGCCCGATGATCGTCGCGGCGGCGCCGCGATCGAGCCCGACCGCGGCCCGTGAGATGGTATCGAAGGCTCGCCCGCGACGCTCGTCGTTGTTGCCGGCGCCCAGTACGTCGGGCTTGAGCACGGGCACGTCGTCGAATGCGGTCATGAAATAAACGAGCGAGCCCGCCGCCGCGCCGGGGTTGGGCCCGAGGAACCAAGAGCCGACGTAGTGCGGGTCGGTGCCTGCGCAGTGCGCGAACAACGCGCCATCCGTCGCCGAGAGCGCGTCGGCCAATGCGTCCGCGATCAGCAGGTAATCCGAGCGCAGATCTTCGCTGAAATAGGGCGTGACGTAGGGCCCAGAGAAGACCAAGCGCACGCCGCTGAGCTTCTTGTCGCCCAGCGTCGGCGCAGACAGCACGCTCACCTCCGCATCGAAGCGCTGCGCGGAAATCAGCGATTTGGCGTTGGGCCAGAACCAGGTGCCAGCGCTTGCACCCGGCTTGCGGCGCACGAACGAGTCGAGCTGGGGCGCCGCGGCGAGATCGCTGGTCGCAGCGCGGCGGAACAGGACCAGCTCGACCACCCAGCCGTCCACGTCCGCGGGACCAATGCTTGCGCCGCGCGCGACCCGTGCCCGAGTCTGTTCGCAAGCGCTGCCGGTTCGAGTCGCGCGGTCGGCCTCGGGATCGCTCGCAGGAGCAAGCGGTGCGGCGCTGGCACCGGCCCGTGCGCTACCGAAGCCGAAGCCGCTCATCGTGGGCCAGCCGGGCTTCACCCCCGGCGAAAGCACCTGATAGGCGACCACCAATGCCGCTCCCGTTCCGAGCACGACCAGCACCGGCGCCAGGAACGAGTACCAGGCGGGTCGGTTGGCCAAGCGCTGACGTTGCTGGCGCCGAATGACCGGCGCCGCGGCCGGAGTCTGCCCCAAAAGCTCGGCGATTTGGCGCACGCGGCGCTCGCGCAAATCGTCCGGCAGATTGTCCCATTGCGCGAGCGTGCCGCGGATGTCGGCCCGCGCCTCCGTGGCACCTTTGCCGACCAGCAGCGAATCGCCCTCGCGGCGCACGACGGCACGCTTGCCGGAGCGCAGTAGCTCCTGCTCGACGAGCCCGCGCAGCGTCTCGCGCAGCTGTTCGTCACTCGGCTCGCCGGACACCCGCTTCAAGATAGTCCGATCGCAGCCCGCGAGTCCACGCCCAGGCACAATGCTAGCCTGCTACGCATGGTGCGTCCCCTGATCCTGCTCAGCAACGACGACGGCTATCGTGCCAACGGCATCAACGCGCTCCGCCGCGCGATGAGCGAGTTCGCTGAAGTCATCGTGTGCGCGCCCGAGATCGAGCAGAGCGCCACCAGCCACGCGCTGAGCGTGCATCGTGCGCTGCGCATCTTCGAGCCGCTGCCCGGCGTGTTCTCGATCGACGGCACGCCCGCTGATTGCGTGTATGTCGCGCTGCACGGCGAGACGCGCATCTTGCCGCGCTGGCCGGATTTCGTGGTCTCCGGCGTGAACCACGGCGTGAACCTGGGCGACGACGTGTTCTATAGCGGCACGGTCGCGGCTGCGCGCGAGGCGGCGCTCAAGGGCATCCCTGCGCTGGCTGTATCGACACCGCACGATGCGGACATGGATCGCGCCGCCGAGCTCGCGCAGCGCGTGATCCAGGCCGTGCTGCTGCGACCGGTGACAGCTCCCTTGCTCTTGAATTTGAATGTACCAAAAGGCTACAGCGCGCTGCGCGCCGCGCGTTTGGGTCGGCGCATCTATCATGACGTGGTCGAGTTTCGACGCGACCCGCGCGGACGCGAATACCTGTGGCTCGGCGGCCCGAGCGCCGACAGCGAGCCGCTGCCTGGATCGGACACCGAGGCGTTCGACGCCGGGGTGGCCAGCCTGACCCCACTCTCGCTCGATCTCTGGGCCCGCGAGGCCGACGAGGTCGTGGCGCGAATCCTCGGTGATATCACGTGACGGCAACCGGCCGTTGCCGGGTTGCACGCGATTTGTGAGTTTCATCCGAGACGACTACCATCACGCCGATGGCCGCCAGAAAAGGAACGTTCGCGAAGCCGAGCAAACCGGTACCCGCGCGTTCGCAACCGACCCCGCGCGGGGTCGAGCTCAAGAAAGCGGCCGACATCTCGTCGGGCAAGACGCTGCGCGTCGACGCCATGCCGGTGTTCGACTCGCTCGCGTACGTCAAAGGGCTGATTCGCGAGGTGGCGGACTTTCCGCAGCGCGGCGTGCTGTTCCGTGACATCACGCCGTTGCTCGCCGACCCGCGGGGCTTTCACATCGTGCTCGACACGATCGCCCATCGCTTCGTCGGCGAGCAGGTGGACGCAGTGGTGGGCGTCGAATCGCGCGGCTTCATCTTCGGCGGTGCGCTCGCCGCGCGTCTGAACACGAGCTTCGTGCCGGTGCGCCGCCCCGGCAAGCTGCCGCACCGCACCGACAAGGTGAGCTATTCGCTGGAGTACGGGGAGAGCGAGCTCGAAATGCACCGCGACGCGCTGCGCGAAGGCGCTCAAGTCCTCGTGGTCGACGACTTGCTGGCCACGGGCAGCACCGCGGCCGCCGCGGGTGAGCTCGTGGATCGCCAGGGCGCGTTCGTATTGGCCTATGCGTTCGTGATCGAGCTCGGCTCGCTCGGCGGACGCGAGCGCCTCGCGCCGACGCCCTGCCTGTCCATCGTTCGCTACGACTGAACGCTCAAATCGAGCGCGCCGGGAAGGCGATCACGTCACCGATCGCGCGCGCGCCCGTGGCGAGCATCAGCAGTCGATCGAAGCCCAGAGCGTTACCACCTGCGCGTGGCATGCCCGCCTCGAGCGCCGCCAAAAAGCGTTCGTCGAGCGGGTAGAGGGGGCGGCCCTCTGCGGCGCGGCGCGCGCTGTCTTGCTCGAAACGGACGCGCTGCTCGCGCGCGTCCGTCAGCTCGTCGAAGCCATTGCACAGCTCGACTCCGCCCACGTACAGCTCGAAGCGCTCGGCGACGCTCGCGTCCGACGGCGAAAGGCGGGCCAATGCCGCTTGGTTGGCAGGGTACTGCCAGAGGAACACCGGACGCGGCTCGCGCGCGAGGCCCGGTTCGACCTGGCTCACGAGCAGCTCGAAGTAGCGTGCCTCGTCGCTGAGCGAGAGATCCACCGCGTCGGCAATACCGGCGTGCTCACGGAAGGCTTCACGCACTGTGACGCGCGGGAAGGGCAGCTCGAGCTCGTAGATGGTGCCCGTCGGGCCGAACAAGCGCAGCGATCCGGACACGCTGTGCGCCACGGCACGCAGCAATTGCTCGGTGTCGGCGAGCACGGCTTCCAGACCTTCGAAAGCGCGATACCACTCGAGCATGCCGAACTCCGGCTCGTGCAGCGCGCCGTGCTCATCGAGACGGCTCGCGCGAGCCAGCTGGAAGATGCGCGGCAAGCCGCCCACGAGCAGCCGCTTCATGTGCAGCTCGGGCGAGGTGATCAGGTGACCGCCAGCAGCCGGGATGGCGTCCAGGTGCAAGTCGACACCCGGGGCGGGCACGCGCCAGGGGGTCTCGACCTCGAGAAAGGCATGCTCTGCGAAATACGCGCGCACCGCGCTCAGTGCCCGCGCCCGCGCCTGGAGCCGGAGCGCGACTCCGCCCCAAGCCAGCCGCGCAAAGTCGCCGTCGCCGCGGGGCTCAGCGCAGGCAATGCGTTCGAGCAGCGTCGCTTCCTGCAGTCGCCCAGCATCGAAGCGGCCCTCGACGATCAGCAGATCTCCGGCGTGGACCGCGACGGGTGCCGCGAATGCGACGCGCGCTTGCGCGAGTGCGTCGCTCAGTGTGCACTCGGCCGATTCACTCGCGACCACGCGCCCGGCAAGGCGCACGCTTTGGCCGCTGTGAGCGGGCCCGAGCTCGTTCGGCGACAGCGGGCGCACGGAAATCAGCCGCCGTGGAACGCGCGCAGCGCGAAGGCCGCGATTTCCGAGCCCATCCAGGGTGCCATCACCGCCAGCACCAGGGCCACGACCAGCAGTCGGGGCAGATGCCCGAGCGTCGCGTCTTGCACTTGAGTAGCCGCTTGCAAGACGGCAACAATCAAACCGACCAGCGCGGCGACCGCCACCACTGGCAGCGAGACGGCGACTGCGAGCAGCAGCGCCTGTTGACCCAGGGCAGCAAGCGCTGACCCGGACGGCACTTCAGGCGCCCCCGGCGCCCGCGTCCGTCGGCGTATCCGTCGTTTCACCTGCGGCGCCCGCAGCGGCGCCGCCAGACGAGCCGCCCGCGCCAGCGGACGATGACGACCCCGGGATGCAGCGTGAGTCGGTCACGCGCAGATCCGCCCGACAACAGCGATAGATGGCCGGGCTCGCGCTGATGGTCTTGCACACCAGGCCGCTGCCACAATCATCGCTATCGGTCGCGCCGTTCTCGTCACCACAGCGCTCGCCCTCGCCTTGCTGGGAGCAGCCCGGAATGAAGGTCAGCGAAAGCAGGGCCGGGACGAGGGCCGCCAGGGCCAGGCGACGAGCGGTAAAAAAGCGCATGCGGGGGGCTTCCTAGCACGGGATTTTGCTGCGTGTCGACCCGCTGCCGCGCGGACCGGCAAAGCCGCGGCTCACTGCTTGCGCTTGTCTTTGGCTTCGACGGCGGCCGCAAACAGGCGCAGGTACGAAAGCGCGCTCAGAATCGAGAAAACCAGGGAAATGTAGACGAGGGCACGACCGACGTAGACCAAATCGACGATCCCCAAGTCGAGCGGCCCGAGCTTCAGGTGATACGGGTAGCCCAAGATCAGGGCCAGGATCCCGACCATCTGCAGCGCCGTCTTGCTCTTGCCGTCGTCGCCCGCCGCGATCACCACGCCCTCACTGCTGGCGATGCTGCGCAAGCTGGTGACCGAGATCTCGCGCGCGAGCAGCAGCACCACCGCCCACTCGGGGATGCGGCCCATGGGCACCATGTACACGAGCACCGCCATGACCAGCAGCTTGTCGGCGAGCGGGTCCATGAATTTGCCGAGCACGCTGACGACGTTCATGCGCCGCGCCAGGTAGCCGTCGAGCAAGTCGGTGATGGCGGCAGCGGAGTAAACCAACGCCGCCCACACGCAATCTTTGGGCGAGCCACGACCGAGCAGCATGATCACGATCGGGATCACCGCGACCCGCGCCATGGTCAGCAAGTTGGGGACGTTGAAGGCGTCCTCGCTGAGTGAACGCCGGCGACGCTTGCGCTCGCTCAATGGCAAGCGATTGGGACGCCTGGAGATTGCTTTCGCCATGTCAGCCGAGATCGACTAGCACCGAACCGCTGCCTGAAAAGGCCACGAACCCCGATGCTTTCAGGGGCGCGAGCTCCGCCTCGAGCGGGTGCCCGAGCAGCCGACCGATCCAGCCCACCACGTCATCGGCGCGCACGGCGAGCTTTTGGTTCTCGGTCACTTCCAAAACCCGCGGCGGCTTGCGGCTTTCGATCAGCACCGTCCCGCGCCCGGTGATCTGCACCATCGATACGGGCTCACCACCACCGCTAGGTAACCGCCCATTTTCATGCTGCGCCGTGCCGGCGAAGCCCACCAAACAGGTTTCGCGGACGTACACGAAGGTGCCCGTGAGCTCGAGCGCGGACAGCTCGCGCTCGGGGGCCGCGCCAACCAGGATTTGACCAACGCCGTGCACCAGCACCCAGGGCGCTCCGGGGCCACCCAGCGGATCGGTCAACTCGCGGCCGCGCATGCGTCGAAACAAGGGCTTGTTTTCGAAGCTCGCGCCGTGAGCGAGCAGGCCGCGCACGGCATCGGCGCGCACGGCCCAAGACTCCGCGACCTCGATCAGCGCGGAGCGTCGGCTCGGGGCGACGACCGGCTCGGGACCCTCGACTTGGCGCAGCGAGTGCGGCGCTTCCGCGTCCGCCGCTGGGATCAAAGACGATCGGCTCAGCTCGACGGGCTCGGGGATGGCCGGCACTGCTGGGCCAAAGCGCCCAGTGAGCGACGGACGCCGCCGCGGAGCGGGGGGTACGTCCTCACCTGGCTCGACCGCGCGCCAGCGCCCGGAGCGCGACGTGGGCCCCTGACTGGACTGCGCGCTGGCACGCGAAAAGCCGCCCTCGTCGGTCTCGAGCTCTTGAACTGCGTCGGCGGCGGCCGCGCGCACTTCGGCGCGCTCGGGGGGGTGCTCGCTCTCGTGCACTACGACGGCGGCTTGCTGATCGATCAACTGCTGCATGCGCCGCATCAAATGCGGCTGCCCCGCGCGCTCGAACGCGGCGCGCGCTTTGTCGATCTCCCCGAGTCGCTCGTGCACGAGCCCCAGGTAACCCCAGGCGCGCAAGTGATCGGGGACGCGGGTCGTCACTTCTTCGAGCACTTCGCGAGCCGCCAGCGATTGCCCGGTCTTCAAGAAGCACAGCGCGAGGTTCACGCGCGGGCTGATCTCTTCCGGGCGGGCTCGGATGATCTCTTGATAGATCTCGATCGCGCGCGGGTAGAGGCCGAGCCGAAAATAAACCACGCCGAGCAGCCCCTGGCCCTCGACGTCTTGTGGTTGCACGCGCAAGGCGAGCTCCAGCTCCTCCTTGGCCTCGGTGACGCAGTTGTCCTGCAAGAGCTCGCTGCCGCGATACAGGTGGAACAAGAAGTCCTCGCCGTCGAACTGGGACGAGGGCGGCGCTTCCGAATCCGGCGGGCTGCGACGCAGCGAATGCGGCGCGGGGGCGGTGGAAGCCACACTCGGTCGGCGCGGTGGCGTGGGCGGCGCGTAGCTCGGCCGACGCGAGGCGGGCGCCTCGAAATCGTCCGAATCGTCACCGAATTGCGCCATACCCGGAGACGATACTCTAGCGAGTCGCGAGCGATCCAAGAAAGCTCGACAGCAGGCGAATTCCAGCCGCTTGGCTCTTTTCCGGATGGAACTGCGTGGCGAACACGTGGTCGCGTGCGACCGCCGCGGTGACAGTGTTCGGCCCGTAAGACACGGTGGCTTTGGTGACGTCCGGGTCGCTGGCGACAGCGTGGAACGAGTGCACGAAGTAGACGTGCTCGCCGTTGCCGCCGGCCGCGGTCAGCTCGCGATGACCGCCCGCGCGCAGCTCGAGCGCATTCCAGCCCATGTGTGGGATCTTGATGCCGGGCGCGCCGATCAGCTTCTTGACCGAGCCTTTGAACCAGCCGAGCCCCTGGTAGCCCGGGGCTTCTTCGCTCGATTCGAACAAGATCTGCATGCCCAAACAGATACCGAGGTAGGGCGTGCCCGCCTTCAAACGTTCCAGCAGCACCTCGAATAAGCCCGGCCCGAGGGCATTCAGGAAGCCATCGAAGTTGCTTTGGCCTGGCACGATGATGGCTTCCGCCCGACGCACCACGTCAGGATCGTTGCTACGCACTGGAAGCACGCCGTATTCGCGGCCAGCCAGCTCGACCGCTTTGGCCACCGAGTGCAGGTTGCCCAGCCCCACGTCGACGATGACCACGTTCGTCACACGAGCATCCCCTTGGTCGACGGTACCCCCTGCAAGCGCGGATCGAGCTCGGTCGCCGCGCGCAAGGCGCGGGCGAAGGCCTTGAACGAAATTTCGACGATGTGATGCAGGTTCTGTCCTTCGTGCATCACGATATGCAAGTTCGCTTGTGCGGTGCGCGCAAAGGCCTCGAAGAACACCTCGGCCAGCTCCACGTCCCAGGTGCCGATCTTGGCCTTGGGTAGGGGCACGCGCCAAACGAAGAACGGCCGGCCCGACAGATCGAGCGCGGCCGTGACCAGCGCTTCATCCATGGGCAGCGTGGCCGAGCCGTAACGGCGAATGCCATGACGATCCCCGAGCGCATCCAGCACGGCCTTGCCGAGCACGATACCGATGTCTTCGGTGGTGTGGTGGCCGTCGATCTCGACGTCACCCTCGGCCACGACCGTGAGATCGATGGAGCCGTGGCGCGCGATCTGATCGAGCATGTGCGATAGGAAGGGCAGTGGGGTCTGGATTTTCGAGATGCCCGTGCCGTCCAGATTCACCTCGACCAGGATGCTGGTCTCCTTGGTCTTGCGTTCGACCTTGGCGATGCGCGCAGTCATTTCAGTTCCTCGACTTTCCAAGCCCCGTGCTCGCGGACGAGCTCGACGGTTCCACCAGCGCCATAGGCGAGCGTCGCGCGTTCACCCACGACTTCGAAGCGCGCTCCCGGGAGCGCCGCCTTGAGCGCGTCGATCGAGCGGGCCATGTCCTGTTTTTGCTCGCCTTCCCAGGCGGTGCGCAGCGTGGCTTCGGTGAGCCCTTCGCGTTGACTGTCCGGGACAAACCGCAACAACACGTCGTAACGCTTATTTTCTACACCGCGCACGAAGGCGATCGCCGCAGATTCGGGGGTCGCTTGGCTGTACAAATCGATGGCCGAGCCGTCCACACGCCAGGCGCCGTTCTCGAGCACGAGGAGCAGCGGCTCGCCGTCACTGCCGGTGACCTTGGCGGTGACACGTGGAGGGCCCGATTGCGGCCGGTCGAGCGCCCGAATCAGCTCCTGAGCTTGTTCAGGGTTTTCCTGAATCATGCGCTTGAACTGTTCGAAAGGAATCGTCTTTTTGGCGTCTTCACTCAGCAGCGCATAGGCGTCTGCCAGGCGGCCGCCTTGAATGGCGTGCGAATAGGCGGCGAGCGTCGTTTCCGGGCTTCCGGCGTGGGTGCTGGCGGCGCAGCCCACGAGCGTCGGCAGCGCGGCAAGTGCGACGCAGAGGAGCACGGAGCGGGCCGAACGCGGCATGTGCGGGGGATACCACAGGCGTGCGGCTATCGCGACTTTCGGCGGGGGGAGATGAAAATCACGCTTCGCTGGATCTCTCCCTGATCCGTATTACTGTGGAAACATGCGTCCTGCCCCCAAACCGCGCCGACCGGAGCAGCTCGCTATTTTGCCGCTGCGAAACTCGGTGCTGTTCCCCATGTCCGTGGTGCCGATCAACGTCGGACGCCCGCGCAGCGTGCGGCTCGTCGAGGAGCTGCTGGGCCAGGAAAGCGCCATGGTCGGCGTGCTCACGCAGAAGAACTCGGACACCGTCGAGCCGAGCTTCGAAGATCTGTATGACATCGGCACGCTCGCCCGCGTCGTGAAGGTGATCCGCCTCGGCCCGTCGAACTACAGCGTCGTCCTGAACGGCCTCGGTCGCTTCAAGCTCACCTCGCAAACTGGGCTCGAGCCGTACATGACCGCCGAAGTCGAGCGCGTCGACGACCCCGGTGAGCCCCCGCCCGACCTTCATCAGCTGGGCCAAAAGCTGCGCGAGAACACGCGGGAAGTGTTGGCTTTGATGCCCAACCTGCCCAAAGAGACAGCCAGCATTCTGGACAACGTGCGCGAGCCCGGCGCGCTCGCCGATCTGATCGCGTCCAACTTCCCGGAAGAGCAAGCCAGCATTCACGTGCGCCAACGCGTGCTCGAAGCCTTCGACGTACGCGCCCGCGTCGAGCTCGTGCTCGGCATGGTCACGCGCCAGCTCGAGGTGCTCAAGGTCAAGGACGAGATCTCGACCCTGGTCCACACCGAGATGAGCCGCTCGCAGCGCGACTACGTGCTGCGTCAGCAAATGCGGAACATCCGTGAAGAGCTGGGCGAGGCCGCCGACGACGACGAAGTGGAGCAGCTACGCGAGCGCATCGCGCGCGCCGAGCTGCCGCTCGATGCCGAAAAGACCGCCCGAAAGCAACTCGGCCGCCTGAGCGGCATGCAGCCGCAATCTGCCGAGTACCAAGTCACGCGCACTTACGTGGAGTGGCTGGCGGATTTGCCTTGGTCGCGCACCACTCCCGACCGCGTCGACGTCAAAGAGGTGAAGCGCTGTTTGGACGAGGACCATTTCGGCCTCGACCGCGTGAAGAAGCGGATCGTCGAGTACTCGGCGATCCGTCAGCTACGCCGTGACAAGAAGGGGCCGATCCTGCTGTTCGTCGGCCCGCCCGGCGTGGGTAAGACGTCGCTCGGCCGCTCCATCGCGCGCGCCATGGGCCGCCGCTATGGGCGCATCTCGCTCGGTGGCGTGCGGGACGAAGCCGAAATCCGTGGCCACCGCCGCACCTACGTCGGGGCATTGCCGGGGCGCATCATCCAGGCCCTGAAGAAGACGGGCTGCCGCAACCCGGTTTTGGTGCTCGACGAAGTCGACAAGATGGGCGTCGATATGCGCGGCGATCCTGCCGCTGCGCTCTTGGAGGTGCTCGATCCGGCGCAGAACGACAGCTTCGTCGATCACTACATCGATCTGGCCTTCGATCTCTCGGACGTGATGTTCATCGCGACCGCGAATTACCGCGGCAACATCCCCGAGGCGCTCAAAGATCGCATGGAGATCATCGAGGTGCCCGGCTACACGCGCTCCGAAAAGCGCAGTATTGCCGAGCAATTCCTAGTCCCCAAGCAGGTCAAAGAGCACGGCCTGACGATCGACCAAATCGCGTTCGAGCGCGAAGGCATCGAGCTCATCATCGACTCGTACACTCGCGAAGCGGGCGTACGCGGCTTGGAACGCGAAATCGCCGCAGTCTGTCGTGACGTGACGGTCAAGCTCGCCGAGGGCAAGTCGTTCTCCACGATTGCCGTGAACCCGGCGCACGTGCGCGAGCTCCTCGGTCCCGAGCGCAACCTGAACGAGATCAACGAGCGCAAGCTGGTGCCGGGCATCGCCATCGGCATGTCCGTTTCGGGCAGCGGCGGCGACATCCTGATCATCGAAGCCACACGCATGCCCGGCAAGGGCGAGATCCGCATCACCGGCGGCCTGCGTGACGTGATGAAAGAGTCGGCCGCTACGGCCGTCTCTTACGTGCGTTCCAAGGCCGAACGCCTGAAGCTCGACCCCGAGTGGCTGAAGACGATCGATCTCCACTTACATATCCCGCGTGGCGGCTCGTCGCGCGACGCGGCCAGCGCAGGCCTCGCCATGTTCATCGCGGTCAGCTCGCTGCTGCTCGACGCTCCCGTGCGTTCGGACGTGGCCGTGGCCGGCGAGATCACGCTGCGCGGCAATATCTTGCCCGTGAGCGGGATCAAAGATCAGGTCTTGGCCGCGCACCGCGCCGGCATTCGCGAGCTGGTACTGCCGACGCGCAACGAGCGCGACCTGGAAGAAGTGCCGGCCGAGGTCAAGAACGACCTGCAAGTGCACTACGTGTCCCGGATCGATGAAGTGCTGCCGCTGGTACTGCGCGCTCCCGAGCCGTCCGATCCGTCAGACGAAGACGATCGCGAAGTGCCGCAATCGAGCGGCGAAGCGCACCCCTGATTCGGCCGTTCGCACTCGATGGCTGAGTCGACGTTCCCGCCGCTCTGGCGTTCGCGCGCCGCGCGGGTCTCGGCCGCGTTCACGGCGCTCGCGTTTCTCGGCTTTGGCTTCATCCCGCAGTTCGGTGGCCCGGGTTACGAATCGGCGCTCGGCGCAGGCTTGATCTTGCCGGCAGCGACGGCGCTCGGACTCGCGTTCGAGGTCGGCGGGCGCCGGCTCGCGCCCTGGGCGGTGTTCGGGCGCGGCCTGACGCTCGGCTTTGGGCTCGCCTTGCTGGGGCTCGTGCTCGTGCTCGGACATGGGCTGCGGGTCGGGATCTGTGATGCCGGCTGGGGCATCAATTTGTACCTGCTCGGGCCGGCGCCGGGCGCGCTCTTGGCCGGGGTGTGGGGCGGGGCAGTCGGCCTGCTCGCCGCGCGTGTGCGGCCAGGGTGGCGGCGGCGCGCGGTGACCATCGCCGGAGCGCTCGCTGGGCCGCTGGGCGGCATCGCCGTGAGCCTGGGCCGTTTTTACACGAGCCCGATGGTGTTCGCGTTCGATCCGTTCTTCGGCTACTTCGCCGGGCCGCTGTACGACACGGTGATCGACGCGTTCTGGACGTTGTTCTCCTACCGCGTGGGCACGCTGTGCACGCTGCTCGGGCTCGGCTGCGCCGCCGCGTTGTTCGACGAATCGCTGCATTTCAAGGGATTGCGCGAGCGCTGCTGGGTGTTCGGCGTCGGGCTGGCGGCGTTCGTCGGCAGCGCCACGCTGCTGCTTCATGGCACGGACCTCGGGCACTTCAGCACGCGCGCTTCGATCGAGGCCGCGCTCGGGCAGCAGGTGTACGGCGCGCGCTGCGACGTGAAGTACTCGAGCGGCATCTCGCGTCGCGACGCGCTGCTCTTCGCGCGCGATTGCGACGCCGAGCTGCGCTCGGACGAAGCGTATTGGGAGATCCAGGGCCCGCCACGGGTGACCGCCTTTTTGTTTCAAAATGACGGCGAAAAGGGGCGCTTGATGGGCGCTTCCACGACGTACATCGCCAAGCCCTGGCGGCGCGAAATCTACGTGCAGTACTCGGCTTACCCGCACCCGGTCGTCGGCCACGAGCTCGCGCACGTGCTCGCGGGCAGCTTCGGCGTCGGACCGTTTCGGGTCTCCGGGCCTTGGGGCGGCTGGATCCCGGATCCCGGGCGCATCGAAGGCTTCGCCGTGGCCGCTTCGCCGAACGACAACGACGACTTCACGCTCGACGAGTGGTCCAAGACACTGCTCGACTTGAAACTGCTGCCGCCACTCGAATCGGTGTTTCGCCTCGGGTTTTTGGGGCAAAACTCGTCTACGGCGTACACGGTGGCCGGCGCGTTCGTGTCTTGGTTCCATGATCACTATGGCGCGGCGGCCGGGCGGCGTTGGTTCGGCGGCGAGCCGCTCGAAACAGTGACCGGCAAGAGCCTGCCGCAGCTCGATGCGGCGTGGCGCGCCGATCTGGCTCGGGTCGAGGTCGCGCCGGCCCTGCTCAACGAAGCCCGCGTGCGCTTCGATCGGCCGGCGCTGTTCGGTCGCCATTGCCCGCGCATCGTCGACAAGCTGAACGGCGTGGCCAATCAAAAGCTCGGCAGCGCGGATACGGCAGGAGCGCGCGCCGCGCTGGCCGAAGTCCTACGCCTGGATCCGCACCACACCTCGGCCAAGTTCGAGCTCGCCGCGTGCGAGGTCAAGGACGGCCACGAAGCTGCGGCCCTGCAGGCGTACGCGACGCTCGCCGCGTCCCCCGAGCTCGCCAAGCTCGAGCAAGCCGGCGCGCGAGAAGCGCAAGCCGACGTCGAGCTGCGCGCAGGCCACCTGCTCGACGCGCGCCGCGACTACGACGCCGTGGCCGAAATCGTCGCCGACGAAGATCGCTTGCGCACCCTGGACGTGAAGCGATCACCTCAAAACGAGCTGCAACGCCGCGCCATCGTCGATCTGTTGGTGGGCGATCCGATCCTGGGCGCGGCCTTCGAGGTGGCCGCCCCGCGCCTCTCGGACTGGGCGATCGCCGAGCCCGACAATGGTCTGCCCAGCTACCTGCTCGGCAAAAATTTGTTTGGGCGTGGGCGCTTTGCGGAAGCAGCCGAATACCTGGATGCGGCCCTGGCAAAAAAGCTCAGCCTGCCGCGAGTCGCCCGAGAAGCGTGGCGAACGCGGCTCACGCTCGCCTGCGCAGTCGGCGATGCCGCGGCGCGGGATCGCTCGCTGGCAGCGCTGCGCGCGGACGGCGGCCTCAGCGCGGCGCGGCGTGCCACGGTGGAACGGTTGGCTGCGCGCTGTATTGGGCCCTAGCCGCTACTTTGCGCGAAGAAGGAGCTCTGCTCGCAGCTCGCGTACCCGTTGCTCGGCTCTATCCGCTCGCAAGGCGCTGGCCTCGCTTGCCGTCGGGTAAAGTTGAGTGCCGTGCTCGTCGCGGCTGAGACGAAGCGCGGACCCCAGCTGGGCATCCTGTCGAACTAGCCAATAACCGTCCAAGCGCTGACTGTGGGCGCAGGGCGCCGGTAGATCCCGTTCCACCAAGTCGTCCCCGATGCGATCCCACGCCCGCAGCGGTCGGTCCGATTTTGCAGGCTCGAATCGGATCAACTCCACCACGCCGATCTGGCGATAGGCCTCGAGCTTACGCTCCCAAGGCGGTTCGGGAGACTCGACGCAAAAGGGCGGCTGCTCGGGGAGGGGATCACTGATCTCCACTACAACCTCCGGAGCGCCACGTTCCCAGACCTTCCAGTTGTCGAAATTGTCGTCGGGGCCGCCGAAACGCACGAACCCGTCAGGGGCAACCCATGAGCCGGGATCGCTGCGATTCCAATAGACGAATTGGTTGCAGCCAAGCCACGCCACGTCGGCAAAGTTGAACCGTAAGAAGTCGAACAACAGCATGCGCAGATCATCGTGGCGTCGAGTCACCGGGATTTTCAGGCTGCTCGGGAAATGCAGGTCAGCGCCGGCCATTGCTCTAGGCTACCTAAGAATCGCGCAGCAGCAATGCTCTGAGCTCACGCAGCTCTTGTTCGGCGATGTCGGCCCGGCGCGTTTGTGCTTCTGTTGGAGTCAGGAAGAGGTGCTCGCCACGATCGTCGTGGCTCAGGCGCAACGTAAGCCCCCGTCCCGGCAGCTCGATAGGCATCCAGTAGCCGCAGAGATGAAGGCTTTTCGCCCACGATTCCGGCAGTTTTCGCTCCAACAGACCGTCTCCGACGAAATCCCAAATGCGGAGGGGCTGCTCCGGGAATTCAGGGTCGAAAGCCACGAGCTCGCTCACGCCCATGCGACGGTATCGCTCGAGCTTGGCCGCCCAGACGTGGCGATCGGAGTTGCCGATGATCTCGACGGCCACATGAGGGGCGCCGTGTTCCCAAACATTCCAAGACTCGAAGTCCTCATCCGGGGAGCCAAAGCGGACGAAGGCGTCCGGTGCAAGGCAGGCCCGACGGTCAGTGGGGTCCCAATAGACGAACTGCTCGGAACCAACTTTCGCGACTTCCGCAAAGGCTAACGATAGGAACTCGAATAACAATGTGCGCAACTTGAGGTGCCTCTTCGTCTCAGGCATCTCTGTCGGCCCCGCGCAGTGGATATCCATGGGCTTCCCCTCTCATGACCGACAATCCCGTCGGTCGCGGAGCGCGCCAGTTGCGTGGTTCTATCCGCCGAAGCCGCGCACGGTCACCGCACGCAGCAAATGTCGCTGCGCGGCGGCAAATACGGCCAATGCCGGCAAGCTGAGGATCACATTGCCGGCCATCACGAGGTGCCAGCGCACGCCCGTCCCTTGCTCGCGCAGCAATGCGATCGCCAAGGGCAATGTGCGCGCGTGCTCGTCCGTCGTCAGCACCAGCGGCCAGAAATAATCGTTCCAGTGCGAGACGAAGCTGAACAGGAACAGCGAGATCAGCGTGGGGCGCAAGAGCGGCGCGAGCAGGCGATACACGATGTACAGCTCGCT
>OUNO011306042.1_pt1 | contig 18195 bp, 13 predicted proteins | sample 1779811 | NCBI WGS metagenome assembly OUNO01 (sample SAMEA3914804, study PRJEB12502) | metagenome | biome: forest; material: soil | place: Canada | collected 2010-06-25 | depth 0.3 m | reverse complement strand
GTGCGGCGAAACACGAAGTCTCCCCAGTTCACCTCGCGCCCGAAGCGGGTCAGGAATTTCGAGCGCCCACGGATCAGCGGAGAAACGTCGTCACTAACGGACATCGGCGGTCAGGCTTCGGCTCAGGCGCCCGAGAGCAGCTTCTTGTCGCCGGAGCGCAGCTCTTTCAGGCGAGCTTCGACCTTGGCCAGAACCTTGGCCGGAATGGGAGCGTAGTCGAGATCCTTGGCGAACTTCTGACCGTCGTGCAGCCCCCACCACACGTACTTGGCGAGCGCTTCACCCTTCACGGCGTCTTTCGCGTCTTCGTAGACGAGCAAGTAGCTGTAGCCAGTGATCGGATAAGCCGCGTCCCCTTCGGCGTCGGCGAGGGACACGTACAATACGTCGGGCATCTCCACGGCTTCAGCGGCCGCGGACATGGCCTCGATGCTGGGCGCCACGAATTTCCCGGCTTTGTTCTTGAGCTCGGCCATCGGCAACTTATTCTGCGAGGCGTACGCGCGCTCGATGTAGCCGATGGTGTACGGAGTCGTCTTCACCTGACCCGTGACACCCTCGTTGCCCTTGGCACCGAGCCCAACGGGCCAATTGACGCTCTTGCCGGCGCCGATCTTGTCTTTCCACTCCTGGCTGACCTGCGACAAGTAGCCGGTGAACACAGCGGTCGTGCCGCTGCCATCGGTCCGATAGACGACCGAGATGTCCTTGGCGGGCAGCTTCGCGTCCGCGTTGTCCGCCTTGATCTTGGCGTCATTCCACTTGGTGATCTTGCCCGCGTAGATGCCGACCAAGACGTCGGGCGTGAGCCGCAGGGTACCCGTGACTTCGGGCACGTTGTAGGCGACCACGACGGCGCCGATGGTGGCAGGGATGTGGAAGATCTTGCCCGGCGCGGTCTTCGATTCGTCGTCCTTCATCGGGGCGTCGGTCGCGCCGAAGTCGACGGTACTCGCGACGATCTGCCGGATGCCCCCGCCGGAACCGATCGACTGGTAGTTGATCTTCACGTTCGGGTTCAGCTTGCCGTACTCGGAAATCCACTTCGAATAGAGCGGGTACGGAAAGGTCGCGCCGGCTCCATTGAGACTGATGGCCTGCTCCTTCTTCACGACGGGATCAGCACCCGACGCGGCGGGAGCCGCGGCATCAGTCGACTGGTTTCCTTTGCACGCGGCGAGCGCGAGCAGCAGGAGAGCCAGCAGATTTCTACGTGCAAACATTGGGGTTTTCTCCTACCAGGGAGGGCCTAGACGTGCGCTACACCGCAGCAACAGGTGTGTGACAGTTCCGTGGCGCCTCGACTTTTTCGCGCGCGATGAGACCATGCTCGACGCCGGCACGGTAGGGGTCAAGTTCCCAGAAGGATTCACGTTTCACGCTCGGCCCCGGACGTACCGGTCAGCGGAAACAGAAACGAGGGCGGACCCGGTTACCCGGAGTCGCGCCCTCGTCAGGGGTCAGTAACTTCTGGAGGTGATCAGAACCCGGCTTGCGCCGCGAGGATGAACTCGCCGCGGTTGACCGAGTCGGAGAACACGTACTTCGACCAAGCGGCTTGCAGCTTGGCGTCATTGCCGCGCAGGTAGTAGTTCAGACCGAACTCGTAGGTGGTGGCTTCGTCGATCAGACCGTTCGGCGAAAGCGCGCTCGTGGTGTTACGCGGGAACACGCCGGTGCCCGGCAGGTTCTTGCGCACGTTCGGGTCGAAGGTGCCAATGCGGAACACCGGTTGGATCTTGTCGGCGATGGTGTAACCAATCGTCGCGTAAGCGCCGGCCGACTCGGTGCGCGCAGTGTCGGTCCGACCATCCCAGCCGTGGATGTACTCGGCCTGGAGGATGAAGTTCGACATATCGAGCTTCACGTCGGCTTCCAAACGATCCTTGGTGGCGCTGGTGGCGCGGTTGTGGAGCCCTGCGTAGCCGACCAAGCCCACGGTCAGACCGTCCACCGGGTACAGCTCGAAGCGCAACGCACCGTCCTTCTGGGCGTTGGTGTCGAGCTTGTTCTGGGCTTCGCCGTTGAAGAGGGCAACCTGGTAGTAGAACTGCTTGACCAGCTTCTTCTCGACCTTGACGCCGAGATCGCGCAAGTCGCCGTAGCGGCGCGACACGAGCGCGCGCTCCGGAAGCAGCAGTTTCGAAGCGCTGTTGTAGCCTTCGTAGCTGAGCGGGATCTTGAACTGACCGACCGTCACGTCCGCGTAGTCGGACATGAAGGTGATGTTGTAATCCTGCAGGATCGTGATCGTGCCCTGGTTGGTGATGTTGGTCGTGGTCGCGCCGTCGGTCGACTTCACGCCGGCCGTGTTGGCATCGATCACGCGCGCCGGATCGATCATCACGTTGAAGCCGAACAGCTTCGGAATGATCTCACCCTTCACGCGCAGCTCAGCGCGGCGCACGCGGAAGGTGGTCGTGGTGTCGCCCGCCTGGTTTGCGCCGAAGGCCCAGAATTGCAGGTTCGCGGCCGGCTGCCAGAAGCCGTCCTTGCTGATGCCGAGCTTGGCGGCCAGCGGCAGCTCCGGAACGGCGGGCGGCAAGACCTCGGGCGGCGTCGTCGCGGGTGGCGGCACGGCGTCGAGCGCACTGGGAGCAGCTGCCACGGGGCCCTCAGCGACAGGCGCGAGCGTCGTCGGAGGAGCCGGCGGCGCAACGACCACCGGCGCGGGTGCCGGCGTGGCTGCAGTGACTGGCGCAGCCGCCGGAGCGACGGGCGCAGCTGCCGGAGCGGGGGCCTGCGCGAAGGCAGCGGAACTAGCGAGTAGCAGCGCGGGAGCAGCGGACATCAGATAAAGCTTCATTAGGTGTGTTCCTTCCGGGCGTCAGATAGGCTGGGCCGTGTGGCGTTTGTGAGACATTCCAGTGAATTGGACGAAAATAGCTGCGGTTCTTGCGCCACCTTCGTTGACGTTTCCATGAAGGAACGAGTCAAAGCGACATGTTCAGTCGCCCCGTTTTGCCCCGAGACCAACGAACGCGGCACGCTCAGTGCGTCAGTCGAGCACTGCTGTCAATCACTCGCTTCGCCGTCACTTCGTCTTCCAAACGCCGCATGCTCATCACTCCCCGCAGTGCAGCTCGCCAGCTCGTTGAGCGGTCCGTTGATCGAGAGCCGAGCGCGCAAGCGATTTCGCGCTTCGCGCGACGGGCTACGCACTTCGCTCGGCACCGACGGCGTGCCTTGCTGCCGTGGCAGCAAGGAGCTGCGGCGCCCGCCTCGAGTAGCGACGCAGCGCCTGCTCTCGTCTGCGAATCGAGCAGAAAGTAAGGCTATTCAGAAAACTGGCGCGTTCTGCCACATTGTCTGGTCGAAAGGCCGGAAGTAGCGTCCAACAGTGCCCGGCGAAGTCTCTCAAGATCAAAAACTGCTCTCGCAACGATTGATGATTGCAGTGGTCGCCCCCATCGGACTGCTGCTGTTCGTGGGCGTTATTTTGGCGTTCCAAATCGTCAAGCTGACCGACACCGCGCACTGGGTCGATCACACCGACGAGGTGATCGGGCGGGTCACCGAAATCCAGAATCAGGCCGTCGATCAGGAAACCGGCATTCGTGGCTACCTGCTCAGTGACGACCGCTCTTTCTTGGCGCCCTACGAGCGAGCGCAGCCGTTGCCGATGTTCGCCGCGGTGCACGCCCTGGTGGCGGACAACCCGGCCCAGCAAGTGCGCATCGACACGGCGCGTTCGCGCTACGAGGCGTGGCTCAAGATGTCGGACGTGATCGTCCAGGCAAAAGATCCCAGCGAGTACAAGGCCACACAGTCGCTGCTGGAGCGCAAACGACGCATGGATTCCGTGCGCGACGCGCTGCAAAATATGTTGCTGATCGAGCAGGGACTGCGCGTCGAACGCGCAGCGTCCTACGCCGAGAGCAACCGCTTGATGACGTTCCTGGGCATCCCGTTGTTGATGGCGCTCGCACTCGCGCTCGCGTTCATCTCCCGACGGCAGCTCGCTGCCGTGTCCACCACGTACCGCGGACTGTTGGAAGGCGAGCGTGATGCCCGCGGCCTGATCGAGACCCAAAACTGGGTGCGAACTCAGCACATGAAGCTGAGCGAGGCCGTGCAGGGCGACCCTCCGCCGCACGAGCTCGGCACGCGCGCGCTGCACATTTTGTGCGAACAAACGGGTGCGATTGCCGGTTCCTTCTTCGTGGCGCAGCCCGGCGGTTTCAAGCGCTTCGCGAATTTTGGCTTGGGCACGGAGGCGAGCGAGTGGTTTGCCGACGGCGAAGGCTTGGTCGGCCGCGCCGCGCGCGCTAAAGAGATGATGCACGTGACCGACGTGCCCGACGATTTCGTCAAGGTCCGTTCGGGCTCCGGCGAACGCCGGCCTGCCGAGCTGCTGCTGCTGCCAGCTTGCGTCGAAGGTTCGACCTTGGCCGTGCTCGAGCTGGCCTTCTTCAAGCACGTCGACCAGCGTTCGCGTGATCTGTTGTCCCGTGTGACCGAGACGATCGCCGTCGCGTTGCGTTCGGTGCAACAGAAGGAGCGCCTCGCCGATCTCTTGGAAGAAGCGCAGCGCCAAGGCGAAGAGCTGCAGACCCAACAAGAAGAGCTGCGAGTCGCCAACGAGGAGCTGCAGCAACAAGGCGACGTGCTGCGCAGCGCGCACGCCCAGCTCGAAGAGGGCAAAGAAGAGCTCGAAACCACGAATTCGAGCCTCTCGCTGCAACGCGATGCACTGGCCACCGCACAGCTGGCTTTGTCCGAAAAAATGGCCGAATTGGAGCGCGCCAGTCGCTACAAGTCCGAGTTTTTGGCCAACATGTCACACGAGCTGCGCACGCCGCTGAACAGCTCTCTGATTTTGGCCAAGTTGCTGGCCGACAACCGAGACAGGAACTTGAGCGAAGAGCAGGTCAAGTTCGCCTCGACCATCTACTCCGCCGGCAACGATCTCTTGGCCTTGATCAACGACATCCTGGATCTTTCCAAGATCGAAGCGGGCAAAGTCGAGCTGCGCACCGAAGCCTCGACCGTGACTCGGCTGGTCGACCCGGTGACGCGCACGTTCGAGCCAGTCTCGAAGCAGAAGAACGTGCAGTTCACGGTCACCCTGCGCGATCCACAAGCCGCGATCGAGACCGATGCCCAGCGCGTGCAGCAGATCCTGAAGAACCTGCTCTCCAACGCGTTCAAGTTCACCGAGCGCGGGAGCGTCTCGCTGACCGTCGAAGCCACCGACGACGGCTATACATTCGCGGTACGCGACACCGGCATCGGTATCGCAAAGGGCCATCATTCGGCAATTTTCGAGGCATTTCAGCAAGCCGATGGCACTACCAATCGACGCTTCGGTGGCACGGGCCTCGGGCTCTCGATCTCGCGCGACTTGGCCGTGATGCTCGGCGGCGAGCTGAAGGTCGAGAGCGAGCTCGGGCAGGGCAGTTGCTTCACGCTCACGTTGCCCAAAGTGCTCTTGCCGAGCGAGACGGGCAAGCAGCGCACTCTGGCTCTGAGCGGCAGCGCTCATGGCCACGCGGCTTCGCGCGCTTTGCCCGAACCGTCGCCTACGCCGCCCGCCGTGGGGCTCGTCGAGATGCCCGCTTTCCCGGACGACCGCGCTCAGCTGGACAGTCAACGCCGGCTGCTCCTGATCATCGAGGACGACATCGCGTTCGCCGAGATCTTGGCCAAGCTCGCGAGCGAGCTTTCGTTCCAGTTCCTGGTCGCCCACAGCGCAGACGAAGGCGTGCGCCTGGCCACGCAGTTCATGCCCGCGGCCATCATTTTGGACGTGAATTTGCCCGATCATCTGGGGCTGACGGCGCTCGACCGTCTCAAGCAAAACAGCGCTACGCGGCACATCCCGGTGCACATGATGTCGGTCGAGGACTACTCGCGCATGGCACTGTCCATGGGCGCCGCCGGTTACTTGTTGAAACCCGTGCCACGCGAAGACCTGGTCGCCGCGCTGACGGGCATGAAAGAGCGCTTCTCGCGCATGCGCCGGCTGTTGGTCGTCGAAGACGATGCCGTGCAACGCGATGCGGTGACGCAGCTCTTGAGGAGCCAGGACGTCGAGATCGTGGCCGTGGCCACGGTCTCGGAGGCGTTGCAGCAATTGGCGGCAGGCACGTTCGACTGTGTCGTCACCGATCTCTCGCTGCCAGACGCTTCGGGACACGATCTGCTCGAGCGCATGGCCGCGGACGACAGCTATTCGTTCCCGCCCGTCATCGTGTACACGGGGCGCTCGCTCACGGCCGACGAAGAGCAACGCTTGCGCCGCTTTTCCAGCTCGATCATCGTCAAGGGTGCGCGTTCGCCGGAGCGTTTGCTCGACGAGGTCGCGCTCTTTTTGCACCAGGTCGAGTCGCAATTGCCAGCCGATAGGCAGCGCATGCTGCGACAAGCGCGCGACCGCGAGGCCGCCTTCGATGGCCGCAAGATCCTGGTCGCCGAGGACGACGTGCGCAACATCTTCGCGCTCACGAGCATCCTCGAGCCGAAGGGAGCGAAGCTCGTCGTGGCGCGCAACGGCCGCGAAGCCATCGAGATCTTGGAACGGACGCCCGACGTCGACTTGATCTTGATGGACATCATGATGCCGGAGATGGACGGTCTGGAGGCCACGCGCCGCATCCGCAAGCTGGGTGGTCGCTACGCCAAGGTGCCGATCATCGCCCTGACGGCGAAAGCGATGAGCGATGACCGAGACCTGTGCATCAAGGCCGGTGCCAACGACTACATCGCCAAGCCTCTGAACGTCGAGATCTTGCTGTCGCTAGTGCGAGTTTGGCTACACAAACTGTAGGTCTGGATGACGCAAGACATCGAAATCCAGTTGCTGCTCGAGGCCATTTATCTGCGCTATCACTACGACTTCCGCGGTTATTCGCCTGCGTCGCTGAAGCGCCGGCTGAATGCGGCCAAGCTACAAATGGGCACCGATACGCTGACGGCCCTGCAAGATCGCGCGCTGCACGATCCGCTGGCCTTCACCCAGCTCTTGCAGTTCATGACGGTCGGCGTGAGCGACATGTTCCGCGATCCGACCTTTTTCAAGACCTTGCGCGAGCGCGTGGTGCCCGAGCTTCGCACTTATCCGTCGATTCGGATCTGGATTGCGGGCTGCAGCACCGGAGAAGAGCTGTACTCGTTTGCGATTCTGCTGCGTGAAGAGGGCTTGCTGGATCGGACGACGCTGTATGCCACCGACATCAATCCGGAGGCGCTACGCCGCGCCGAACTAGGGCTGTATTCGCTCGACCGCTTGCAGGCGTTCACCGAGAACCATCGCCTCTCGGGCAGCAACTGTTCGCTGTCCGAGTACTACACGGCGGCCTACGGCTCGGCCGCGTTCGCTCGAAGCTTGCGCAAGAACGTGGTCTTTTCCGATCACAGCTTGGCTACCGACAGCGTGTTCGCCGAGGTGCAGCTGGTGTCTTGCCGAAACGTGCTGATCTACTTCGACCGCACGCTGCAAGACCGCGCCGTGGGCCTGATGAAAGACTCGCTGTGCCGCCGCGGCTTCCTCGGCTTGGGCTCGAAGGAGAGCCTGCTGTTCTCCAGCCACGCCAGCGCGTTTCGCGATTTCGCGCCCAGCGAACGGTGGTTCCAGCGATGCTGAGCGCGGCCCTCGAGCAGCAGCTGCTGTCGTGTCAAGCGTTGGTCGTGGGCGCATCGGCCGGTGCGGTCGAGGCGCTCAGCCAAATCTTGCCCGGAGTACCCGAGGCCGCGCGCATCCCGATCGTGGTCGTGGTGCATCTGCCGCCCAACCGCCCGAGCTTGCTGCCCGAGCTGTTCGCAAGCCGCTGCTCCGCGCGTGTCAGCGAGCCGCTGGACAAGGAGCTCATGAGCGCCGGCACGATCTGGTTTGCGCCCTCGAACTACCACCTGCTGGTCGAGGCCGATCTCTCGTTTTCGCTCTCGGTCGACATGCCCGTCAACTACTCGCGCCCGTCGATCGACGTGCTGTTCGAGTCGGCGAGCGACGCCCTGGGGCCTCGGCTGTGCGCCATCGTCCTCACTGGCGCGAACGATGACGGCGCTCACGGCGCGAGCGTGGTCCGCCGTCAGGGAGGGCTCGTGATGGTGCAAGACCCCGGGACGGCCGCCGCGCGCGACATGCCGAACGCCGCGATTTCCCGAGCCAACCCGCAAATTGTCGCTTCCCTTCCCGAAATGGCGAACCTTGTCCGCCTGGCGACTCGAGACGTGCCATGACCAAACAGCGATCCTCCGTGAAGTTCTTGCTCGTCGACGATCTCGAGGAGAACCTGCTCGTGCTCGAAGCGCTCTTGCGCCGCGATGGCCTCGAGTTGCTGAAGGCCCGGTCCGGGCGCGAAGCGCTCGAGCTGATGCTCGAGCACGAGTTCGCGCTGGCGCTGATCGACGTTCAGATGCCGGAGATGGACGGCTTCGAGCTCGCCGAGCTGATGCGCGGCACCGAGCGTACACGGCACGTGCCGATCATCTTCGTCACCGCGGGGATGCAAGAACGTCATCGAATTTTCAAGGGCTACGACGCGGGCGCCGTGGACTTCTTGTTCAAGCCGCTCGAGCCGCAGATCTTGCGCCACAAGACCGAGACGTTCTTCCAGCTCTACCGCCAGCGCCAAGACCTGGCGGAGACGCTGCGCCTGAACGAAGAGCTGATGGCCGTGGTCGGGCACGATCTGCGAAACCCGCTGAACGTCGTGCTGATGACGACGAGCCTGCTCTCGTCTACCGACGAACCCGACCTGAAAAAGTGTGTGGCGCGCTTGCAGTCGAGCGGCGCGCGCATGCTGCAAATCATCGACGAACTGTTCGATTTGTCGCGCGCTCGGTTGGGCGGAGGCATCCCCATCGAACGCAGCCCGCTGGACCTGGGCGCGGTGATCAAGAAGACGGTCGCGGAGTTCGAAGCCACCAACCCCAGCCGGCAGATCGACGTGCTGTTGCAAAGCGACGCGCTGGGCGAGTGGGACGGCGGGCGGCTCAGTCAGGTGCTGTCGAATCTGATCGGCAATGCCTTGCGACACGGCACGGTCACCACGCCGATCACGGTGCAGCTCACTGGTCAGCCCAATCAAGTGCTGGTCAGCGTGCACAACGGCGGGCACATTCCGGCAGATCTGATGCCTCGCTTGTTCGAGCCGTTCATGTCCGGCGTCGGTAAGCGCACGCGCGCCGAGGGCTTGGGCCTGGGCCTATACATCGTGCAGCAGATCGTGCAGGCCCACGGCGGCGACGTACAAGTCCGCTCGACGCCCGAGACGGGCACCACCTTCGAGCTCCATCTGCCGCGCTTCGCCGCTCCGAGCAGCTCCACGTCGCGCGCGCACCCCATTGCGTGAGCCGGCTCGCCCGGCGTTGGTGCGGTTTTTGGAGCGCGCGGCGCTCGGTTTCGCTTAAGGTGAGGGCGATCCGGCGATGAAGAAGCAAGAGGCGGTACACCAGGCCCTGCAGGCCGCGCTCGACTCGTGGCAGTGGCGCCCGCCCAGCCCCCACGTCGTCGGGCATCCGTCCGAGTCCACGTTCGAGCCGGCGGTGATCACGGAGCTGTCGACCACCGTTTTCAGCGGCGAAGCGAAGGAGTGGCTCCGCTACCTGAGCATGCCCGCGTCCGCGCGCTTCGAGCCGGACATCGTGGTGCGCGTGCACTTTCAGCCGGACATCAAGCTGGCGGCGTTCGAAGCCGAGAACGACGACTCGCGTTGGCTCGCAGACTTGCTGGCGCTCGGCCTGCGCCGTACCCGCAAGCGTCTGGAAGACAAGCCCAAGGTCCTGAACGTCTTCGACGATCTGATGTTCTCCAACGCGCGCCGCGGCGAGCGACGGGTGACCGTGCGCTTGAGCCCCGACGTGCCGAGCGATGGCACGCGCGAGGTGCCGCGCGACGGGATGAACGGGCTCGGCGAGACGCGCATCGTGCTGCACTCGCGGCTCGTTCGTTACATTCACGAGGCCTTGCTCGCGCAATCGCGCACGCACGACGAAGTGATCGGATTGTGCTGGCCGCTGGTGTCGCGCTTCGTCTCGCAGCTGGGCTACCCGGAGTCCCCGCGCGACCGCTTCGCCGAGAAAATCGAGGTATTTTCGAGGATCACGTTCGTGTCGATCAACGTGCTGTACGAGTCACGCAAGTCCGGACACCTGATCCCGAGCCACGCAGGGGCGCTGTACGAAGACATGGTGAGCGAGTCGAGCGGCATCCCGCGGCGCGAGCTGGTCGATCGGCATCCTTACTTCCGGATGCTGAACAAGCTTGGTTTTTTGCTGCGCGGCCACGGCTACGGTGGGGACGCTGCCGAGGTGCGCGTGGCCGCCTGTGAATACCTGGACAGCGTGTACCTGCGGCTCAGCTTGGCCGGCGCGATGCCCGAGGTCGCGCCCGCCATGGCGCCCATGGATTTCGAGCGCGTGGGTCGCAAGGTGCGCACGACCGTGCCCACGATTGGCAGCTTCGGCATCGTCGACACCGAAGATTTGGAGGCCTGGAAGGCCGTCTCCGACTCGTTTCGCGACGTGGGCTTCACCTTGCTGCGTCAGCTCGGTATGGGCGAGTTCGGACGCGTCTACGAAGCCCTGAACGACAACAGCCCGAACTATCCGGGGCGTGTCGCGCTCAAGGTCGACCGCATCGTCGGCAAGAAGAAAAACGCCATTTTGGAGGCCGAGCAGGCGATCGCCGTGGGCCGCGCACTGGCCCGTTCGCCGCACCTGATGCGCCTGTACGACACGGGCAAGCTGAAGGGCCAACGCTACACGTATCACGTGCTGCAGCTGATCAACGGCGACACGCTGGACAACCTGGTGGGCGTGACGGGCACCGAGCACGCCAGCGTGAGCCGCCCCCCGGCGGCCCGCACCAGCGAAGGCGAAGCGCAGGCCGAGTTCGAGCGCGCCATCAGCTCACGCGGCGGCGAGCTGTGGCGCCGGCAACGCATGGCCCTGCCCTTCACGCACGCGCTCTCCCCGGCCATGATGCTGGATCTGCTGACCAGCGTGCTGCTCTGGATGGAGAACGTGCACGAGCTCGGCTACGCCATCAACGACCTGAAGAACGGGAACTTGATGATGAGCCGCCGCGGCCAGCTCAAGGGCATCGATCTCGATTCTTATGCTCCCGCGCATTCGCCGAAGGACAAGGTCACGGACTTCATGTTCCTGGCCGTGTCCGCCATCTTGCTGCTGTTCAGCGCGCCGGTCATCAACCGCGGCCGAACCGTGGCCTGGGAGGCGCTGATCGAGAACGAAGCGCGGCTACGCGCCGGGTTGATCGAGGCTTGGCCCTTCGGCAACGTGGAACAGGCGAGCGACGGGCGCGTGAGCCGAGAGGAGCTCACCAACGTGCTCGTCGACCTCGTTCACCGCAGCCGGCACCTGATTTACACCAAGCGCCCCGAGCTGTTCTCGGAAGACATCGCGCGCATGGTGAACTTGAAGCACCGGCTGCTGATCGAAGAGCTGGTGATCGACTGAGTTACAGAAACCAACCGATTTTCAAATTGAAGGTCGGTAGCGGCGTGCGACCGATCTTGTCCAGCGTGCTGCGCACCTTCTGGTCGTTCGGTGTGATGTACGTGCTTTGCACGATGGAGTTCAAAGGCTCGCCGAGCGACGGCGTGCTGGTGTCGAAGTCGACCTGGCTCGGTGCGATCGGGATCTGCGCTCCAACGTCGAGCCCAATCGTGAAGCCCGAGCCGAAGATCTTCATGAAGCCGATTTGGGGCGTGAGCACCAGGGTGCGCACGCGCGCGTCGCTGTTCACGTCGACGACGCTCGGGAAGTTGGGATACGCCAGAATTTCCGGGTGGGCCTGGGTGTACGCACTGGTGCTGAAGCGGTTGGCGAGCGAACCGCGGATGGTCGCGTAGCCGACGCCCGCGCCGAGGAAGAACGCGCCGCCAAATGGGTACAATCGCCCGTACGCGTCGTACTCTTGATACGAGAGCTGGGCGTCGCCGTAATACGAGATCTTCACGGTCGGAATCAGCCCGACGTTGATGCCAGCGCCGAAGAAGCGCGTCAGCTTGATCTGGCCACCGAGACTCAGAATCTCGGGCAAACCTCCACCGACCAATACGCCAATCCGAAATGGACCGAAGACCCCGTCGCTGTCTTCGTCGTCCTTCTGGGGCTCGTAGTCGACGTGATTGACGGGCGCCGGCGCTTGACGCGCTTGCTCATCGGCAGCGGGAGCGCTCGGCGGGGTGTCGACCAAGGGCTCGGCGGCAGCGGGCGCGCTCGGAGCCGGGCTGTGCTTCGGCTTACGTGGAGGCTCGGCTGGCAGCGGCGCGAACGCACCGGTCGCGGGTGCAGAGGGCGCAGGAACGGCAGCGGGCGGCGGCACAGCTGGGTCGGCCGGCACCACCGGCGTCGGCTCGGGCAGAGGCGCTGGCGCGGCAGGCGGCGGCGCATCGACGGGCGGCGCAGGCGGCTCGACGGGTACCGCGGGCGGCTCGACCGGTGCTGGCAGATCCGTCGTGTCTTGCGCGTTCGCGGAGGCGGTGAAGCTCGCGACCAGCAAGCACGACGACAAGACCAAGCACGGCAGCTGAAGGGAGCTTTCGTATCGCAAGCGACCTCTGAGGCAGGGAGAATTCAAAAACCCAAACTGTAGTACGGTAGCGGAATATGAAGCGGTTTGTTGGGGGCTTGTTTATCTTAGCGGCGTGGTCGGGGTCGGGGGTCGCCAGGGCAGAAAGCGCAGGATCTACGCCGCCAACCGCGCAATTTCCGCCTACCGACGCAACACCCGCGCCGAGTCAGCCCGCCCCTGCCACCGGCGTCGCTCCAGCGAGCCCACCCGCCGCTGCTCCGACGGTCACGCCGCCAGCGCCCGCAGCTCCGCCAACTCGGCCTCCTCCACCGCGCTACGACCTCCCCCCGCCGCCTCCAGCGTACCCGCCTCCGGCGTACCCCCTGCCGGATGCCAGCGCCGACGGAGGCACGCCAACGGACGACTCGCCGCAAGCGTTCTCACTCACGATCTCGCCACTGCACTTGATCGCGCCGATCTTGCAGCTGACGGGTGAAGCGCGGGTCGTTCCCCACTTCGGCATCTCGGTCCTCGCGGGCTACGGAGAGCTCGGTGTCGACACCACGGACTCGTTTGGCGATCGTCAATCGGTCAAGGTGAAAGTGTACGAGCTGGGCGCCCGAGCCATCGGCTACCCGCTGAAGAACTTCAAGAGCCTGCAGCTCGGCGCACAGCTGCTGTACCTACACGTGGACACCGAGAACCTGAACGACGTGAGCGGCACTGGAGCGGGCGCCGCGATCGGGCCGTTCATCGGCTACAAGCTGATCACGGAAGCCGGCTTCACGTTCCTCGCGCAGGGCGGCTTCCAATACCTGGCGGCCCGTGCCGACGCGCACGATTCGTTCGGCAATAGCGCGTCCGACACCGACAGCCGCTTCCTGCCGCTGCTCAATCTGGACATCGGCTGGTCGTTTTGAGCGACCCGCCGCCGAGCGCTCGGCCCGCGCGAATCAGCTGAATTCGCCGCGAATATACGCCTTCGTGCGCTCTTCGCGCGGGTCGCTGAACAGCTCCGCCGAAGGGCGATACTCGATCAGGTAGCCGGTGCGGCCACCCGCGGACGTGTCGACGAACAGGAACGCGGTGCGGTCAGCCACGCGCTGCGCTTGCTGCAGATTGTGCGTCACGATCGCGATCGTGTACTTCTCCTTCAGCTCGAGCATCAGATCTTCCACGCGGCGCGTGGCGATCGGGTCGAGCGCGGAGCACGGCTCGTCCATCAACAGCAGCTCGGGCTCGACGGCGATGGCGCGCGCGATGCACAAGCGCTGTTGCTGGCCGCCGGACAGCGAGAGGCCGCTCGTGTGGAGCTTGTCCTTCACTTCGTCCCACAACGCGGCGCCGCGCAGGGCGTTCTCGACGCGCTCGTCGTAGTTGCCCTTGTAGTTGTTGAGCTTCAAACCGAACGCCACGTTCTTGTAGATGCTCATCGCGAACGGGTTCGGCTGCTGGAACACCATGCCGATCGAGCGGCGCACGGCGACCGGGTCGACCTCGGGCGCGTAGATGTCCTGACCGCGGTAGTGCACCGAGCCCGTGAAGCGGAAGCCGTTCACGAAGTCATTCATGCGGTTCAGGCTGCGCAGTACGGTGCTCTTGCCGCAGCCGGACGGGCCGATGAAGGCCGTGATCTCGTTGGGGACGATCGGGATGTCGGTGTCGCGAACCGCCAGGAAATTGCCGTAGTGCAGCGTCTTGATGCGGCAATCCATGACCACTTTGGGGTCGGTGCCTGCGGTTGCCGACGCGGCGTTGGCGACGGGGGGTTCGGAATCTTTTGAGTTAACCATGGCCGGAGACAATTCTTGGGTCATTGGGCATATCCTCGGCTCGCGGGTTGCGGGCGAAACATCAATGTTCCTCGGGACGGCGCGTGGCGATCTGCGCGACCACGTTCAAGACCAAGACGATGCTGACGAGCACCAGCGAGGCCGCCCAAGCCAACGCCACCTGATGCTCGAAGGGGCTGCCGGCAAAGTTGTAGATGAGCACCGACAGCGAGGCGATCGGCTGGAGCAGCTTGCCCTCGAACCAGTAGTCGCTGAAGAGCGCAGTGAAGAGCAGCGGCGCCGTCTCGCCCATGGCGCGGGCTAGGGCCAGCATCACACCGGTCAAGATGCCGGGGATGGCGGTCGGAATCACGATCTTCATCACGACCTGAGCGCGCGTGGCGCCCATGCCGAACGCGGCCATCTTCATCTTGCTCGGCACCGCGCGCAGCGCCGACTCGCTCGTGAGCATGATGGTCGGCACCATCAGGATGGCCATTGCCGCGCCACCAGCGAGGGCGCTGAAAGAGCCGGTAGTGACGACGACCATCGCGTACGCGAACACGCCCGCGAGAATCGAGGGCAGACCGGTGAGGACCTTGCCGCAGAAGCGAACCACGGTGGCAAGCGTGGTCTCCCCGCCGTACTCGGCGAGGTACACGGCGGCCAAAAAGCCGAGCGGCAGCGCCAAGCAGGTGGACACCAGGACCACCACCAACGTGCCGAGGATGGCATTGCCGATGCCGCCGCCGTCCATACCGGCGCCGGGGGTCAGCTCGCTGAACAGCGTCGGGCTGAGCAGCGCCGCGCCCTTCACGAGCAACATGTAGAGCACGGAAAAGAGCGGGAACATCGCCACGAGTGCGAAGCCGAAAGCGACCACGGTGAGCACCGTGTTGACCAACGTACGCGGCTCGCCGAGCGAGCGATGAAAGGTGGTGTTGCCGGCGCCCGCCGAGAGCGAGCTGGTCGAAGGAGCCGCAGAAGCCATCAGCCGAGCCCTTTCAGTTCGCGTGTCGTGCGGAGCATGATGAACGAGCCGAGCGCGTTCACCGTCAGCGTGATGAGCATCAGCACCACCGCGGCGTACATCAGCGCGCCGACCTCGACCGCTCCGGCCTCGGGGAAGTGATTGGCGAGCAGCGCGGCCAGCGTGTTGCCGGGTGAGAACAGCGACCAACCGAACACGTTCGCGTTTCCGACCAACATGGCGAGGGCCATGGTTTCACCCAACGCGCGGCCGAAGCCGAGCACGAGCGCGCCGAAGATGCCGCCAATGGAAGTGGGCAGCGTCACTTTGAAGATCACTTCCCAGCGCGTGGCGCCGAGGCCGTAAGCGGCCGCAGCCAAGCGCTTGGGCACCGCGGCCATCGCTTCACGCGAGATGGCGGTGACGGTGGGCAGAATCATGATCGAGAGCACGAGCACCGCAGGCAAGATGCCCGGGCCGCTCAAGCGCGTAGAAAAGAAGGGGATAGAACCGAAGTGCTCGTTGAGCCAGCCCGCGGGACCGCGGACCGCAGGCACCAGCACGAAGATGCCCCACAAGCCGTAAACGACGCTGGGAATGGCCGCCAAGAGCTCGATGATGTTCTTCATCACGATCTCGACCTTGCGCGGCACGAAGCCCTGGCTGAGCAAGAGCGCGACGGTCACGCCCAAGAAGCCGCCAAACCCGAGCGCCAAGATCGAGGTGTACAGAGTCCCCACGATCTCGGCCAGGATCCCGAATTGCGCGCGGTTCGCGTCCCAGGTGGACGTGGTGAGGAAACCGAAGCCGTAGTCGGCCATCGCCGTTTTGGCGTGGCGCATCACTTCGAACACGACGCCACCGAGCAAGAGCACCACCGCCGCGCCGAACGCGTGAGCGATGCCCTTGAACACGACGTCGAAGTTCTTCTGCCATGCCGTCGGAGGCCGAGACACCGGCGAACGAAAGGCTTCCGAAAGGTCGGGACCTGCGGGTGCTTGCTTCATTCCGGTGTCTGCCATGACTTTTTCCGATTACTCCGAGCGCGCGAGATTCACGACGCTCAGTCGATGGTGTCGACGGCCTTCAGCACGTTGCTCGCGACCGCATCCGGAAGTGGGACGTAGAACAGGCTCTCGGAGAGCTTCTGACCATCGGTCAGACTCCACTTGAGCACGCTCTTCAGCGCGGCACTCTTGGCCTTGTCGTCGTACTTCTTGTGCGCGAGGATCCAGGTGTAGGTCACGATCGGGTAAGAGTCGTCACCCGCGGGGTCGGTGACCCAAGCGCGCATGTCGGCGGGCAGCTCGACGTTGGCGAGCGCTGCGGCCGAGCCCTTGAGCGACGGAGCGACGAATTTGCCGGCCTTGTTCTCGAGCAGCGCGCTCGGCTGCTTCGTGGTCGCAGCAAACGCGAACTCGATGTAGCCGATGGCGCCCGGAGTCTGGTGAATCTGCGCGGCCACGCCGTCGTTCTTAGCGCCGCCGACGCCCACGGGCCACTCGACCGACTTTCCAACGCCCGGACCCGACTTCCACTTGTCGCTGATGGCCGCGAGGTGTTGCGTAAATACGAACGTGGTGCCGCTGCCATCGGAACGATGCACGACGGAGATGTCGAGCTTGGGCAGTTTTGCGCCCGGGTTGGAGGCGGCGATCTTGGGATCGTTCCACTTCTTGATCGTGCCGAGGAAGATGCCCGAGTAGGCCTCGCGGCTGAGCTTGAGGTCGGTCACGCCTTCGAGGTTGTAGGCGAGCACGATGTTGCCGGCCGTCATCGGCAAAAGGATCACGTTGTCCTTGGCCTCTTTGATTTCCTCGTCGGTCATCGCCGCGTCGCTCGCGCCGAAGTCGGTCTGGCCGGCGATGAACGCCTTGATGCCAGCGCCGCTACCGGTGGACTGGTAGTTGACGCGCACGTCCTTGTTCTTGTCGCCGAACTCGCGGAACCAACGCGAGTAAAGGGGCGCGGGGAAGCTGGCGCCGGAGCCTTGCAGGGTTACGGGACCTGCAGCGGGGGCGGGCGCAGCGGAAGCGCTCCCAGCAGCCTCCGGCGCGGGAGACTCCTTCTTGCCACAACCGAGCGACAGACCCATCAGGCTGATGAACGCGACGGCCGTCGTCGCAAAGCGGGTAACCGAGATCATGTATCGACCTTCCTCGTGTCTAGTTAGATTTGCTGTGTGCGTGGTACGCGATCTCGGGCGTCGAGTCATGGCGTCATCAGCCCTGCCATCAAATCGTTACATAGGGCCGGGGCAGCCAATTGGCACGCTTTCGTGGGGGCACGAATACTCGCATACAACGCAGTTTTGACGGAGCCGGAACTGTCCGTTCAGTACTTGCTTTCGGAAAATTGCGCCGCTCGCGCCCAGTTCGGCGCGGCCCGTCAGCGCGCAATCACGCCACGGCGCGCTTGTCTTGCGAACGGTCGCTCTTCAGCACCACACCGAACTTCGTACCCACGTTGGGCACGCTCTCGACGTGCACGGTGCCACCCATGGCTTCGACCATGTGCTTCACGATCGAGAGGCCGAGCCCCGTACCCCCGATGTCGCGTGAGCGACCGGCATCGACGCGATAGAAGCGTTCGAACAAGCGGGGCAAGTGGCGGGACTCGATTCCGGGACCGTTGTCCTCGACGAGCAGCTCGACGCTCTGGTCGTGTGCCACGGCGCGCAGGCGGATCGTCGCGTTGGGGCAGTATTTCACGGCATTGTCGACCAGGTTGGTCAGCACGTGCTCGAGCGCGCGGCGATCGGCGAGCACACGCGGCAGCTCGTCGCCGGCTTCGTTCTCGAGCACCGTACCGCGCTTGGCGGCGCGCTCACTGAACAAGCTCAGCACTTGGTCGTAGACGCGATCGACGTCGAGCGCTTCGATGTTGAGCTTGAGGCCGCGCGACTCGATGCGCGAAAGATCGAGCAAGTCTTCGACGAGATCATGGAGGCGTTCGGCGTTGCGCTCGAT
>OUNO011305309.1_pt1 | contig 18195 bp, 16 predicted proteins | sample 1779811 | NCBI WGS metagenome assembly OUNO01 (sample SAMEA3914804, study PRJEB12502) | metagenome | biome: forest; material: soil | place: Canada | collected 2010-06-25 | depth 0.3 m | reverse complement strand
CAGCTGGCGCGGTGGCTGAAGCAGGCCGCGGCGTTGCCCGGCTGGCTCGCGTAGCGCCTCGCGGCAGTGAGCCGCGGGTGCTTCACGGCTTCACGCAGCGATAGGCGTGGGTCGTCGATTCCTTGATATTGTCGTCGGTGTCGGCGGCAAACCATTGTCCGGTGTTCGGGACGAATTGCATGAGGACGACCAAGACAAAGCCGGGGAAGCTGCTCTCGGGCGTACCTGTCCAAAGCTTGTCGCTGTTCGCGACCGGTCCCGAAAAGGCTGCACTGTCGAACGGTGCCGCCATGAGTGGGGTCCCTGCCACGCAATGCGCGTCACTCGCGAGGCGAAGCGGAATGATGAGCCCGCGCCATTCTGCGACCGTCGGCAGCCGCATCCCGAGGCCCTTGCAAGTTTGAGCGGCCGAGGGCCACGTGGCGGCCTGGCGCAGGCGCGAGTCCCAGGTCAGTGAGGTCTTGGTGTCGAGCACCAGGCTCTGACTGGCCCGGACGAACCGACCGATCGGGGCAGTGCAATAGCAGGCGTCGCTCGAGCCACTCGAGACCCACCCGCCCTCGGCCGAGCAGAGCATTCCGATTTGGCTGGCACAAGAAAAGGTGTTGGCCGCGCAAGCGCCGCACAGTCCATGGCCATTGCAGAACCCTTCTGCGCACTTCTTCACGACGTCCCACTTGCCGCTTGCCAGGCAGGCCTGCGCACTGCTCGGCGTCGTGCAGCGGCTCTGCGTGCACTCGGGTTTGGGCGCGGGTTGCGTCGTGCCACCGCCGACTTCGCCGCTAGCACCGGCCGCGTGGGCAGCGCTGGCCGCGCCGCCAGCATGCGAACCGACTTGCTCCGGACTCGAGTTGGGGGCGCCTCCACTTTGAGGCGCCGTGCTCGAGCCGCTCGGCGTGACTGGAATGACCGGGGCCTGTTCATGCCACCAAATGCCCACGCTCACCACGGCAGCGAACGCGACGCCCAGGGCATACAGAGGTGCCTTGCTGCGTGGACCGACGAACGACGCGAGCCCCGACAGCGTGCTGACTCGGTTGCGCTGTTTGCGAATGTTCCGGATCGCTGCCGTGAGCCGTTTGACTTGGAAGTTGAAGTCGCCGCCAGAATCGACGCGAATCCATTGTCGGCCGAGTAGGGGCAATAGTGATTGGGGTATCTCGTCTTTCTTCGGTAGCGCTGCGCCCTCGACCAAGACGGGGATGATCGGTACGTCGCGTCGGAGCATGGCCTCGAGCTCCAGCCGCACGAAGTCGGCTTCATCTGCTAGGCGAGCCGAAGCCCAACTCGGGCCGATGACCGCGATGCACAGATCACAGCGCTCCAGAGCGCTTTCGATGTGGAGTGCGAAATCGACACCGGGGGGAATGCTGTCGACGTCGCGATAGACATTTTCCGCGCCGAAGTCCTCCCGCAAGTGATCGTCGATTCGCCCCGTGATCGCCTGAGAATCTTGACGTCGGTAGTTAACGAAGATGGCCACGGGTGCGCAACGGTAACAAATGATCGTTTCGACCGACCATTGATAGGTCAGCGCAGTGGTAGTCATTTATTCGGATGCTCGGTGCCCTTCAGCTGGCGTCCGCAGCCGAAGGTCGATAGGTTGCGCGGTCGAACCCCCACATGAATTTCCCCAAGCTCAGGTCTTCGCGAGTGCGGGGAGCGTTCGGCGGCGCTCGAAGCACCTTGTCGGCAATGCTGCTCGTCGCCTGCGCCGCTGCGGAAGCAGGAGTGCCCAGCCAGCTCAGCACGTCGTCTGGAAGTGAGCGCGCTGCTTCAGCGCGTGCGGCGCGAGCGCGCCCCGTTGACGGCCTCACGCTGGGCGACCGGAGCCGGTTCCTCGACCAAATCAACGAGTCCTGTGCCGACACCTACTGCGAAGGTGCCTTCAAGTATCGGTTCCACGACCTGCAGTGCGATTTTTCGCAGTCCACGTGCACCATCGCCTTCTCCATGGCGACCGACGCTCCGACTCGTCCGGTCGTCGCTCGACAGCCGATCGAGGTCGCGGGAGCTGCACGGGTATCAGCCAACATTTCTCGCGTCGTTCCGCCCGCTCAATGCGATCGCTACGAGGCTGACTTGGCGGCTGCAGGGCCGCCGTGCACGATGATCGAAGCCCAGTGCTCACTCGTGCCGTTGCGATCGGCGGCGGAGTTCGAACAATCTTATCGGGACCCGTTGTCTGCCTGCGTCTGGGCACTCGAGAAGACCATCCTCGAGAACGGCACGAGTGACAGCGCCCGGTAGCTCGAAGACGAGCTGACTGATGTCGTAGAGCCTGCGACGTCCACGTTGGCTCGACGACTCGACCGGGCCGCGCTGCATCGCGAGGTGTGGCACCAAGATCACACTGTGAGCCCGCGTCTACCTCGCGGGCGGTGAGTGGACGGCGAGCAAGGGCTCGAGTTCCTCGGAGATTTCCTGGCATTTCGGGCGTTTTTAGGCCCTCGCGGGAGTTTGGCCCGGACGTTGCTGTAGCGACTCCACATGAAAAGCTTGGGTTGGCTCTTGGGGGTCATGGGTCTCGTGTTGTCTGCGACTGCCCACGCGGCGGTCATGGTCGCACCCGTCGAGGGCACGAACCTCGAGCCGGGTGAGGTGGAGGCGATCACTCAAACGGTGGCTTCCGCGTATCGAGTTGCGCAAAAAGAAGCGGTGATACCGATGCCCGAAGTGCGGCAAGCGGTCGAGCAGACGGGCAGCGTGCAAGAAGCCGCGAAGAAGCTCGGAGCGACCGAGTACATCTACGCGACGGCCGTTCGCTTGGACACGCGCATCGTGATCACGGCCACGCGCTATGCCGCGAATGGCACGCCATTGCACTCCGCCAAAATGACGGCGACGGGCCTCGACGACGTGGAGCCCACGAGCGAGCGCTTGGCCAAAGCGCTCTCCTTTCAGCAACCAACGGCAGCCACGCAGACCCTCGATAGTGTCACCAAAACCGAGGCCAAGCGCCCGAACCGCGCTTGGTCCGAGAAGGTGACGGGCTTCAAAGCAGGGCTCATTTACCCCATCGGCTGGGGCCACGAGATCGCTCCGATGATGAGCGCGGGCTTTGCGCTGCGAGTCGAAGGCGACAATCACTTCCTCGAGTTCGGCGTGGGCTTGATTCTGCCCGCCAGCGCCGACGACGACAAACGCCTCTCTTATGGCGGTGTTTACGGTGACATCGGCGCCAACTTTTACCTCACGCACACTTCTACTTCGCCGTACCTCGGCTTCGGCGTGATGCCGCGGCTCATGTCGCGTGAGGTCACCAATCTCGCGCCCTATGGCCAGGCGGGCCTGATGTTCTTTCGCGAGTCCTCGACCCGCCTCTACCTCGACTTGCGACTCGCACAGAACGTGCTCCCCGTCGGCTTCGGAGGAGGCACCGCGCAATACGATTCGGTAACGGGCGACTACGTTTCGACACCCACGCAGAAACTCTACCCGACCGAGCTCTCGCTCGACGTCGGCGTGGGCTGGTGAGGTGTCTGAATTCGATGGCTGTTTCGTAACGTTGCGCAAAAAATCGTGGGCAGCGATTTGTGCTGGAGCTTTGCGGAGGTCGGCACTAGCACTACTTAGTCAGTTCTTCAGGGGGAGATCGGGGATCGAGTGGATCGTGCAGCTGTCATCGTAGTGACCGGGGCGTCGGGAGTGGGCAAGACGACGGCGGTTGCCGCATTGCGCGCGCGCAATCGGCCTCAGCTCGAGTGTTTTCACTTCGACGACATCGGAGTGCCGTCCATGGCGGAGATCGAGCGCGAGTTCGGGAGCGGCGAGCGCTGGCAGGCGCACGCGACGGAGCAATGGCTACTGCGCTTGTCGAAGCAACCCGGCTTGCCCGCCGTGAGCGTGCTCGACGGGCAAACCAGGCCGTCCTTCGTGCGCGCGGCGCTCGAGCGAGTGCCGCAAATGAACCTGCGCATGCTGCTCTTGGATTGTTCGTCAGCCGTGCGCGAGGCGCGTCTCGTGGCCCGAGGCCATTCCGAGCTGGCCAATCATCAAATGGATACGTGGTCGGCCTACCTACGCGGCCAAGCCGATGCACTGGCGCTGCCCGTGATCGACACCTCGAGCCGCTCGGTCGAGCAGATCGCGGACGAGCTCGAGGGCCACGTGGAGCGGATGCGGCTCGGAGGCTGAAGCGCGCGGCCGTTCGTGTATGCTTCGCCGCGATGGCCGAGAACGACGAGACGCGTGAGCTGGCGGGATTCTCGGCGCGCACGCTCGGGCACTACGATGCGACCGCGCAGTCGTTCTGGGAGGGCACGCGCGATCACGATGTGACGCAGAATTATGCGGCCTTGCTCGATGCTTTGGAGCCGGGACCCCAAACGGTCACGAAACCGACTCTCGGAGTACCGCTGCGCTTGCTCGACCTCGGCTGCGGCCCGGGGCGTGATCTGGTGGCGCTGAGCGCGATGGGCCATATCGTGACCGGGCTCGACGGCTCGCTGAAGTTCGTGGAGATGGCGCGCGCGCTGTCTGGCTGCACGGTGCTGCAGCAGAACTTTTTGGAGCTCGAGCTGGGCGAGCAGCGCTTCGACGGCGTGTTCGCGAACGCCTCGCTGTTTCACGTGCCGCCCAGTGAGTTGCCACGCGTGCTGCGAGAGCTGTTCTCGAGCCTCGTTCCCGGCGGCGTGCTGTTCTGTTCGAACCCCCGCTCGTTCGACGGTGACTGGGCCGGCTTCCGTGGCGAGCGCTACGGGAATTACCTCACGCGCGAAACCTGGCTCGCCCGCATCGCAGCCGCCGGCTTCGAGATAGTACGGCATTTCCTGCGCCCCACCGGGCGACCCGAGAGCGAGCAACCGTGGCTCGCCGTGGTCGCGCGGCGACCGTTGTCCGCCTGATCCGGCATTTCACGCTGTTTTGGGCTCGGGTCTCGTGTTACCGTTGCACTCACATGCGCTGCGCCCGCCTGCATCATCATCACGTTTGAGCGGCCGTCCCCGTTGAGGATCCGGACGGCTGCCAGATGGCGCCCCGGAGTCCAGACGCATGTAATTCCACTGCCTCCAAGCTCCGGGTTTCGTTACCCAGCAAGGAGAATGCGATGTTACGTGGAACTCGAATTTTGACCGGACCGGATGCTGCTCGATTCACTGCTCTGATCGATCGACAGCGGAGGTTACTTCATCGACCGTGGCTATGAAGAAGTCGTGGTGCCGTCCATTTGGGAACAGAGCACCTTCGTGAACAAGGGCGGACCCGAGATCCTCTCGCAGATGTACGCCTTCGAGGACAAGAAGGGTCGCCCCGTGTGCCTAGTGCCGGAAATCACGGGCCTGATTCAGGATGTCTGGCAATCCTCCTGGCAGTTCGAAGCGCGACCGCGGCGCGTGTTTTACGTAGCTCGCTGCTTTCGCTACGAACGCCCACAGCTCGGGCGCTACCGTGAATTCACTCAGCTCGGCGTGGAGCTGCTCGGTGGCCAGGCGCCGGACGATCAAAACGAAGTCCGGGAGCTGCTCGGAACCCTGCTCGACCAAAGCGGCGTGTCTTACGAGCTCACGCTGAACGTCAAACGCGGCCTCGGCTATTACACCGAAGATGGCTTCGAAGCTGCGTGTCCAGCTTTGGGCGCACAAAAGCAGGTAGCAGGCGGAGGCAGATACGCCGAGGGGGTCGGCTGGGCGATTGGCATCGACCGGCTCTTGCTCGCACTCGGCTAGACGCCCTTTTCGTCCGCGATCACTCCCGAGTCGTTCGGTCGGCTCGGGAGTGAGGTCTTGGATTTGCTGCGGCCTCCGCTGAGCCGGCAGGCGCCTTCACGAGCCGCGCATCAGCAGCGCGAGCAACAGGGCGATAGCCACGTACTCGATCAGAATCCGCGTGTTGCGTGTGGCTTCGGGGCGCTTCTCGAAGCCGCGCGCCAAGGCAATGAGCGCCAAGATGCCGACGAAACCGCGCTGGGTCAGGGCGTAGACCCCGCCGAGCAGCGCCGCTGCCAGCAGCCGTTGCGGATTGTCCAGTGCACGGAAGCCGCGCCCGCCGTCGAGCGGTGGGATCGGGATCAGATTGAACAGATTGATCCAAGCGCTGAAGTTGGCGATCACGCCCAGCATCGGCGAGTGCAGCAGGCGCCCCGCGATGAACACCACGACCGTGACTCCGAGCCCCCAGCGCGGCCCGGCCAAGCCAACCTGCGCCTCTTCGTCTACGTCGATTGGGTACTGCTGCAGGCGCACCACCGCGCCGAGGCCCGGAATGAACATGGGCGAGCTGGCCGCGATGCCGAGCCGCTTGAGCGCGACCACATGGCCAATCTCGTGCACGTAGATGCACAGCACCAGGCCCAACGCGAAACGCCAGCCGTACAGGCCCCAATACACGCCCAGCGAGAGCAGCATCGAGGACAGCGTGCCGAGCTTGGTCAGACCGACCAACAGCGGCTTCCAGCCGGTGAGCAGGAGCAACCACAATGATTTGAGCTTCAGCACCAGCAACGCCAGCACCGAGGTGGTGGCCCCACGCCAGCGCTGCCAGCGCGTCTTGGGTGTCGTGCGCGTGGGGGAATCGTTACTCAGCGCGGCGGCCGCTTCGGGGCTGCGCGTCGCGGGCACGCCGTCGTCCAGCTTTTGGCGCAGGCCGCGGATGGCGCCGGTGACGCGCTTCGCTTGTTTCGACTCCGCGGGCAAGAGCGACAACGCCTTGCGCCAATGGACCAGCGCCTCGGCGATCTCGCCGCTGTCACTCGCGCGGCCCGCGGCGCTCGCTAGGCGCTCGAGCTCCGCGCGATGCACCAGCGCCTGACACTTGGGACAGACGAGGAGCGCCGGAGCAACGACCGTGCCGCAGCTTTCGCAGGGCGTGCCGCGCGTGTCCTGTGCCGGCGCGGACGCGCTGCCCTCACTAAGTGGCATCCGATTCGATGACTAGCGGGGCGGGCGCCGTGCCGCCTACCGAAAAAGGGCCGAGCACTTGGATGGGCAAGGGCCGCGTGAGCTTCCAGGCTTCGTACAAGCCGATACCGATGATGATCAGCCCCATGAAATTCTTCGCGCCTTCCAAAAAGGGAGAAGCGAAGGCAATGGACAGCAACATCACCCAAGCCCAAAGAAACCCGAGCAGGCTCGGCGGCGCTTCGGAGGCGGCATGCTGAGCGCCCTGGCTTTGCTCGCTGACGGCGGCGAACAGCGCAGGCAAGCTGGCGAAAGCGATCGCCGAGTAGGTCAAGAGCAGCGCCATGATTTGGTAACGGCGGCCGCCGAAGCCACCCGCACCCTTACGCACCGCCTTGCCAACTAGGTAGCCCACGCCGATGGCGACGATGCCGATCTCGTAGCCGGTGACCTTGCTGATCACGATCCAACCCACGCAGCCGGCCGTTGCAGCCAGAGCGCCCCAGCGCAGCGCGCCGAAGAAGCGCTTGTGCGAGGTGCTCGACGCAATCTCGCTTTGCACCTGCGCTCGGCAGCGATCACAGGCGGGGCGCCGAGTGATCTGCCAGTACTGGTCCGTCAGTGGTCGTCGACAAAAGGCGCAGGCCAACTGCGGTGCTGCGGGACTCTCGAATTCTGCGCGCTCGAACGAGAGGGCGTTGTCGGCCGTTGGCGGCTCCGCGTCGGACATGGCTGCTTCTAATCCTTCCAGCGCGAGCGTGCCGCCGAACTTGGCCGACCGCAAGGTCAGCCAAAGCGCCGCGTGAACGCGCGCTGGTTGGGGCGCTCGTCGCCGCGTTCGTAGACGGCAAAGACGACGCGCTCGAACGCGCCGGCAAAGGCGGGCTCGAGCAATTGAGCGAAGGCTTCGGCGACTTGGCTCGGATCATTGCGAAAGACACCGCAGCCCCACGCGCCCAGCACCAAGCAGCGGTGGCCACGGGACGCGGCCAGGGCGAGCACTTTGCGCGCTCGCCCCAGCAAGGTGGGGACGACCAGCGCGCTTTCGTGGCCGCCATGGCGAACCACCTCGCCCGCGTTCGGTGCGGCGGAGGTGATCACCGAAAGCAGGAACGGTGCTTCGAGCAGTGCGCCCGTGTCGTCTCGGAAGAACGGCACGTCGGGCGAGTAGATCATGTGATCGCTGTACAGCATGGAGTGTGACGCGCGATGCGTCGCGTAGTAGTGCGGCTGGCGCAGCTGGCAGGTGTAGAGCGCCGAGCAGCGCGCCAGATCTTCCTCTTGCGCCTTGGCGCCGCCCAAGAAGCCGCCGCCCGGGTTCTTCGCAGAAGCGAAGTTGAGCGCGACCACGTGCTCGCAACCCTCCGCTTCGAGCAGCCGACGCGCGGCAACCGCGGTCGTCTCGCTGCTGACTTCGATGCGAGGCGGGGGCGCGCTCGGGCGAGGAGCGAGCTCGCCGAGCAATGATTCGAGCTGCTCCGGCCGGAACAATGCCGTGCTCTGCACTGCTCGGAGGACCTCCGAACGCACGCTGACCGTGCGACCCGACGGGGCAGCATAAGAGCCGGCTTCGACGATGGACAGCGTTTCCTTGGCCATTCCTTTGAGTGACATGAGTCAACCTTAGCATGAAAGAGTTAAAATGACTCTAACTAGTGATGAGCCGCTCTGAATAGAGTTTTTGTGTCACAATACGGGCACCTGCATGCCTCGCAAGCAACCGCCGTCTGCCAGGATACCGCCGCCGGAGGAGTTGGCGTTCCTGAAGCGCTACCAGCCCGCAGACTTCCCGCGTCCGTCCGTGACCGTCGATATCGTCGCGCTCAGCGTCGTCGACGCGGAGCTGCGCGTGTTGCTCGTGCGGCGCGGGGACCATCCGTTCAAGGGCGCTTGGGCACTGCCGGGCGGGTTCGTGCGCGTGGGCGAGGGCCGCACGGATCAGGGCGAGGATCTGGATGCCGCGGCGGTACGCGAGCTCGCGGAAGAAACGAGCCTGACGTCCGCTGACGTGCACTTGGCGCAGCTGGGCGCATTCGGTCGCGCTGGGCGTGACCCGCGCATGCGCGTCATTTCGGTGGCCTACTACGCGCTGATCCGACCCGACCTCGTGCCGCTGGTTCGTGCTGGCGGCGACGCCGCACACGTCGAATGGCACGCCGTGACCGGCCTCGCAGCGCTGGCCTTCGACCATGCCTCGATTCTGAGCGCCGCCATCGCCCGCGTCGCCGAGCGCCTCGAGGTCTCGAGCATCATGGCGAGCCTCGTGCCGCGCACCTTCACCATCCCCGAGCTCCGCCACGTCCACGCGCTCTTGACGCACGAACCCCAAGACCCCGGCAATTTCCGACGCCGTTTCGCGCGTCTGCTCGCCGAAGGGGTGGTCGAGCAAGCCCCGGGCAAACGCCTCACCGCCTCGAAGCCCGCGCTCGTGTATCGCTTCGTCGCGCCGTGACCCATTCAGAGCGAGCGTGAATTTACTTGTCTCGGCTGACCATGTAGTCGAGCAAAGCAACGACGAAATCCAACGCGGCGCCGGGCGCGGCGCCAGCGTAGGCAATGTCGAGCTCTCGGCGCGCGCCCTCGGCAAACTCTCGCGCTGCCTGGCGTGCGTAGTCGATGCTGCCACGGCTCTGCACGAGCGCTTGCAACCAGGCGAGCTCGCGCGGCAGGCGTTGTGCGCGAGGCTTGGCCAGGAACGCCTCGAGTCGAGTTTTCTCCAGCGCGTCGCTGTGCGCGAACAGGTGCGTGAGGATCAGGGTTCGCTTGCCCTCCAGGAGATCGCCACCGATCTCTTTGCCGTATTTTTGCTGACTGCCGGTCAGGTTCAGCACGTCGTCTTGAATCTGGAAGGCGGCGCCGAGGAAATAGCCGAAGCGATCGAAGACGCTCAGGTCTTGCCGATCGGGGCGAGCCACCAGGGCGCCGATGCGCGCAGGCTGAATGAAGCTGTACCAGCTGGTCTTCTTGAGCACCATGAGCAGGTAGTCGTCTTCGGTCGTGGTGCAGTCGTTGTCCCGGATCCAACCGAGCTCCATGGCCTGTCCTTCGATGGTCTCGATCGACATGCGATCGAACTCGTCGAAAATGCGCCCGCTCAGTGCTGGCCCGAGCAGCGCTAGGTTCTTGCGCAGCAGCCGCACGCTCATCGCGTTCATCGCGTCGCCGACGTTGATGGCCAGCGGAACACCGTGCTGCTGGTGAAGCGTGGGGAAACCGCGCCGATAGTCGCTCTCGTCCTCGATGTCGTCGTGTACGAGGAACGCGTTGTGTAATAGTTCGATTGCGGCCGCCGAGGGCAAGGCCTGCTCCAGATTGCCTGCGAAGGCTTCGCAAGTCGCGAGACACAACGCCGGGCGGATGCCTTTGCCCTCGTGCGACAGCAGCTTGGCGACGATTGCATACAGGTGTTTCTGCGGTTCGTGCGCCGGCACTGCATCGAGCATCAGCTTCATGACGGGCGCACGGTACGCTGCCAGGCGCGCGTCCAGACTGGTGCCAATGGGCGCCGCTGCCAGGGGAACCTTGGGCAGCGAGGTCGTTTGGGGGCGCGCGTCGGGGAGAAACATCTTCTGCGCCAGCTCAACGCAGGATCGAGATCGCTGCGGACTCCTTGATGCGCAAAGCAACGCGCTCGGAGACTTGAAAGCAGAGTCGCGGCTGCTCGGTGGTTTGCAGGAACTTCAAGCGGATGTCGCTCGCCACCACCAGCTCGATCGGGCTCGCACTGAGAGCGAGTACCACCCCGCACGGGGCCGGAATGGCGCTCGAACGCAGCAGCGGGCCCTGCAAGAAAGGCAAAATGCGATCGCGCGGTAAGATCAACGCCTCGTTCGGAGTGCAGATGGCCTCGAACAAATCCGGAGAGAGGACGCAGCCGTAGGGTCCAAGCTGACCTGCTTCGTCGAGCGCGCTCACGCTTCGAATGATCGCCGTGACGACCTGACTGCCACGGCCGTTACCGGGCGACTCGGCCACCGAAAAGAAACTACGTGCGCCAGCGGCGTCGGAAAAAGGCAGCAACCCTTCGACGCTTCCGCCTCCCGCTACCGAATAAACCTCCGGGATGCGGCCGACGCCGAACTGGGGCAAAGCGTCGGGGCCGGGCCTGCCGTTGAACACCAAAGCGTCCTCGATGCGCGCGATGTAATTTGCGGCGCGCCGAAACATCGTCAGCGCTGCGTTCAGCTCGGGATCGGCGGCTTCTCGCGAGCGCAGGTAGACGTTTACGGAGATCTTCGTCAGGTGCAGCGTGGGATCACTGTCGACGGATAGGCGCTGCGGTGGCGTCTTAGCAGGAACCTGCTGCGGATTCGCGGTGGCACTGAGGGTGTAGGGTGGAACGGCGACGGTGGTTGGATCCAGTGGTCCGACGACGCTCAATACTTGCGCCGCGACGCGCGCTTTTTGTGCTTCCTCGGTGATCGCCGAATAGATGCGGTTCCAGTGTTGTTCGGTCCACCCAAGTTCAACCAAGTCGTTGTGCATGAATTGCGACGCCCCTTACTTAGCTAAATCCCCGATAATCGAGTTCCGTCAACAGACTTCGAACGTGACCACCGCTCGAAAGCTCGCACTGCCCATCGCTCGAACCAGCCCCGAATACGTGCCGCGGAGTGCCTGTTCGGGCACGGCGATCGCGATCTCGAAGCTCCCCTGCGCGTTCGGGAACAGCGTGAAGCGCCGTGGCGTGACGCTCATCCCTAGCGACGAGATCTCGCAGCCCGAATCGGAAATGAAGTGGCTCGCATAGAGCGAAATATCGGAAGCCGCCTGCGTTGGGTTGGCGATCCGGAGCGTGGCTCGAGCCGACGCTCCGGGGTAGATTGGACCCGCGCAGCGAAGCAATCGAACTTGCTCTTCATCGGCGCTTGCTGCGGGTGGCGTGGGCTCGGCGTAGCGCCCTTGCAAACGCGCGGCCTCTCGCTCCAAGAGCGCCGCCGCGCGATCGCAAAGTCCGTGCATCAACCCCTGCATGTTGGACGAACCTGACGCTGTGCTCGACATCGCGACCGCCCTTCCTGGGACCACTCGTTACTAGCAGCACGCTCTCGTCGCAACAGGGACGCGGCACGTTCATCACTCGGTGGAAACCGCCAACCACCGGCAGCGACGACGGCAATCTCACCGCAACAGAATGGATTCGGAATCGCTACATTGGCGCGTCGGGATCGAGGACGGGCTGTCGCGCGAGCAGCGAATAGAGATCGTAGTTTGCGCGGCGTTGTTTGAGAAACACGACGCCCGCTCCGACGAGGGTCAATCGATTCAACCACTGCCAGCGCTCACTCGATGTCGAAACACGCCCGCAGGCCGAAAACGGCGCTTCATCTGGCAAATCGTTGGCCAGCGTTCGCGCGTAGCCATCGGGACCCAAGTCGATGGTGCCGGTGAGCTCGTAGTAGAGCAGCGCGCCATCCTCCGTTTCCAAAGTCGCCCGGACGTTCGGGAGCGCCACGCCGTCTTTTCGGACCAGCATCCAGTCACCGCCCTCCGGGAGGTACCGAGCGACAATGCGCGGGCCGCGCCAAGTCCCCCCTGCGACGTAGAACGCAATCCGCGCGCCATCGGGCGTGGCACCAAAGACGGTCGCGCTCGGTAGCTCCACCTCCACCTTTGCGAACAGGTCCAGTACGGGTGACAGTGACGGTGTGGTGGGCGGGGTCGGAGGCGCAGCATTGCCGAGCTCGAGCAGCGGACGCACGGTATCGACGGCCGTTGCGTCCCAGGGCAGCCCGCGTCGATAGCGCACGCGATCGCGAGCGCGAATCGGCTCGAATACCTGTGGCTCGCGCAAATTCCAGAGCGCACAGGGCTCTGCGTCCGAGTGAGCGGCTCGCAGCAGTCCGTTGACGGCACGCCGAGCGGCTTCGTTCGCGGCCTCCATCGTGGCCAAGTCGGTGAACGTGCGCACGTAGTCCGAGGCGAGGAAGAAATTGCCAATGCGCGTGACGGCTTCTGGGCGCAAGCGCCAGGTGTCGACGTAGTTGACGAGCAACGGTTCGGCGTTGCTCAGTCGCGATTGACGTTGGCTCGCGGGCGCGGTCGAGTCTTGAATGCCGGGGTCCAAAAACCAAGAGTGCAGTTGATCGTCCCGGAGCACTTCCCGGCCGACGTTCAGGCTCTTTTTGAGCTGTCGCCAGGTCTCTCGCGCGACCTCCTCACGCGAGCACTGGCGGGCGGCCTTGCCGTTCGAGGCCAAGGCGTTCCAATCGGACACGTCGACGGAGAGCACTTCGCGCACGGTGCCATCGCCGTAGTTGGCGAGCGCGAAATCGTTCCAGAATTGAGCCTGTGAGACGGAGGTGAGTGCCCAGGGCGAATCGACATAGATGACGTGGCCGTCGGCAACGGGGAGGCGCTCCGTCAGATAGTATTGGATACCGTTCATCCACTCGACGCTGCTCGCGAGCGCGTGCAGGTTGGCGAGGGACGGGTCGCCTTCGATCAAGCTCGCCGAGAGCAAGTCCGTCATTCGTTCGACGGGAAGCGCGCCGATGAAGTAGTCGCCGCTCACCTCTCGTACGCGGTCGCCGACGGCGATAGTGGCGCTGCGTATCGCGCCGCCAAAGCACTCCAGCGAGCGCACTTCGGATGCGAAGTGATAATTGACGCCTCGAGCCTGCAAGTACGCGAGCCAGGGGCCGATCCAAACGTCGTTCGTGGGTCCATTGAGCAAGCGGTCAGCCGTTACTCCGGGGGTGAGCACATCGAACAGGATCTGCAGGAAGATATTGCCAATGGTCTTGGTGCTGGCAAGCCGCGCTTTGGCTGCCACCAGCGATCGGGTGATGCCGTCGCCAAAGAACTTCTGGTAGGCGCTGGAGCGAGAGCCGGCCTCCACGAAGTCCCACCAGGCGACGTGCTCGAGCTCGCCGAGCCGGCGTTCTTCGCACGAAGAGAGGAACTGCCAGAGCCTGGTCGAGAAGAAGAGCGCATCCTCCGGCGCTACGCCGGCTCGGCCAGAGATGGCCGTGATCGCCGCGAACAGGCCTGTTTTCGAGTCTCGGGCATCTTGGGGGTACTCCACCGGCAGGATGAACGGTGGACGATCGTAGGACGCGATCGAAAGCTCGCTGGTCGCGACGAGGTTGTTCGCCACCGAGCCGCCGCGGTACGGAATGCGCGCCATCGTATCGACGACGTGTCGATAGAAACCGGGAAAAAACCGGAAGCCGTGCTCTCCCGGCAATGGCGGGCGAGCCCCACCGGCGGAGCGTTTGGCCTGCTCGCTGACGAGCACCAGTCCCGTGGGTCGATGCGCATCCAGGCTGCGTGCTTTGCCGCCGGGCACGGCGTTTCGTTCGAACACGTCCACTTCGAAGCCGCGCTCGACCAGCTCGTGCGCGGCGCTCAGCCCTGCGATGCCGCCGCCCAGGATAACGACCTTGTTGCGCGCGTTGCTCGGCATCGCGTCAGCCCCGCCCGAAACCGCACTGGTCCATCGCCCTTGTCTCCCGGCTTCTAGCCTGACTCGAGGCCGGTGTCGCCGACGTTTCCAGGCGTTCGGGCGCATCCGAATCGGGGTCGAATACCGCCACGCGGCTGACACGGTTTCGAAGGTAGTCATCCGGCTCCAGCGCTCGTCGCGTGGTTGCTCCGCGGCTGGACCTATCGATTCGACCGCGTGTGACGATTCCATGTTGCTCGATCGCCCGTTGTGCTGCCGTGCTGCGCGGATTTTTCCATGAGCCGGACGCGCGCACCTTGTGCGCCCAGACCCATGACCGAATCCGCAGGTCCGTGCGGCGCTGCGGAGTGATTGAGTTGCGTGGCGGCTGTCTGCTAGTTTTGGGGATTTGAATCGGGGCTCGGGTCAGCGCGTCTGTCCCTGGGCAAAAGAACCGGGGCCGACCTGCGCGGCCTCTCTGCATCCGGAGGTCCTCATGCGCAAATTCAGCCTTTCCGCTCTCGCGCTCGTGGCAGTTCTCGGTGTCGGCAGTGTCGCCCAAGCCGATTGTTGCAACGACTTTTGGAGCTGTGCCGCGGCCGTCGCTACTGGCGGCTTGTCTTGTCAGGTCGAGTCGCTGATCGCGAGCGTGACCACATTGAAGAATGCCGTGGAAGCGATGAGCAGCAACATGAGCGCGCAAGCGCAGAGCGTGATCGCGCAAGCGCAGCAGGGGGTGAACAGCGCAGCTGCCGACTTGAAGCAAGTGCGGCTCGACGCGGCGAACGATTTGAAGAACAGCGCCGACCAAGCGCGCGCCATCGCGAACGCACCGCCGCCCACGACCCTCATGATGAAGCCGGGCACCGCCGTGGCGCAGCAGAACGTGCCGGCGGTCGCCGCTGCCAACAAGCCTCCCGCCGGCACCGTGATGTTGAAGTCGGGTGGCGCAATGGCGGCACCTCCGAAGCCCGCCGACCCCAAGGCAGTGAAGGACGCATTCACGCACGCCAATATGGCGGTCCAAGATCTGCTGACCAAGAGCACGAACCCGACCAACCAATTGAATCAAGCGGCGGATCAGGCGATGGCCGCTGCCGTCCGCCACCTGAATACCGCCCGACAAATCAGCGTGGACGTGATGCTCACGCCGCTCAAGGCGATCAGTGACTCGCTCTTGGATTTGCTGACGCATCCCGAGCGCTTGTTCGATCCGACCGCGCAGATCAACGCCGACATCACGCGCATGTCGCAGCAAGTGCCGGCCATGTTCGACCGCATCAGCAACGAGATGACCCAAGAAGCCCTGGGTGACTTGAACCAAGGCACCGCCGCGCTGACCCAGATTCAAGATTCGGCCTCCAGCGCGCACGCCATCGTCGAGGCGATGAACAAGCTGAACGCAGAGCGCACGCAAGCCAATCTCGACGCGCTCAATGGCCTACTGCCGAAGTCGAACCTGATGCCCGTTCAGGGCGTCGCCATGGGCAACGCACCGGTGCAAATGATGGCGCTCTCGCCGAACATCGCACTGGCCAACAAGCAGCGCGTGAACGTGGCGATCGAGCGCGCCAACCCGGCAAAATTGCCGATCAACGTCCAGCAGCACGCGGCTGCCGCGAGCATGCTCTCCAAGTGGCAAAGCATTCAAGCCCAAATCAAGACGCCGGTCGCCGTGTTGCCCGCGAGCCAGCAAAAGGTCGACAAGGACCTGGGCACGATGTTCGCTGGCAAGAAGGGCGCGGACGCTCAAAAGAAGAAGCAAGAGCTGTTCGCCGAAGCTCAAAAGCGCTTCGGCAACGACCCGAAGACGCTCGCCAAGGTGAAGGCGTACATCGAAGCCCACGCGCCCAAATGACGAAGCGGTGCTGACGCGTCGCCATTCGAGATAGCAGCATGCTGGGGTGGACCTTTCTCGTGCTGGTTGTCTGGCTCGGCATTTGGCAGCTGATTCGTGCGCGTGATCGTCGGATCGACGCCGGCCATCGCCTTGCTGCGCGGCAGAGGATTCGGCGCAGCTCGTCAATACGACGTTCTGATTCTGCATCCGACGTCACGCCGGACGAAGAGGCATGAGGGCGGCCTCGCGCGCGCGGCTGCTCGTTCTGTCCTCGACGCTGCTTGGCGCTTGTGCGGCGAGCCCAAAGTGAGTGTTTGGCCGCCACATCGGCCCACATTGGCGCTGGCGATGTTCGACGTAAACATTCTCTGTTTCCCATAAGCGCGGGCTCACTATCGAGCATCGCGCTGTCGATGTTCGAGCAGTCGCGCGGCTTGTTGAGCTATTCTAGTTGGCACTATGCGAAGTGCAGCGCGTTCGGTTGCGTTGATTGCGACGCTGTGTGCTCTCTCGTCCTCGGCGAGAGCACAGAGCGATGAAGAGCGCGCCAACGCGCGCGCGCTTGCGGATCAGGGCGTTCAGGCCTTTTCGGAAGGGCGCTGGCAAGACACGGTGGATCTCTTCGATCGCGCGGAAGCATTGATCGATGCTCCGACGCATTTGTTGTACAGCGCCCGCGCGCACGCCAAGCTGCATCACTACGTCAAGGCGCGCGAGCTGTACCTGCACATCACCCGTGAGCAGCTGGCGCCGAACGCGCCGCATGCGTTCGTGAATGCACAAGCCAGCGCGGCCCAAGAATTGAAGGACGTCGAGCCCCACATCGGGCAATTGACGATCTCGCTGCACGGGCCCGACCCGAAGCTCGCCAAAGTGACTCTCGACGGCAGCCCGATGCACAGCGCCTTGATCGGCGTGGCACGCCCCATCGATCCCGGCATGCACCAGGTGCGCGCGGAAGCGCCCGGGTTTGCGGCTCAAACCAAGCAAATTTCGATCGACGACGCGGGCAAGGCCAGCGTGCTGCTCGAGCTCGCGCCGAGCGCCACGCCTCCCGTTTCCGGCGTGCCCACGCTGCCCGCCGCCAATTCGTCGCTCACGACGAGCAGCACCGATACCACGAGCACGGACAATGGCGGCAAGCCGAACACCAAGCGCATTGCCGCCTACGTCGCGCTGGGCGTCGGCGCGGTCGGCCTCGGTGTCGGCACGATCTTCGGCTTGAGCTCGGCCAGCAAGCGCAAGCAAGCCGACGACAAGTTCGAGCAATGCGGCGGAGCCACGGGCTGCATGAACGACAACCCGCTCTCGGGGCAAGTGTCGTCGCTCGATCACTCCGCCAGCACGGCGAAGACGATCAGCATCGTTGGCTTCGTTGCGGGTGGCGTCGGAGTCGGCGCGGGCGTCGCGCTCTTCGTGCTCAGCAAGCACCATGAATCGACGGTCAGCGCTTGGTCGATCACCCCGCGCATCGGTCTCGGCAACGCGGCAATCACGGGCACATTTTGAGCACGAGGAACATGCACATGAATTGGGCGTCGTGGGTCCGCGCGGTGGTGCGCAAAGCGAGCTGGCTCGTCGTCTTGGCTGCATTGCCCGTGGGTGCGTGCACGGCCGGCGGCGTCGACGACCCCGTCGGGTCCGTCACCCAGGAACTCTGCAATGCGGGCGGCTGCCCGACGTGCAAGACCTGCACGGGCTCGTTTTGCGCGATCGATCAGGGTGCCTCGTGTCCGGGCGGCGTGTGCGACGCCAGCGGGATCTGCTGTTCGGGTTGCTTGGATGGATCGAGCACCTGCCAAGGCGGCACCTCGGTCACGGCCTGCGGTAGCGGCAGCTTTTGCGTGTCCTGTTCCGGCGCCACGGAGTGTCACACGAACGCTTGTTCGGGCCAAAAGTGCACGACGCCCAATGCCGCGAACAACACCGCTTGCACCAACGGCAAGTGCTTGAACGGCGCCTGCTGTACCGGTTGCCTGACTGGCGGGGCCTGCTCGGTCGGCAGCGATACCGCCGCGTGCGGTAAGGGCGGCGGCGCGTGCTCCGATTGCAGCAACACGGGCAACGAATGCATGATCGGCAGCTGCGCGAATGGCACCTGCACGTCGACGCCCGCGACACCTGGCTCG
>OUNO011323012.1_pt1 | contig 18213 bp, 15 predicted proteins | sample 1779811 | NCBI WGS metagenome assembly OUNO01 (sample SAMEA3914804, study PRJEB12502) | metagenome | biome: forest; material: soil | place: Canada | collected 2010-06-25 | depth 0.3 m | reverse complement strand
CCTCGGCCACGATCACGTCGTGGCCGACCGAGTGCTTGAGGGCGGAAGGGGCACCTTCTGCCATCAGCCGGCCCGAGGCGATGATCCCTACCCGATCAGCGAGGGCGTCGGCCTCCTCGAGGTACTGGGTGGTCAAGAAGATCGTCATGCCAAGCTCGCGGTTGAGCCGCCGGACCTCGGACCAGACCGCTATTCGGCTTTGGGGGTCGAGTCCCGTGGTGGGCTCGTCGAGAAACAGCACTTCTGGGTTGTGGACCAACGCGGCGGCGAGGTCGAGACGCCTCTTCATTCCCCCCGAATACGTGCCGATGCGGCGGTCGATGGCGGTTCCAATGTCGACCAGGTCAAGGACCTCCGCGAGCCGAATCCGCACCTGGGCGGCACTCAGCCCGTAGAGGCGACCCTGCAGCGTGAGCAGTTCGCGCCCGGTCTGTCGTTCGTCAATGGCCGCGTCTTGGAGCGCGACGCCGATCCGCAGGCGGACCGATCCCGGTTCCTGCGCGACGTCGTACCCTGCCACCGAGGCCGTCCCCGCACTGGGCTTGAGCAGCGTGCAGAGGATTCGGACCACGGGTCTGCAGAGGTCTTTGCCGAACGGGGCTTCCATGGGGCGTCGCTGGACGAGGTAGCGGCTGTCGCCGGCTTCACAAAGGGAGCCGTCTACTCGAACTTCAAAAACAAGGAGGACCTCTTCCTTGCCTTGTTCCGGGCGAACTACGAGCGGGAGATACTGGCGCTTCGAGCAACCCTCGAGGATTCCAAGGTGCCGCCGGAAGCTCGCCTTTCCGACTTTGTCGAGTTGATCCGAGACGAGACACGTCGAGCAGGAAACATGGGGCTGCTCTACCAGGAGTTCTGGCTCTACGCCGCCCGCAATCCGGCGGCCCGAGCCGAGCTCACGCGCATCGACGACGAGGGAGCACAGGCGCTCGCGGAGATCATCGAGGAAGAACGAGTCCGACAAGGCATTGAGCCATTGGAGTCGGCCGTTCAAGTGGCACGGCTCATCGAGATCCTTTTTCGCGGCATCGGGCAATTGCGCGTCCTTCAACCTGACGTGGCCGATGACGAGCTCGTTGAAGCTGCCATTTCATTCGTGGCGCGCGGCCTCGGTGCCTTTGCTCCTTCGCGGTGAGGCTGGCATCGGCAAAACTTCTCTGCTTGCCTCCTCCGGGCAAGAATGAGTCAGAGCAGCCAACCGGCATGATCTTGGCTAAAAATCGGCGACCTGCTGCCACGTTCGGCCTGATCGGACACTGAGCGGCTTCTCGGTGACAATGTCTGATCCGCGGCGCGCGTAGTCGTCCTGAGCTTTCACGAGAACCCACCTCCGCTCACTGGTCTTCGTCAAAGCAAACCCCCCCTGGAGCTTGGAACCACACAGCTCAAATGACAGGTGATCTGTCAACCTCTGCTTGACGACCAAAGTGCCCTCGTCCCAGATAATGACCGTTCCGGAGCCCCGGGTCGATCCGCTGCGCACGCCTTCGAACTCCCCGGCACTGAACGAGTGGTCCTCCACCGGAATCGCCAGACGTCGGATGGCAGGGTCCAGCGAAGGGCCTTTGGGCACGGCCCACGAGCGCAGCACCGTTCCAAACTGCAAGCGAAGATCGAAATGCAAGGTCGTCGCATCGTGAAGCTGTACAACGAATCGCCTAGTCAAATGAGCCGACTCCTACATTGAGCATGGGATGAGGCCTCGTGGCAGCTTCGATGTTGCGTCGCCCTCTACCGAGATCCATCTCCGATCACTATTGCGGACGATATTGGCTGGCGGCACCGGAGCCCGCTGGGTCAGGGTACAAGCGATGGAGTCTGTCTTCGCTACCCGACCTTGACCCGAGCGAGGAACACGTCCTGACCCTTGCGAGACGGAACCTCATTCTCCCCGCCGCAGCACCGCGGTATGTGTGCGGGCAGCGATCTGGGCCGGAACGAGTGCAACGACGTTGGCCAGCACGACGGCGCCGACGGCCACGGCAGCCACGTAGAGCGGCGGGATGCTTGTGACAGGGACTGCATGGATCGCTTCCGCGAAGTTGGTCCACAAGAGGTGCCCGAGGATGATCCCCAGGGGCACGCCGACGATCGTGCCGATGGCGACCGTGACGGATCAGCATGGTGTAGGAGTAGGTGGCGCAGCAGGCGGCAATCGCACGACGGAGCCGATGTGCAGGCCAGCCTCCTGAGCAGCCTGGGCGTTCATGACCGCTTCGTGCGGGTCGTGCGGGTCGGGATAGCGCCCGGCGACGATGTGGGCGCTGTCCTGGGTCGTGTACTCCCCAGCCAGAGCGCCCTCGACGCTCACAGGCTTCTCTCCGGCTTCCGAGTGCGGGTGCACCCCGTGGATGCAGTCGAAGCCCACGACCACCTCATGGCTACGGACGAAGGGCAGGTGGTCGATCCGGGCAACCGTCGCCGCGTTATAGCCGACCGATGACCCGAGGGCCGGATTGGCGAACGCGGTAATGACCTCCAAGTCCGAGGGATTCGTGCTGCGCAGGTACGTCACAGAAGAAGCCTGGGTTCGCCGAGCGCCGGCAATCGTCCCGAGCGCCACGCCGCCGAGAAGCCCCACGAGGACAACCAGGGGTGATGTACCCGCCCCGGCGCTGTCGGAAGGTGGCCCGGAACCGGTAGGCCGTGGCGCGAACAGCAGAGGATTGGGCTCAGATCTCACCCACCGCCTCTCGGTCTGTGCTCGCTCAAGGTCTCACCTCACCGCCAATAACCCGGCTCCCAGACCCCTTCGTCCCGGTCCTCCGCTGCAGTGTGACCCGTCAGACGCCTGGTGACCACGGTGGCTACCCCCAGCGAGGGCGTCGCGCTAGCACCTCAGCACTGATACCCGGACGGTCTCGGGCGGGCTGGATCGTCCGGACAAGCTTGAAGTGGACCTCCGAGGGGTGGCGTAGGTTCGAGTCCTGCCGAGGGCGTTCTGCCGGGGGCGTTCTGCCGGGCGTGCTCTGTTGAGGGTGCCAAGTAATTGTCCGAACGGAGGGCAGACGTTCCCGCGCCCAGCGAATACTCTTGCGGTCGTTTTCCACTCGCACTGAGTCGAGGGCCTGGTCGAATTCACCGCTCTCGGCTGCGGCTGCGCAAGTTTGGAGCTCTTCGGCCAGGTCGGCCTCCTGACGCCGGTGTGACCTCAAGCAGCGTGAAACTGCGCCGATACATCCAAGGTGCTTCCCGTGCAGTGTCCGCTTCGCGTTGTTGAGGGTTTCGGCAACGCTCGGGCCAGGGCAGCGAGGAGCAGCCGCGGCGCTGTCCGTGACGCCGTTCTCGCGACTCAGAGTTCACCACCCGGGGCCTCCGCAAGCTGGCGGCAATGAGTGAACCCCACGCTGCAACTCCCATACGCATGTCGAGGGTGCCCCGACAGATTCTGACCTCTTGGCATAGGGAATTTCGAAGCGGTCCGGTTAGCTCAGTCACCCTTGGGACCTTCTGACGCACCGAACAGAATTGTTCCGGGGATGAAGGCCGTAGTGCGTGGCGGAACTTCCGGAGGTCTTGAGTCGGAAGGAGGGTCAGCTTGTGTCCAAGAAGCTCAAAGTGAATGCGATCGCGTGTCCAACTGTGCAGATGACACGTGACTCTTCCGGCGTCATCACGTCCATCGATGAGGCGATCTTCGAACTACTCGGTTGGCGGCCAGAAGATCTGGTGGGATCCCCGTCGACCAGTTTGATTCACCCGGCGGACCAGCCGGCCGCCGTGGCCGAATGGTTGGCGATGATCACATCACCGGGCCGAACCGGCACCTGGCGCGGACGATACAAGACGGCTCAGGGATCCTGGATGTGGGTCGAGACGGAAAATCGATTCCACGAGGGCGCCGATCCGAAAGTCATCACCTCCATGAGGCAGGTGAGCCCAGAGCAGGCAAGCCTGGAAGAGCAGTTCCTGGCCCGCGAAGAGCTTCTGACGCAATTGTCCGACGCGCTGCCCGTCGGCGTGTTCCAGGTCGACCTCGGCGGGAAAATCACCTTGACCAACAAGAGCTTTCACCTCATCGTGGGAGTTCCCGCTCAGGGTTCCTTCGACGCTCAATTGGCCACCGTGTGCTCCAAGGACCGACCGGCCCTCGAGGCAGCACTCGCCGAGGCGTTCGCTGGTCGCTCGGTCGACGGCGTCGAGATCCGACTTCGAGTGCCGACCGCCGAGTCACCCCACGTGAGCCTGCAGGACCGGGTATGTCTGCTTGGCCTTCGACCCCTCACCGATGTCGGGGGTATCGTGAACGGCGCCGTCGGGTGTCTCAGCGATGTCACTGATCGGGCACTTCTCCATGAAGAGCTCGAGATTAGAGCCGCGATCGACGACCTGACATCTTGTTTCAACAGGGCCGCCACCATCGAACTCGTCGACCGGACGATAGACGCGCGAAGCGACAGACTCGGGCGTGCCGTGATCTTTGTCGATCTTGATGGACTCAAGAAGGTGAACGACGAGCTTGGCCATGCCGCAGGAGATCGGCTGCTCGTGGCCGCGGCCGACCAAATCAGGGCGACCCTGCGCGATGGCGACTTCGTTGGTCGGTTGGGCGGAGACGAGTTCCTTGTCATTTGTCCGAGAGTTGTCAGCGCCACGCTGGCAGTGGATATCGCCAAGAGAATCTCGATTGCTCTGACCACATCGGTGGACGTGAGCACCGAAACTGTCGTATTGAGGGCGAGCGTCGGAGTCGTTTGGACGATGGAGGCGCTCGATACCGACACCTTGATCGCACGTGCTGACCGCGCGATGTACGAATCAAAAAGAATGGGTGACCACGGTGTGACATTGTTCGCCGACGCCGAAATGGACGGGAAGAGCACAAGGCGGCGGTGACAGTAGTCAATTCAAGCGGACCCTCAGGTCTGACGATAGATCTAGCGTGGCGGCGCGTCCTGGGAGAATGGGAGTTGACCAGGGCAGTCAAGCCTTCGGCCCGCGCCTGAAGAGTCGTCTGCTTGATCCGATCTTCCTTGCGGCGCTGCCCGTGGTCGCCGTGTTTTGCCTGTTGCGATACGGGGGTCTCATTGCCCCAATTCCGTATTGGGTGATCGTGTTGCTTGTCTTTGGTGCCCAGGTGGTCAGCGTGTTGGCGGCGACCGTATGGCTCTCACGCCCAGAGGGTTGGCGGCTCACGGCATATGTTGGCGCCGTCCTGGGCGTCATCGGGATCGTCGCCTACAGCACGGGTTGGGGCCCCATCCTCTCGCTCGGCTTCATCTTCGGAGCTGCGTCAACCTTCGAGACCATTGGATCCAAGGCAACCAAAGCAGCCCTGATCTGGACCGTGGTCTATATGGGCATCGGTCAGCTGGCGATCTGGATCGGTGTCGCCCCGAGCCTCATAGGTCAACCTCGGATCGACGGCCTCGCCGCCCTCTGTCTGTTCGGTGTGCTGCTCACGATCGCTCTCCTCGGTCGTTCCACCTCGGCTCGTGAGCGTGTCGAATCGGACCTGCGTCACTCCGCCAGAAGATTCGAAGCGTTGGTACAGCACGCCTCCGACATCATCATCGTCGTCGATGAAGGGGGTCGACTGCAATATGTGAGTCCAGCATTCGAACGGGTACTCGGGAAATCACGAAACCAATTTGGGTCTCGCCCCGCAGTTGACCTTATGCATCCCGAAGACGTGGCCAGCATGAGATCTACGCCATCAGGCGACCAGTACGACGTGGATATCGGTCGGCGAGCCGAGCTGCGGCTGCAGCATGCAGATGGTGCGTGGCGATGGTTTGAGGCGACGGTGACGGATCGCCTTGGTGATCCTGACGTGCGGGGGCTGGTGTCCAATCTGCACGACATCACCGACCGCAAACACGCGGATGAGGCTCTGAGAGAGGCCCACGAACGATTCCGGTCGGCCTTCGAAAACGCTCCCATCGGCATGTCGATGGCCGATCTGAATGGTGTGATTCTGCGCGCCAACCCGGCCTTGGGACGATTGCTCGGACGCAATGCTGGCGACCTTCCCGGTCTGCACATCGATTCATTCACTCATCCCGACGACAAGGATGTCAGTAAGTCCGAGCTGGCTCGCCTCGTCGCCGGCGAATCGGAGAGTTACCGAATCGAAAAGCGCTATGTCCATGCTGACGGCCACGACGTGTGGGCTTCGCTTCATATGTCCTGCGTGCACGACAATACGGGGAAGCCGCTCTATTTCATCGGTCAAGTCGAAGACGTTACCGAGAGTAGAGCCCTTCGAGAGCGTCTCGCCGAGGCGGCCATCCACGATCCTCTCACTTCCCTCCCCAACCGCGAATTGTTCATGGACCGTCTTGAAACCTCGCTCCTTCTCAGCTCTAGAAATCGACGGCGCGTCCTCGTCATGTTCCTCGATATCGACCGCTTCAAGCTCATCAACGACAGCCTCGGGCACGACGTTGGCGATCAGATCCTGTGTGCCGTCGCCGACCGGTTGCGAAGCGTGATGCGGGCGAGCGACACCTTGGCCCGCTTCGGCGGAGACGAATTCACCATTCTGTGTCCTGAAGACCACGACGAGAAGGAAGCGCTCCAGGTAGCCGACAGACTGGTTGGAGCTATGTCGGACCCGATTGTCCTGCCGAGCGGGGAGATCTTCGTCTCCCTCAGTGTGGGCATGGCGCTGTCGAGCGGCGACACGGTGTCTGCAGCAATGCTCTTGCGCAACGCCGATGTCGCGATGTACCAGGCCAAGGATAGAGGTCCTGCCCGCATCGAGATCTACCGGGAAGCAAATGAATCGCATGTGGTCAGTCGTCTTCGCACGTCGAACGAGCTGCACCGGGCACTTGAACGCAACGAATTGGAACTCCACTATCAGCCGATCGTCGACCTTGATACCGAAACACTGGTCGGCATGGAGGCGTTAGTGCGATGGCAGCACCCCACGAGAGGATTGCTCTCCCCCCGGGAGTTCATCCCGCTGGCGGAGGACAGCGGACTCATCTCTCGGGTCGGGGCTTGGGTGCTGAAGGAAGCATGTCAGCAGATAGCGGAATGGGCCACTCGTTGTGCCACGAGCGGCGACGACGACGCTCATCTCAACATCGCCGTCAACATCTCAGCGTTGCAGCTTGGCGAACCTGGTTTCCCGAGACAGGTCGCGGAAATCTTAGAAAGCTCCGGCATCCTCGCTGGTCAATTGTCGCTCGAGATTACCGAGAGTGCCTTGATGCGCGATCCTGACGACGCGATCCTCGTCCTTCAAAGGCTTCGTAATCTCGGTCTTCATTTGGAGATCGATGACTTCGGAACCGGCTATTCCTCGTTGAGCTACCTGCAACGCTTTCCCGTCGAGACACTCAAGATAGATCGGAGCTTCGTCGAAGAGATGGATCGTAACTCCGAGAGTGTCGCGATCGTCAGGACGATCATGGGACTGGGAGAGTCCCTCGGCCTGGCCGTTATCGCTGAAGGAGTCGAGCGAACCGCAGAAGCAGCCAGGCTGAAGACACTTGGATGTCACCTGGGCCAGGGCTATCTGTACGGCGTGCCACTTCCGGCGAGCGCTCTGGGGTACATCCCGGCCGACGATCTCAGTTCCTGGCAGGCCCTCTTGGTATCTTCCGCATTTTGATCGGTCGCGTTCCCGCCCGGAGCGGCCGATCGACAAAGCTGGTCGTCGTCGGCAGCTTTTCCGCGATCATTTCCCGAGCGCCGCCCGCCACGGTCCGATGTCGAGCGCTGGGTACCGCTCCTGTGTCTGCTCCATCAGCCGCTCGTTCCAGACGGGGTGCCCCGGCGGTGGCCAGCCAAAGAGCGCCAGCTCCCGAGGGCTCGAGCCCTCCACGAAAACGGTCCACTCGATGCTCGTCGACACGGACTGCTGGGTGTTGTACCCGATCCATTCGACTTCTGCGTTCTTGAAGGCGATCGACGCCACGAACCGAGCTCCCGAGGCCGAGCCGAAGGGGGCGCCCCGGTGCCAACAGTCGGACCGGTAGGCCAGGTACGACCCCCGGAGGCCCGGAGCGGGTCGCTCGGCCTCATAGACATCGGGTTCCATGTTGGGCATGACGACCCCGTAGGGAGAGTCGATGTGGTTCGAGTCACCCACCGAGACGAGGCGGGTGGGGTTGTCAGCGTCAGAGATGTCGGAGAGGTAGAGGAATCCTTCCAGGTTCCACCAGGGAGATTCGCTGCCCGCAGGTAGCCATGAGTGATTGCGGTCGATGTGCATCGGCTGCTCATAGTTGGTGACCCCCGCGTACTTTGCGCTGGCGCCGGCCTGGTACAACCGGATGTCGGTGCTTCCGAGAGCACGCTCGGCGAAGTTGACGATGGACGGGTGGACGCACAGCCGGTTGAGCGCACCGGTGCCCGGAAAGGGAAAGGTGGCCGACCATCGTTGCTGCTCGGGGCGGAACCCGGGACCCTCGTCTGGCCACTCGAAGACTTCCTTGGGTTCGAGCGGGTGGCCCTTCCATCGTTCGGTCACACCCTCTGGGTCCGCGTGGAGCTCCTCGGCGCTCGGAAAGATCTCCCGGAGGTCATCGGCCGCGGCGTCGATCTCCGCCGTGTCCACCAAGCCCTCAATGAGGATCCAGCCTTCTTCTCGCCACGTCGTGACCTCGGCGTCACTCGCGAGTCGTGAAGTCACGATCGTGTCATCCCCTTCCTTCGCCTTGCCCCCCTGGCCGGAAGACAGTGTTCCGCTCAATAGCGCGCTCTTTGGTTCGTATCACCTGGTACCGGTGCCGCCAGCCAGTTGGCGGCGTCGTTGCACACCTCGGCTTCGGCGTCCCCGAACTTGTTCTGTGAGCTCTGACAAACGGTACACGGGCTAAATACGTGTGTTGCTCCCTCGGGCTCTGCCAGACTTCCAGGTCGGCCCTGGTCGGGACTAAGAACCCGGCGTGGTCGAGTCCTGAGCTTGCCGAATCAGCCGGACGACCCGCGCCCTGGTAACCGGGACAGCACCGAAACTGGACCGCCGCGACCGACGGACCGCAGGTCAGACGGGGCCGACAGATCGGACGGCCGGTGAGCGCGGTAGGCTGAGTGGACTCGTCCCCTTGGGAGAGTCGCTTCGCTTGGGCAGGACGGCCACGTCGGCCGACGTCGCCCCGTGCAGGTTCGACGCCTCGACCGAGCCTCTTTGAGGAGCATTTTTGCGCGTCCCAAACCTGCCCATCGATTGCTCTGACGAGCGCGCGCGCTCCTTTGGCATTCTCAGCTCTTTCCCCCCGACACCATGCGGTCTGGCTACGTTCACTGCTGCACTGGCGACGGGATTAGCCGCGAACGACGCTCACGTCGGCGTGGTACGGGTCGTTGACACCGGCCAAGCGAGCTCGCCGAGTGAGCGTGTCGCCGGCGAATTGGTCAACGGATCGCAACGCTCCGTCATGAAGAGCTCCGACCTACTGAACCAGTTCGATGTCGCAATCGTGCAGCACGAGTACGGGCTCTACGGAGGCACCGACGGGGACGAGGTGCTTGAGATCCTCGGCGGGCTCAGCGTTCCCTCCGTTGTGATCGCCCACACCATCCTCGCCAGTCCGACGCCGCATCAGCGCTCGGTACTGAACGAGGTTGCGGCTCTAGCGGACCACGTGGTGGTCATGACCGAGGCGGCTCGGGCTCGCCTCTGCGATCGCTTCGATGTCGATGCTTCCAAAGTGGTGACCATCGCCCACGGCGCGGCCATTCCGCAAGCACGTGTCGTGCCTGACCGGGTGGGGCGGCCCGTCATTCTGACCTGGGGTCTGATCGGGCCCGGCAAGGGAATCGAACGCGCCATCGAGGCAATGCGGACATTGCACGACCTCCCGATGCGACCGCGCTATCTGGTGGCCGGCCAGACTCACCCCAAGGTCCTGGCGACACACGGCGAGTCGTATCGTCGGGCTCGGATTGAGCAGGCTGAGCGCCACGGGATCTCCTCGTCCGTCGACTTCGATGCCGACTATCGCGACGTGGCCTCGCTGACGGCTTTGATCCAGGCCAGCAAGGTGGTCGTCCTGCCGTATGACTCCAAAGACCAGGTGACGTCGGGCGTCCTCGTCGACGCGATTGCCGCCGGACGGCCGGTGGTCGCGACAGCCTTTCCACACGCGGTCGAGTTGCTCTCGAGCGGCGCCGGGCTCGTCGTCGACCACGATGACCCCGATGCGATGGCGCTCGCTCTGCGGAGGGTCCTCACCAGACCTGAGCTCGCCGCCAACATGGCAGCGGAAGCGTCCCGGATTGCGCCGAGCCTCGGATGGTCGGTCGTGGCTGAGCAGTACCTGGGGCTGGCCAATCGCCTCCTCGATGAACGGCTCGCCTTGGTGTGAACTCGCCACTGGAAGCTCCCGAGCCGGACTTCGGCCACTTGGTCCACATGTCCGACATGCGCGGCACTTTCGAACACGCCCTCTTTACGCAGCCGAGACCTGAGCACGGCTATTGCAGTGACGACATGGCCCGCGTGCTCGTTGTTGCGACTCGGGAACCAGGGCGGACACAGGTAGTACGCGACCTCACCACGCTCAGCTTGGAGTTTCTCCTCAATGCGTTGGACGTGCAGGGCAGGTGCCGAAATCGAATGAACAGAGTGGGTGCTTGGGAGGATCGCCCGGATCTCAATGACAGCTGGGGCAGGACCATCTGGGGACTCGGCACGGCCGCCTCGCACAGCGACGAACGCCTCATTCGATACTTGGCCACAAAGGGGCTCGAGCGGGCAATGAGGCAACGCTCACCGTGGCCCAGGGCCATGGCATTCGCGGCATTGGGCGCAGCCGAGGTCCTCAGCGTCGACCCCGACAACATGTCTGCCCGCGCTCTTCTCTCCGATTCAGCCGATGCAATGACGGCACTCGGCCCGTCTTTTGCCTGGCCTTGGCCTGAGCAACGTCTCACCTACGCGAACGCCACCCTCACCGAGGCGATGATTGCGGCCGGCTCCGCACTTGAGCGTCCGGCGCTTCTGCAGCATGGATTAGAGCTGTTGGAGTGGCTGCTCGTGCGCGAGACCGAGCACGGGCATCTCTCGGTTACCCCCGACGGAGGGAGTGGTCCCTCTGACGAAGGTCCGGGATTCGATCAACAGCCCATTGAGGCAGCCGCGCTGGCCGATGCCTGTGCCCGCGCCGGGAAGCTTGACGGAAACCCACGGTGGACCGACGGGATCACGGTTGCTGCAAATTGGTTTCTCGGCGACAACGACAGTGGGGTCCTGATGTGGGATCCGACGACCGGCGGAGCCTTCGATGGCTTGGAAGAGGACGGTGCCAACCTCAATCAGGGAACTGAGTCGGCGCTCGCCCTCCTTTCAACTTTGCAGCACGCACGGTCCCTCGTGAGCGTTCAGCAGTGATTGGACAAGCAACCAGCTTGGCCCGTCGTGGCTCGGTCCACCTCGCGGCCGACCGGTCGCGCGTCGTGACCCGCCTGTTCGTGCCGGGACACGAAGGCTTCGACCACCAAGAGTCGCGATCCTCTACTGTCTTGGAACGCGTTCTGGCACTCACGGAGGACGAGGTTCAGCAAAGCTACGACGACGTCTGCGCTCGGTTCGAGGGTCGACACCGCGATTTGCCGGAGATCTTTCTGCGGCACGCCGACGAACTCTCCGATCGTCTCGATCCAGACCTGAAGCTGTCCCCAATCCGCCGCTTGCTGCTTGGTGCGACTTTCACGAGTGAATACGCCATAGAAGGTGCGGCGCTCTGCAACCCGAGTATGGTGATGCACCCGGATCAGACCGGAGTCAGCCCCGGTGGCCTGCGGTTCGTCATGAGTGTCCGGGCCATTGGCGAGGGCCACAGCTCCTCAATCGGGTTTCGGACGGGGACGGTCTCCATTTCGGGCGAAGTTGGGTTTGACCCCATTCCGACCTTTGCGTGCACGGGACGTCGAGACAGGCCGATGCTGGAGGCTGAGGTATTCAAGGGGGAGCTTCGTCGGCTCCATCGAGGTGGGGATGACGCTGACTACGTCCTGGGTCGCCTCGGACCGAGATTCACCGAAGCGGAGCTAGAAGGACGGCTCCGTGTCCTTGAGGACCACGTTTCCACCCGCAAACAGGCCAAGAGGACTGTCAGCCTCATGCGGAGAATCGCCGAGCGGAGCTACAGCGTTCGGTTCGAGGATGGCGCACCGCTGAGCGAACACGTGCTCTTGCCTTCCATGAGCGCCGAGGCCAAGGGCATGGAAGACGCCCGATTCGTGCGATTCGTAGAAGACGACGGTTACGCGACCTATTTCGCCTCGTACACGGCGTACAACGGCACCGATATCGGCCAACAATTGCTGGAAACGAGCGACTTCTTGAACTTCACCTCCTCGCCCATGGTGGGAGCGGCGGCTGCGAACAAGGGTCTCGCTCTCTTCCCTCGCCGGATCGGCGGCCGTTTCGCTGCCCTCTCTCGGAGTGACCGGGAGTCCAATACCATCGCCTACTCCGAGAACCCGTGTCGCTGGGAAGAGGGGCTCACATGCCAAGTGCCAACGAGATCATGGGAAGTCGTTCAACTCGGCAACTGTGGGTCACCAATTGAGACCGACGCAGGCTGGTTGGTGCTGACTCACGGCGTCGGGCCAATGCGCACTTACAGCATCGGAGCCATCCTGCTCGAACTCGAGGACCCCACCCAGGTCATCGGGCAGCTTCCTGAGCCACTGCTCACCCCAGCTGCCGATGAGCAGGACGGCTACGTACCAAATGTCGTCTACTCCTGCGGTGCCCTCCTCCATGAGGGCACCTTGGTGCTGCCGTATGGAATCGGCGATTCTGCCATCGGCATGGCCACCGTTCCTCTGGACGAACTTCTCTCCTCCCTCCAACCTGTCCCCGATTGAATCGGCAGCCCACAATGAATGGAGTGCACCATGCCCGACAGATCCCCGCAGAAGCCTTCTGGCAAGAAGCCTGGCAAATCCCTTAAGGAGAAGAGGGAAGTAAAGAAGGAGAAAAGAGAAGTTCGAGACAACAAGGCTCACAACCTGGGCACAGGGCGCTGAAAGCAGGGTGCGCATCGCGGTACTCGCACCGATTTCGTGGCGTGTCCCGCCACGCCACTACGGACCGTGGGAGCTCTTTGCGTCGTTGTTGACTGAAGGGCTGGTGGCCAGGGGCCACGACGTGACGCTGTTCGCCACGGGTGACTCGGAAACCTCGGCTGTACTGAGCAGTGCGATCCCCCGAGGTTGGTCCGAAGATCCGAGCATCGATCCGAAGGTCGCCGAGTGCCTCCACATATCGGAGGTGTTCGAGCGGGCATCTGAGTTCGACGTCATTCACAACAGTTTCGACTTCCTCCCGCTCACCTATACGGGGTTGATCTCGACGCCCGTCGTCACCACCATTCATGGTTTCTCTTCGCCACAGATCGTGCCGGTGTACGCGAAGTACAACGAGAGCACGTTCTACGTTGCGATCAGCGAAGCTGATATGCATCCCGCTCTCCAGTATCTGGCCACGATCCACCACGGCATAAGGATTGGCGATTTCAATTGCAACCCTGCTCCCGGGTCCTACCTGGCGTATTTCGGACGCATCCATCGGGAGAAAGGACTGGCGCCCGCGATCGACACCGCGGAGGAGACGGGGATACCCCTCCGGATAGCCGGCATCATTCAGGATGAGCTGTACTTCAAACGGGAGATCGAACCACGCTTGGACGGCGATCGGGTGCGCTACATCGGACCTGTCCGAGCCGAGGATCGCTCATCGTTCCTCGGGGGCGCCATGGCTCTCCTTCATTTGATTGATTTCAATGAGCCATTCGGGCTCTCGGTTGTGGAGGCGATGGCGTGCGGCACGCCGGTGATCGCCTTCGACCGGGGTTCCATGCCTGAGATCATCAGCGAAGGCACGACCGGTTACGTGGTGGCCGACGTGGCGTCTGCGGCGAATGCGGTCAGGAATATCAGCCAACTCGACCGTCGGGCCGTTCGAGCCGCGGCCGCGGAACGATTCAGTAGCGACCGCATGGTCGACGAGTACGTCGCCGTCTATCGGCGGGCAATGGCGGAATACGAACAACGATCATCGTGGGTCTCCCGCAATTCACCCGTGACGTCAAGTCATGAGGTTCGTCTGAACCTGAAGGCGCGGCACGAACGCTGAGGTCAAGCGTTCGGGCGTACTGGCTCCGACGCGGTCGGCCACTCGTCGATCAAAACCTCGGAGGCGACCGGCCGAGACGGGAGGGATGGTCAAAGTAAACGTGACGCGTACATTCCGCGAATTCCTGGGGTTCTCCCCCAGCGAGCCTCGGCCGGCATGGAACCGGGACCAGGGGAAATGGAGGCCGTCGAAGTTCTGATCACCCAACTCTTCGCTCTGGTTTCTGAGGCCCTGGCCGGGGCGACCGAGGCGCTTCTGGGGAATGACGTCGCCATCGGGCAGGCGGTCGTCGAGGGCGATCAGACAGTCGATGATCTGACCGCGGAGGTCGAGCTCCGTGTCTGGCGCCAGCTGGACGTGGAGGGCACGCCCAGTTCGACGCTGCGCCACCTGGTCGGGGTCCTGCTCATCCTGCCCGAACTCGAGCGAAGTGGCGATCTGGCCGAGCACATTGCCCAGCGGGCCGTCACCAACATCGGCGTCGAGATGAGCCCGCTCAGCCGAGGCATCGTGCAGCGGATGTCCGAAGTGGCCCTGCAAATGTGGCGTGACGCTGCCGACGCCTACGTCGATCGGGTCTCGAGGGCCGGTGCACTCGCGGAAGACGACGAGGAGATAAACATCCTCCACGGCCGCCTGACCGGCGAGATTGCCGCCGGCACCATGCCGACGGCCATCGGTGCCCAGGTGACCCTGGTCGCTCGGTTCTATGAACGACTGGGCGATCACGCTGTCAATCTGGCTCGTCGGATCGAAATGCTGCACGGCTTGGCTTGAGCCGGTCTCCTTCCACCGGTCGAACTGGGCCGTCCGCATGTTCTGCGCCAGGCCGGGTACGGGACCGGACGCGAGACGCTCATTGGCGTCTCGTCCGGAGGCAAGGAGGGTTGGTGTCGACCGTGAGCACCTCGGGCCGGTTGGCCCGGCCGTTGCTGGCATCCATTTTCATATCGAGCGGCCTCAATGCCATGCAGCATCCCGACGGCAAGGTGAAGGCTGCTGAGAAGGTGACCGGCCCATTGAGAGAGCGGGTCCCGATCCTTCCCGATGACACGGCAGACCTGGTCAAGCTCAACGGAGCCGTGCAGGTCGTCGGGGGAGCGTTGCTGTCCTTCGGCATCTTCCGCCGGTTGGCGGCGGTTGCGCTGATCGGCTCGCTGATTCCGACCACTGTCGCCGGCCACCGCTTCTGGGAGGAGGTCGACGACGGTGCCCGTCGCCAACAGCTCGCCCAGTTCTGCAAGAACCTCGGTCTGCTCGGTGGCCTCATTCTCGTGGCCGCCGGTGGCCCGGCCACGAGGCTCGGGCGCTCGGGCGCTTCGGCGCAGGGAGGCGAAGCCCGATCTCACGTCACGCAGTGAGGCGACGACCAAAGAGGCGGATCGCCGTGGCGGAGCCGACCCGCGTGCTTATTCGGCGCCCGAGGTTCCGGCGTGCCGTTGCCACGGGGTGCGGCGCGGCCATCGCGCTGCTGGTCGGCTCGTCCATCGTCCCACGCCATGCGCACACCATCGGTGGTCGAGCGCTGCTCGATCTGCCCGCCCTCGTCTTCCTCGTCCTCGTCGTCGCCTGTACGCGCTCCACCGCCGTGGAACTGGACGCCCTGGCCAGGTCGCGAGGAGGTCAGACCGCAGGTTCGGCGATGCGCATGCTCGTCACCGGATTCGGCTACGCGATCGCCGTGATCGGAATGCTGTCCATGTTGTCGATTCCCGTCGGCCACCTCCTGCTCGGCGGTGCCATTGCCGGTGTCGTCATCGGTATTGCCGCCCAGCAAAGCCTGGGCAACGTCTTCGCGGGACTGGTGCTCTTGATGGCGCGGCCCTTCGCCGTCGGCAACCGCATCCGTGTCCGGTCCGGTGCCCTCGGTGGCGAGTTCTACGGCACCGTCACATCCATGAGCCTGACCTATGTGTCGGTCCTCACTGACGAGGGGATGCTCAAGGTGCCCAACTCGTCACTGCTCGCCGCCGCGGTCGGCCCGTGGGACCACTCGTCACAACCCCGCCACGAGTCGGAGCGGCGCGAGCCACGGGTCCCTGCCGGAGCGGCGCGAGGTTCCGGCGGCACAACCGAGCGGCGCTAGACCTCGAACGTCTCCCCCGGCACGCGATGGATCGTGAGCGCCGCCACCACCGCACCGACCAGGATGAGGCCGCCGGACAGGGCGAGCGCTTCGTGCAGACCCGAGCCGAAAGCGTCGTAGGCGGCGTTCACCACCTTGGTGGCGATGCGGGCCACCGCCTCGTTCTTCGAGTGCTCGGCGCTGCTGGCCGCTCCCCCGCTGGAGGCACCACCCGTCTGAATGGCGTGCTCGACCAGGCTCTGAAAGCTCGGCGGGATCCCGATTGCCTTGAGCCTGGCCGCGAGGTCACCCGTCAGCTTGGCGTTGACGATGGAGCCCAGGATGGCCACTCCGAACACCGCGCCCATCTCTCGGCTCGTATTGGTGGCTGAGGCCGCCATGCCCGAGCGCTCCGGGGGTACGACGGTGAGCGGGACCGAGGTCACGGGCACCAGCAGCACGCCGATGCCGATGCCGGCGACCGGGAGGACCCAGCCCAGGGTCCCGAAGTCGACCGTCGGCGACAACACCGCGTTGGCCACGAGGATCCCCCCGCCGGCGAGCAAGCACCCGAGCACCATGGGCCAGCGCGGTCCGTAGCGCGCCACCAGGGGCCCGGTGAGGGCGGAGGCGACGATGAGTCCGGCCGCCATGGGGAGGAAGTCCAACGCCGTCTGGTAGGCCGACGCGTTCGCCACGACCTGGAGGTAGAGCGCGGTGAAGAAGAAGATCGAGAACGTGCCGAAGTAGGCGACGAAGGCAACGAAGTTGGAGCCGGCAAAGGGTGGGCGCCGGAACATGGAGAGGTCGAGCATCGGGCTCTTGACCCTCCGTTCGGTGACGACGAACGCGATGCCGGAAACAGCGCACAGAACGAAGAGCGCCACGATCCACGTCGCCGTATAGCCGGACTCCTCCCCCTGGATCACCCCGAACGACATGCAGCCCAGGAACGCCGCACCGAAGAGGAAGCCGAGGACATCGATCCGTCGTCCCTGCCGGTCCGACGTCTCGGGGACGGCGACCGCGGCCAGGACGAACGCAACGACCCCGAATCCCAGGTTGAACCAGAAAATGGCCCGCCAGCTCGAGAAGCCCACGAGGACCCCACCGATGACCGGGCCGAGGGCCAGGGCAAGACCGGACACGGCGGCCCACACGCCGAGTGCATCGGCGCGGGTCTTCCGGTCGGGGTACACGTGCCGGATGATCGACAGGGTGCCCGGCTCGCTGGCCGCAGCACCGACCCCCATGATGACGCGGCCGGCGATGAGCCAATCGACGTTGCCCGCCAGCGCGGCCACCACGGAGCCACCACAGAAGATGGCCACCCCCGCCAGCATCACGCGCTTGCGGCCCAGGATGTCGCCGAGCATCCCTGCCGCCAGCATGAAGCTGGCGAAGGTCAGCGCGTAGCCGTTGACGACCCACTGCAGTGAGGTGACACCCGCGTGCAGGTCGCTCTGGACGTTGGCGAGGCCGACGCTGACGACCGTGTTGTCGAGGAACGTGAGGAAGAGAACCCCGCACAGAGTGGCAAGCGCGAGCTTCTGGGGGGCCGAGCCGAGCCCACCCTCCTTGATGACGAAGCCGGGCGGAGCGCCCTCGGTGACTTGGGAACCCTCGCCCCCATGCGTCAGCAGCGTGGGCCTCCCCGTGTTGGCCCGGCTCCGCTCGACCGGCATCCGCAGTTCATGGACACGCAGTTTTGTCTACCCACGTTACGGGTAGTGGAATCCCGACGGGGTGCCCTCGTGCCCGGCAGCGGGATGCCGTGGTCCGAGCGGTCCACCCCTCGGCCGTGCTGGGCGGAAGGCTTGGAGGATCGGCGGTGTGTTTCGGGCTGCAGATCGGGCGCACCGGCGATGAATGATGCCAGTGCTGGTCTCGCGGCCTTCTTCGACCGGATCGACTTCCCGTACTACGTGGTCACCGTGCGCTCGCCTGATGCCGACATGAGCGGTTGCTTGGCCGGGTTCGTGACCCAGTGCAGCATCCACCCGCCGAACTTCCTCGCCTGTATCTCAAAGGTGAACCACACCATGCCCATCGCCGAGCGCTCGCCCGGAATGGGCCTCCATCTCCTGGGGGAGGACCAGGTCGA
>OUNO011228299.1_pt1 | contig 18232 bp, 17 predicted proteins | sample 1779811 | NCBI WGS metagenome assembly OUNO01 (sample SAMEA3914804, study PRJEB12502) | metagenome | biome: forest; material: soil | place: Canada | collected 2010-06-25 | depth 0.3 m | reverse complement strand
TCGTTGCGGCGGGTGCGAGCGGGATCCAGGCGCGGCTCTCACGTTCGCCGAGAGGCAGGCGAAGAGCTCTCGCTCAACGCTCGAACGGCGAAGCATCCCCCGCGCCGCGACGGACCACGGTGGGCGGGTTCAGTGTGAGGTCGATCACGGTGGTGGGCTCGGTGCCGCCGGTGCCGGCGTCGAGCACCAGCGCTAGGCCCGGAAAGATGTCGTCGATCTCGCTCGGGTCGGGGTTGCCGGGCTCGCCGTGGCGAGACGCGGTGCTCGAGATGATCGGCCGGCCGAGCTCCTTGCACAGTGCGAGTGCGACCGCGTGTTTCGGGATGCGCACACCGACCGTCTTGCGGTTCGACTGCACGACGCGCGGCACCTCACGCGTTGCTTCCAAGATGAAACAGTACGGGCCGGGCAAGAAGCGCTTCAGCGTGCGGTACACGTCGTTGTGCATCACGGCGTATTTGGAGACGTCTGCCAGATCTTGGCAGACGAAGGCCAGCATCTGCGAGCGGTCGAGACCCTTGATCTGGTACAGCCGGTCGACGGCCTTCTTGTTGAACAGATCACAGCCCAGCCCGTACACCGTGTCGGTCGGGTAGGCGATGACCTCTCCTGCCTCGAGCGCGTCGACGGCACGGCGGATCTTGCGGGGCTCCGGGTGATCCGGGTTGATCTCGATCAGCATGAAAAGGGCGGAAAATTACGAGAAAAGCAAGGGGAAGAGCTCGAGTAGGCGCACCGTTTGCGCCGGCAGCGGCACTTCGAGCCTGGCATCTCTAGCACGAAACTCCGTACCGTCGAGTGCGTCGACCGCGCGTGCAACTCCGGGCAGTGACACTTCGGCGAGCAGCGCGCGCGGCGAGGCGTTGATCAGGAACGCCACTCGCGGTTGACCCGATGCGTCCCGGTGCACGGTCAGGGTCACTCCTTCCGGCGCACACTGAAAACCCTGCAAGTCGAGCGCCGTTCGGGCGGAGCGCAGCGCATCACGCAGTGCGCCTTCGTCGAGGCTCAACTGACTCGGCACACGACCGCCATCTGCCACGCGGAAGCCCTGTGCGAGCGGTTGGAAGACGGCGTCGCGATCGGCCTGGTGCGGGCCGATGCTGATCGCTTTTCCGGCGTCGCTCGCTCGCGCCAGGCGTTCGCGAATGTCCGCCTCGAGCCCGCCCGCGCAGGCCACGATCGTCCATTTGCCCTCTTCCAGCGCGTGTTCCGTCAAATCCCCAGCGACCACGGCGTACGGGATGTGCTCGGCGGTCAGCAGCGCTTCCAGCCGGCTCACGAACTGCATCGCTTCGATCAACACCGGACTGCCGAGGCCGAAATCATCCTCGAAGCAGGCTTGCTCCGGCCCGCCACCGGACACGTGAAAGGCGGCCAACGTCACCGGACCGAAGGCGTGCAGGACGCGCGCCATGCGTCGCAGGTTGCGCGGTACGACCACGTGCACCTCGGCCGTGCGATGCAGCGAGTAGAAGTCAGTGCGCTCGAGCGCGCTCACCAAGCCTTCCCAAAAGTTCGCGAACGGGCGACGGCGCCCATGGCGGTCGATGGGGGCGCCAATCCAGCGATCGCGCTCGACGGCCATGTAGATGTTGAAGCCCCGCAAGCCGTAGGCGAGCGCAGTGAGCGCCGTGAACGCGCTGTCGGCCTCGGTGATGGGCGGGAAGAACGGTGGAAAGCCCGCGCCGAGCTCACACGCGAACGGCGCGTAGCCACGCGCTCGGGCACGCACGGCGAGATCGCTCGTGCGCCGCGCGATCTCGGCGCGCGTCGTCTCCGAGGCCACGTGGTAGTAGTCGAGACCCAGCAGATCGACGACCTGATTGACGCGCTCGGGGTCGAGCGGAGTCGAGCCCTCGCCGAAAGGCAGGTTGTGCATCGTGGGGATGCCGCGCAGACCCGCGTGCCGCAAGGTGCCGGCCATGCGTGCGAACGCACGCGCGATGATTTCTTCTTGGGCCTCGGCGGCGTCCAGATGACGCGCCAGATCCAGCGGCGAAGAAGCCGAAAAACGCGCGGGTGGCAGCAACGTGCTCAGGTCGGCGGCGGGGTCGTGAAGGATCTCGCGCACTCGTTCCACGGAGCCGTACTTGTGCAGCAAGAACGCGCGGTAGGTGGCGATCGCATCGGGGTGGTGGTCCTGATCGTACACGCCGTCGCGGAAATAGAGCGCGCCCTCGTTGTCGATCTGGCAGAGCACGATCGGACCCGTGGGCCAGAGCAATGGCGCGAGGCGCTCGCCAACGGCCTCCAGCCAGCGATCGGCTTCGTCCAAGAACGCGACGCTGGCGTAGCTCGGCACCGGGAACGCGAGGGGCGGCACGGGCAGCACGACGGGTTTGCCGCGCGGTGAGCGCGCCTGGCAATCGGCCTTCCAGATCACGCGCTCGGGGATGCCGAAGTAAGTCAGCTCGGCATTGATGTGCGGGCCAGGCCGCACGATCGCGAGCAAGCCCAAGCTGTGTGCGGCGTTCAGGAAGCGCACGAGGTCGAGGCGTGGATCGCGGGTGCCGAAATCGAAGCTGCCATCGGGCTGTTCGTGCACGCCCCAGGGCACGTAAACATCCACGATCTCGATGCCCAAGCTCTGCAGCGCGGTCAACGACGCGAGCCACTCGCGCGGGTCGAGCCGCCAGTAGTGAACGCTGCCGGAGATCAGCGGTACCTCGCGCTCACCGAGCCGTAGCCCCCGAGGGCAGAGGCTCACGCGTGCGGGGCTCGCTTCGGGGCTCTCGGACATGCGGGCGGGCAACCTAGCACTACTGGGCCGGGTTTTGGCGGGGCATGCGCCCGAGTTTTGGCCAGATTTTGCGGACTTACGCCTTCGTCACCGCGGCGGCCGGCGGGCGCCGCCGAGCTTTCCGGATCGTTTTGAGGGCCGATGCGTAAGCAGCGTGAGGCCCCGCGCGTTGTGCTCGTGGCTGGCGCACGGCGCGCCCGCTTCCGCTCGAATCACCAGAAGGAACCAGATGTCGTTTGCGCTCAAAGCTTCGCTGTTGGCTGTCTGTGCGGGTGCATTGCTCTCGGGCTGCGCGGCTTCGCTGCCTCGGCCGATTCAGACCGACGCAGCGCTGGGGCGCGTCGTGGTGTACCGCAATGGAGTCGCCTATTTCGAGCGGCGCGCGGTGGTCCACGGTGATCGCTTCGCGCTCGAAGTTCCGGCGGAGCGCTTGGACGACTTCCTGAAGTCGCTCAGCGTGGTCGATGCGCGCACGGGCAACGCGGTGCCGATCTCGTTTCCCACGCTCGACCACGCCGAGGGCATCACCACGGTGATGGTGAACTTGCCGCAACCGGGTGACTACGATTTGCGCATCTCGTACGTTACCGAGAGCCCCGCTTGGAAGCCGACCTACCGCTTGAAGCTGGACCCCAATGGCCCCGCCGAGCTGCAGAGTTGGGCCGTGGTGGACAACGTCTCCGGTGAAGACTGGAAGCGCGTCGCTGTCGGCGTCGGTTCGACCTCGGCGTTGTCGTTCAAGTACGACCTGCAAAGCGTGCGCTACGTCGAGCGCGCGACGCTGAGCGACAGCACCGAGCTCGGCTTGGCTCCGCCGCCCGGTGGCTCGTCCTATGCCGTTGCCAGCAAGGAACTGCGCGTGCTCGGCAATTTTGGCGCGGACGCGGTGGATGACCTGAAAAAGCGTGAGCGCGTGGCATCCGTGACGGCCTCACCCTCGAGTCACGGCGGCGGCGCGGGTCGCGGCGTCCAAGCGGAGCCCGCCCCGCCGCCCCTACTCGACGAAGAGAAACCCATGAAGCGCGCGCCGATGCCGGCCATTGCACGCTTGGCCGAGCAACTGAAGAGCAGCCACGGCAAGGTGAAGGTCCTCGGCTACGCTCGACCGAGCGACAAGGATAGCGCGAACAAGTCGCTGGAACGCGCCAACTCGATTCGCGACGAGCTGCTCGAAAATGGCGTGGCACCCGACCAGGTCGAGGTGGTGGCCACCGGTCAGCTCGCCAACGGCGACGGTGTGCGCGTGGTCTCCGCCGACAGCGAGGGACCCAAGCCGATTCAGGGCAAAGCCGCGAGCGAAGGCGGCGTCGACGCGCCGCTGGGCAGCGCTTACTTCCTCGCGCCTTCGCCACTGACGATCGAAAAAGGGCATTCCGCGATGGTCAGCATGCTGACCACGCCGGCGCAGGCCAAAGAGGTCTACTTCTACGATCCGATCTCGACGCGCGGCTCGAAGAAGTACGCCTTCCGTTCGGTGCTGCTACAGAACCCGACGCACCACACGCTCGATGCCGGCCCAGTCACCGTGTTCGAAGGGGGGCAATTCTTGGGCGAGGGCCTAGCCGACGCTATTTTGCCGGATAGTCGGGCTTTCGTGCCGTTTGCACTGGACCGCAAGCTGATCGTCGATACCGACACGGGCACGCGGGAGGTGGTCGACCGCTTGCTCACGATCGAACGCGGCGTCGTGCACAGTGAAGCGCGCAGCATTCGCAGCACCAAGTTGTCCTTGGTCAATCGCGATGGCAACGCGGCGACGGTCTACGTCCGCCACCCGATCAGCGAAGGCTTCAAGCTCGAGGCGCCGGCTTCGGGGGTGGAGAAGCTCGGCGGCGCGTACTTGTTCGCCGTCAACGTGCCCGCCAACGATAGCGTGACGCTCGTCATCGAAGAGTCGACCCCGATCCAGAAGTCGCTCGACATTCGCACCGACGACGGCGTGAGCGAGCTCGGCTTGTACTTGCACTCGGCGTCGAAGCTCGAGCCCGAGCTCGAGGCCAAGCTGCAGCACATCGTCGAACGGCACCGCGCGCTGGTCGAGCTCGGCGAACGGCTCACCACCATTCAAGCGCAGAGCAGCGTGTATCGCGAGCGCATCGAAGAGATCAACACGCAGCTCGTTTCTCTGCGTCGCGTCACGCAGGCCAGCGAGCTCAGCCGACACTTGGCCAAGAAGATGGAAGAGATCAGCCAGCGCTTGCAGAAAGCCACGATCGACGCCGCCGATCTCGAGGCCAAACGCCTCACCGAGCGCGTCGCAATGGAGGATCAACTAGCCGAATTGACGCTGGAAAAACGCAAAGAAGTGGCGCTCCGTAACTGACTGTATCCGGCGCTCGATCGGGCACTCGTGCACGGAAAGTCTGATACGCTCGGGCTCGGTGAGGCGCCTCGCAAGAACCCTGCTGCTGCTCTCGCTCGGGGCGTGTGCTCGCGACGCAAATCAGGCGCCGGCACACGCGCCCACGGCTTCGCAGCGCGCTAGGTCTGCCGCGGCAGAGGCGCGTACCCTGCCGACGGCCGAGCCACTGCCACCAGCAGCAGAGGATGCGGCGTTGGCCACGCGCTTCCAGGCCGCGCCCGCGCTCTCTACCCTCGAGGGTGAAGCCAGCTACTACAGCGACCGCCTCTCGGGGCACAAGACCGCCAGCGGTGAGCCCTACCGGCCGCGTGCGCTGACGGCCGCCCACCGCAGCTTGCCGCTCGGCACCGTCTTGCGTGTGACACGACGCGACGGCAAACGCTCGGTCATCGTACGGATCAACGATCGCGGTCCATTCGGCAGCAGCAACCGCATTCTGGACCTGTCGCGTGCGGCATTCGAACGGCTCGGCACGCTACGCGCGGGCGTGCTCGAGGTGCGCGCCGAAGTAGTCGCTTACGGCCAAAAGCGGAGCCACTGAGCGTGCACCGCGCGCTCCGCCGCTTGAGCTCCGCGCGCTTCGACGCGCCGCTCGGCGTCGTCGCGGCAGTCGACCGTGTTCGCCAACGAACGGCCTTGGATTTCAGCAAGGCGCGCGCTCGCGCCGGCTTTGGCCGCGGCCATTTGCTCGACGTCGTGGTCTACCTGCCGGGCGGAGGCGGCGGCAGCCACGAGCGCGACGCGGCCGAGGAGCTCGTGCGGCTCGTGATCGGCGAAGAGCTCTTCGAACGTTGGGTTGGGCGAGTGTCGGCGACCCCGACGGTGCGCGGCGGCGCGCTCGCCGTGCTCAATCCGAGCTCGGAGGCCAGCGCGGCGCTCCCGCTCGCAACACTGCCGGATACGGTGAGCGCCGCGGTCAGCGCGCTCCGGCGAGAGCTCCCAGCGCTGCCCGCGGCGAGCACGAACGAAGAAGACTGGCTTTTGTTCGAGCTCACGCCCGAGCCCGCGCGCGACTATCCCGCGCAAGACGACCTGCTGCTTTGCACCACGCGCCTGCCCGAGCTGAAGAAGTCGTTCTTGCGTGGGGAGCCGTTTTTCTCGGGGCGTTTCTGTGCCGGCGCGGCGCTCTTCACGTACCTGAAATACGAATCGTCCGTGGCGTCGGCCGAAGCGCGCCTCGCCGAGCGCTCGCGCTTCGAAGAAGCCATTGCGCGGGTGATGAAGGCGGAGCAGGGCTCGGTCGTCGGGCTCGGCCTGGGCCTGCGTTACGGCTACATCGACCTAGCTCTGCTCGATCCCGACTGTCTGGAGGAGCGCCTGCTGCCCGCTCTCCGCGAAGCGAACATCTCACGGCGGGCCTGGCTCTTGTTTTGCGACTCGGAGCTGGAGCGCGAGCTCCTGCCGGTTTATCCGGATTCGCCCGAGCCGTATTGGGGTTGAGCGCTCACGAAAAGAGGCTGTGATGCCCGATCAAGCGATCGAGCAGCGCGGTCAAGCCGTGCAGCTTCGGATCATGGGCGAGTCGCGTCAGTGACGCGCGTGCCTTGGCGATGGTCGGCCCGACGAACTTGAGGAAGCTCGGGTTGCCGTTCCTGCGTTCGATGAACACGAAGCGCCCCGCGTCTTTCAGCTTGCGCTGCACGGTGACCATGTCGAACTGCCGCTCGAGCTCGCGCTCTTCTTCCGGGCCCAAATTCAGCTCGCTGCAGAACTCGCTCAGGCGCGAATCGACGAAGGCACGGTCGAAGGTTTGATAGCTGTCGCCGAGCAGCGCCACCAGATCGTAGACGCGTGGCCCGAGCATGGCGTCTTGAAAGTCGATCCAGGCCAGTTGATGGGTGCCGTTGGGGCTGGGCAACACCATCAAGTTACGGCTCTGATAGTCGCGATGCACGAAGCCGCGCGGCCATGACGCAATGGTCGAGGCCAAATACTCACTGGCTTCGGCGAACACCTGCCGCTGCTCGGCGTCGAGCGTGATGCCGCGAGCCTCCAGCGCCCACTCCCGAAAATGCTCGAACTCCCCACGCAGCAGATCCACGTCGAAGGCGCGTTCGCGCACGATCGAGTGATCCGGCAGCAGGTGCAGCGCGCGCTGAGCGTGCGCCAGATCTCGCACTGCGCGTTGATACAGCGCGGGCTTGTCCTGCGGCGAGTGCTCGAGGTGTTGGGCCAACGTATCGCCCAGGTCTTCGACGAGTAGCCAGCCGTCTTCGCAGGCTTCGGCGTACACCTCGGGCACTCGGATCTCGTTTTGTGCCAGCAGATCCCGCACTTCCAGGAACGGCCAGCGACGCCCGGTTTCCTTGGCTTTGCTCAGCTCTTGGCTAGGCAACGGCACGTACATGGCGACCGCGCTGCGCCCGTCACTGGCCCGGACGCGAAAAAAGCGGCGTGTCGACGCGCCTCCCTCCATCTCCTCCACCGCTGGGTGCGCGTCGCCCAGGGTTCGTTCGAGCAGTGGCCTCAGGGTCTCGAAGGGCGGGGGCGGGGTCATGGTTCGGCGGGTCTCAGGTGTGCTTGGCACACCCTCGAACGCCGCACAGTACCACGTCGATCACGCTCTCGATGAACACGGTGTCGACCGACTCACCCTCGGTGAATAGGCGATAGAAAATCGGGGCCGCGACCATATCGGTCAAGAAGCGCGCGTCGGTCCCGGGCGGAAGCTCGCCGCGCTCGATGCCCCGCAGCACCAGCACCTCGCGCAAACCGCGGAAATCCTCACGCAGGCTGCGCGCGATGGGCTCGAGCTCGGGGTGGGCGCGCTCGACCTGAATCACTCGGGTCAGCCCGCGGCCGATGGGGGACATGGCAAACGCGGCTGTCTTCTTCAACGACGACAGCAAATCACTGCGCAGCGCCCCGGTGTCCGGGACGTCGGGAGACTCCCAGACCGCGCGCAGCGCGGCGCCCACCAGCTCGGGCTTGGTCGGCCAGCGCCGATAAATCGTGGTCTTGTTCACCCCCGACCGCGCCGCCACGTCCTCCACCCGCAGGGATGAGTAGCCGACGCGGCTCAGCTCTTCGGCGGTGGCGATCAGCACGTCGGAGACGACACGCGCTGCACGACCCTTGACGCGAACGCCTTCGGTTCGTCGAGTATTGGGTTTTGTTTCAGGAGCCATGACTGTCATCGAAAAAATCCGAGTGAAATCATAGTTTTTGGCGCCCTTCCGCCGGTGTCAACCGGGTAACTATGCCACAACGCAGCAGGCGCATTCCATGTTTAGTAATAGTCGCTCCTAAAGCGCCTATTTTAACGGCAGGCCCGCTGCCCGAGCGAATCGCCCGCGGCGGCGTCGGGCGCTGAACAGGCCCAAACCGAGCGCGATCACGGCGGCGGGCTCCAGGCCGCCCGAGCTGGGCTGCGGCGCGATCCGCGCCCCGCAGCCGTAGGTGATGTCTGGACAGATCAGGTTTTCTCCGGCGGCACCAGGGATTGCCGGCGAATCACCGACCTCGATCTCTTTGACGTCGGTCACGCCGTCGCCATCGCTATCGAGGTCGGCGTGTTCCGCGAAATATTTCTCGAGCTTGGCCCCGACGGTTCCGGGCACGGCCGGTCCCAGGTCCACGTTGTGCTCCATGCTCAGGCCAAACACGTTCATCGTCTTCCGCCCGCCTAGGTTGGTGCGATGACACAAGATGCACTGCGGCACGCAATACGAGGTGTTGAGCCGCTTGCTCATCGTGAGCTGTACTTGCGCTGGATACGTCTCGGACGCGTTCGCGCGGCCCGGCAGCCCGCCGAGCACCAACCCCACGATCAACGCTGCTTGCCCAAACCCCGCGCGCAAAAAAACGCGTGCCCTCGCCCACTCCTGCATGCCGCACCCTCCGCTTCATCCGTAGCCGTGTCCGCCCACTGCTAGAGACGTGATTTGGCGCTCGCTCAGCGCGCGCTTTGAGCCCGGCGACGCCGACGCAGCGCGGCGAGCCCGAAGAGCACCAGACCGGCCGAGAACAGCCCCACGCGGTCGACCGGCGGCGGAGTGGTCGCGATGCGTGCGCCACAGCCGTAGGTCAAATCACTGCAGAACGCGGCGACGCCACGCGGACCGGCGATCGACGGCGAGCTCTTCTCCATCAGCTCTTCTTCGTCGGACACGCCGTCGCGGTCACTGTCCCACTTGCCGTTCACTTGCGGGTCGGTCGCACCTGGGGTGGACGCCAGGTACTGCTCGAGTGCCTTCGGCACCTTGGGCGCGTTGCCGTTGCCGAAAATCAGCCCGCCTTTGAACTCGAGATTGTGCCCGAAGACGTTTATGTCGCCCGGGCCGCCTTTGGTCGTGTTGTGGCAGGCGGTGCACAGCGGCACGCAAAACTGCTCACCCGGAAAATGCGCCTCGAGCGCCGTTTTCAGCGCGGCGGGGAAATCAGACGAGGCCTGGGCGCTGCGCGCAGGCAGCAGCATGCAAACGCCCACGAGCAAGGTGGCACCGAACAGCGAAGCGCGAGTTTTGAGGGGGTGCGTCATCTTGAATCTCACAGGAACACGTGGAGCTGACCCAGGATGGTCAGCTCGTCGTCTTGGCGGCTGAACACGTCCGCCCGGACCTCGACGTGCGGCAGACAGAACCAGTCCACCGAGCCCCAGCCGCCGAGTTGCAGCTGCCCGTTGCCGACCGTGCGCGGGCCGCCGACCAGCTTGTCGTAGCCCTTGTCCTGCAGCTCCCCCGTGGCCATCAAATGCAGGCCCTGCGTCACTTCCCAGTCGAGTTGGGCGAAGCCGACGTAGCCGGGATCGTGATCGCTCGTGATCAGGCCATCGGCTTCGGCGAGGAGCACGATGTCGTCCGTGAAGGCGCTGCGAATGAACGCGCCGTGGACTTGGCGCAGCACATCCGGATCGAGCGTGATGCGATCCTTCTTCGCGCTGGTGACGAGCGAGCTGATGCCAACGCCAGTGTGGGAGCTGGTCAGGTACTCCACGTACAAACTGTAGCCGCGCTCGCGGTACTTGTCCGGGTTTATCTGATAATTGCCCGCGATGGCCATGACCTCGCCGCGCAGCGAATCACCGTTGTAGGAGAGCGCCACGCCGTCTTGTTGTGCGGATTCGCGATCGGTGCGGGTGGTTTGACGGACCCACATCGTGTGCTCGGGAATGCGCACGCCGAAGGGCAGGTTCATGTGGCCTGCACGGACCGTGAATTGATTGTCGCCGAAGTCGTAGCCGACCCAGTGCGTGCGTGAGAGCAAGTTCCACTGGTCACCTTGACCGCCGGTGATCTGCGCGGAGCGCGCATACGGTGAGCCGACGCCGACGCGCACCGCGCCGACGCTGCCCTCGACGCGGAAGCTGCCGATTTGCACCTGCCCATACAAGTCCGCCATCATCGGGAAGGTGACGAACTTGTCTTGGTCACGCTCGGGGCGGATGACCATCAGATGACGATAGCTGCCGCCGAGCAGCAGCCAATCGGGCGTTTTGACCAGGCCCCAGAGGAAGCCGGACGTGTCGACCGGTTCATCGAGCACGACGTGATCGGAAGCGGCGGCAGCGGGTGCAGCTTTCGTTTCGCCTGCAGGCTTCGCGTCAGCGGGCTTCGCGTCTTCGTCTTCGTCGGCCTCACCCGAGTTCGCGTCGCTCTTGTCGTCGCCGTCGGGCTTGGCGGTAGGCGCGGCGGCACCGCCGCTCGCCGGCTTGGCGCTCTTCGTGTCCTCGTCTTCGTCGAACGAGTCGAAGGAAGAACTGCCGGAGCTGGAGGGCTGCGACTCAGAACCGCCGCCGGGCGCGCCGTAGCGCATACGCAAGAGCAGATCACTCTGCGCGCGGCCGTAGGCGGTGAGCAGCTCGCCCCCGGACGGGTCGGCGTGACACACCGGGCACCCCGCGTAGCCGTGCTTGATCATCCAAGAGTAAGCGTGCGCGCGACTCGGAACGAACGAGACGAACAACGCAACGATTGCCCAAGCAAAGAACCGTTGGAACGCTCGCAGTGGGTCGCGGCCGCCGAGCTTGCGTGTGCCGCTGCCTTCCAGCATGGGGCGCACTTTGATGTGACGTGACGCTAGAGTCAACACGGACTTCAGCACGAAGGTGCTTATTTTCAAGCCCGAAATGCAACGCGCCGAACGAAGAATGCGGCTCGAAGGGCTCGAGCTCGCCGTCTAAACGTTCGGCGTTCGGTGCAATACTCACTCGGCGGGCTTCGAGCCGTGAGCTTTCCAAAGAGGGGGTGCCGAGTGAGCTCGGACACCCTCTTTACGTTTGCTCGGTTCGAAGCCGCGCCGGCTCCGCGCTCACTCGCCGCGGAGCTTGAACTTGATCTTGATCGACGCGACCATGCCAGTGGAGACGCCGGCGAACGAGGGCTTCTCGATGCCGAAGTCCGCGAGCTTGAGCTCGGCGATCTGGGCGTGGACGTGAACGTCGCTGCCGGTGCGCTTTGCCTTGTACGTGAACTGGACGGGGTTCTTCTTACCGTGGAAGTCCATCTCGCCGGTGCCGGAGCCCGAGCTCTCTTCGCCGTCCTTCGGGATGCTGAGCTTGCTCTTGTCGACGCTGAGCGTCGCCTTCGAGTACGTGTCGGCGCCGATGTACTTGCGAAGGTGCTCGTCGCGAGTGTCGATGCCGGTCTTGATGCAGGCGGTCTTGCCGCAATCGAACAGGACCGTGACGACGATCTTGCCGCCGGTCTCGGTGGCAGTCACCTTGTCCTTCACATCCGGATCGGACTTGCCTTCGATCTTCAGACCTGCGGTACCGCCCGGCAACGAAAACTCAAGCGCGCCTCCGCCGGCAGACTTCATCTCGGCAGAAGCGACCAACGCGGAGAGCGTCAGTGCGGCAAAGGTAGTGGTGATGATGGCGAAGCGGCTACGGGCTTTCATTGTGCGATTCCTCGATGTGGTGAGTATCTTTTGAGTCCTACGTCGGACGCCGACCCAACCTTCCTTATTCACGTGTCGTGAATGAGGCAACCGGCAGGACGAAAATCTGAATTCAGACGCTGAACGAGCGTGTGCCCGGAGGCCAGCTTGAAGGTGCAGGAATGAGACAAGATTTTCGCTGTGGCGTTAGCAAGTGTCGGGCCGAAACCGGCGTGATCCGACAAAGGTAGGTGGCTCTCCCCTCCGTGTCCGGATCACTCAAGTTCTGTCGCGGGTGTGGGAGAACGTCGCTTTGGTGCACTGGCCGGGCGCGAGCGCCCATTTTATACAGTCTCGAAACCTGGCTCGGCCGAAAGGCAGACCGCACGCCGATCTACGTGGGTGAGTGGCCATTGGTAGCTGAAATCAGCAAGAATTTTTCGTCCGCCCAGCTCCGGGACGCCAGCCTTTGCGAGCAACAACCAGACGCGCTGCGTCGCCAGACGTGCGCCTTCGTTCAGCCATTCGGGAGGCGGCAATGTCGCGCGTGACACGGCGACGTCGCAGCTCGCCGCTTCGAGCTCATCCGAGCGTTTACGGACGACGACGACATCGGGACGATGCAAAGATCCGACGGCGGTGCGCAAAAAGGCCACCCGCTTATTGCGTGGCTCGATCAGCGTCATGTGCATCGGAGCCAACAGCGCGAGCGGGATGCCGGGCGCGCCGACGCCACTGCCGACGTCGAGCCAACGCTCACCAGCGAGCGCGGGGAGCTGCGAGCTGATCGCCAACGCGTCGGCGAGCAGCAAGTCGACGAGCTCGTCGGCGCTGCGCGCGGCCGTCAGATCCACGCGCTGATTCCAGGTCACGACCAAGTCGCAGTACGCGCAAAGTTGCGGGACGACTCGGGACGCTGCGCTGGGCAAATCGAAGCTGCCCAGCGCACGCGTGACTCGTGACTCGAAGCCTTCCGGCGGCGCTTGGACGGGCACCGCGCTTCGAGACTCAGTTGGTGGTGCCGGCGTTACCGGCGTCGCTCGAATCAGCTCCAGCGCTGCCTGCAGTGGAGCCGAGATCGCCGCCTGCGCCTGCCTCGCTGGAGGCTTCGCCGGCAGAGCCGCCGCCGCCACCCGTGCCGCCCGACGTGGCGCCAGCGTCTTCGCTGGCGCCGCCGCCTTTGCCGCCAGTATCGCTGCCGCCGCCGTTCGAATCGCCTGCTTCACCCGGCGTGGAGGCATCGGGATTCGGGATTTTGCTGCGATCCACGTCCGTGATCAGCGTGCAGCTCGCGAACGCGACCAGCCCGCCGAGGGAGGCCAGCGCAAGGGTGTATTTCAGTGAACGCATTTCGATACCGCCGGTTTACGCGAGTGGGCCGCGTTGGGGCGCCATTTTTCTCAAGTTAACGACACGAACGCAAGGGGGGCAGGTTACTCTGTACTCGTTTTCTGACCGGCTCCTCGGAATTCGCGCATGAACGTGCACTTGGTCGACGGCACCTACGAACTTTTTCGTGCTTTTTATGCCGTGCCGTCAGCGAAGAACGCGGCCGGGCTAGAAGTGGGCGCCGTGCGGGGCCTGGCGCGCAGCATGCTGGCCCTCACGCGCGAGCCCGGCGCGAGTCACGTCGCCGTCGCGTTCGACCACGTCATCGAATCGTTTCGTAACGATTTGTTCGACGGCTACAAGACCGGTGATGGCATCGATCCCGATCTTTGGGGGCAATTCGAGCTCGCGGAGCGCGTGTGTCGCGCGCTCGGCCTCGTGGTCTGGCCCATGATCGAGTTCGAAGCGGACGACGCGCTCGCCAGTGCGGCCGCGCGCTTCGCTCAGCTGCCCGAGGTCGAGCAGATTTTCATCGCCTCGCCCGACAAGGACCTCGCGCAGTGCGTGGTCGGAACGCGCGTGGTGTGTCTCGACCGCATGCGCAAGAAGGTGCTGGACGAAGCGGGCGTGAGCGAAAAGTTCGGCGTGACGCCCGCGCAGATCCCCGACTACCTGGCGCTCGTCGGGGATAGCGCGGACGGCATTCCGGGTGTGCCGCGCTGGGGCGCGAAATCGGCGGCGGCGGTGCTCAGTGCGTACGGCACGCTCGAGAACATTCCGGACTCGGCGGCCTCGTGGAGCATCCCCGTGCGTGGCGCCGCTGCGCTCGCGCAGAGCTTGGCCGGTCTGCGCAAGGAGGCGCTCTTGTACAAGCGCCTCGCTACCTTGCGGGTCGATGTGCCGTTGCCCGAAAATTTGGCTGATCTGCGCTATCGCGGCGCGCGCCGTGCGGCCCTCGAGGCGATCGCGGCCGAGCTCTCGGACGACTCCCTCGTTACGCGCGCTCCAGAATTTCAGTGAGCGGTGCTACCCTCGGCTCGATCATGAAATACGGCGGCGCTGCTTGGGTCGTGGGTTTCGCTCTGCTCGGTGCGACGGCACCGGCGCTCGCAGAGGACGCCCCCGCCGGCTCGAACCTACAGGCTGGTGGGCTCAAGCCGCCGGAAGCCGTGCAGACCGATACGGCTCCCAGCGCTCCCGCGCAGACCGAAGCTCAGCTCGACCGCGCGGACAAGGAAGACAGCGGGCGCGGCCTCGAGTTCGTGGCCTTGAATGCCGAAGTCGGGCCCGAGGTGCTCGGGCTTCGGACCTTGAAGGACAGCGGCTTGGTCGATGGCACGCTGATCGATTCCAAGGGTACGGGCTTGATGGTCGGCGCAGGGCTCGGCGTGCGCCTGCTCGCGTACACGATTGGCGCTCGCTTTCGCTTCGCCAACTTCTCCGATTGGCAAATGTGGACGCTGGGCGCAGAGGCCGGTTTTCACATTCCACTCGGGAACCTCGAGCCCTACGCCTCGCTCGGAGCGGGCTATGCCTCGCTCGGTGCGTTCGACAGAGCGCACAGCGGGCTCGCTCCGGAAAACGCGCACGGTTTCTACGTGCGCCCCGCCGTCGGCGTCGACTACTACCTGAGCAACACGTTCTCCATCGGCGGCAACCTGTCCGGTGATGTTTTGTTCCTGAGCCGCAGCGGCGGCGCCGCCGTCCCTCTGCCGGGCACCGCCAGCCCCGAGCTCTTCAGTGCCAACGGGCTGTATGCCAAGGACGGCTCCAGCGTCGGTCTCGGCGGCACGCTCAGCCTGGTGCTCGGCCTGCACTTCTGATGGCAGCCGAGCCGAGCGCCGCGAGGGGAGGGCCATGCTCGCGCTAGCTGCGCCGCTCCTGATCGTGTTCCCGCTCGCGCTCGGTTACTTGGTCTGGCGCCGAGTGAGCATGCTCGGGCGGGTGTCGCGCCGCTTGACCATCGGCATGGTGCTCGGCGGTGCAGTCGCGGCTTTGTTCGCGGCTTACTTCGAGCGCATCGTGCTCTCGTTCACGGGGCTATCGCTCGACGTGGCGACGAGCGGCGCGGGCGGCGCGCTGCTGGCCACCTTCTTGCTCGCGGCGCCGCTCGAGGAAGCGCTCAAAGTGAGTGTGGTTTGGCCGCTGTATCGCACGCGTCGTATCGACGGGCCGCGGCTCGGCTTGTGGTACGCGAGCGCGGCGGGCGCCGGTTTCGCGGCCCTGAAGGGCGTCATGGCCGTGGTACTCGGCGCCCCCGGAGGCTTGACCGTGCTGCGCGCGCTGCTCGGCGCGCCCGCGCAGCTGTTCTTTGCGGGCCTCTGGGGCTACGCGTTGGGCACGCGCCGAGCGCGCAGCCGCGGCCGTTGGTTCTCGCTCGGTTGGCTGACGGCTACCCTGCTGCACGGTCTGTACGATCACATCGTGTGGGGGCGCGGCCCGGGCTTGCTCGTCACGGTGATCCCGTTGTTCCTGTTCATGGGCGTGGGCGCGTGGATCGCGCTCCGCGACGTGGCTCCCGACTCCCTGTCGTCGCACCACTCGATCCTGCCCGATCCCCCGTCGCTCCATTCGTTGCGCGAAGCATTGCGGCCGGTCGATCACCGCTTGATGGTGCGTTGGATCGTGATCGGCGCGTTCACCACGCTCGGCTTGATGATCGCGCTGCTCGGCCTGGCGGTCCTGCTCGGCCGCCGCCTGGGTGTGGATTTTTCGCTGGCCGACGAGTCCGACGTGCGCTCCTCCGGACCATTGATTCTGCTCGGCGCGGCCGTGCTCTTGGCTTTCCCGATCGCCGGCTTTCTGGTGGCGAAAGCCAGCGCGGCGCACAGCGTGCTCGAGCCTGCGCTCGCTGCAGGGCTGGCTTTGGCGGCCCTGGTCGCCATGCTGTTCGTCACGGCGCCGATCGGTGTGCTGTTTGCGCTAGCGGTCGCGCCGCTCGCCTTTGGCTTGGCTTGCGGCGGCGCTTGGATCGGGCTCGAGCGCTAGCAGTCTAGGGCGCGATCTTGACGGTGAAGATCGAAGACAAGGAATACGAGCCGTCGCCAGTGCGCGGCCCACTCGGGGTGTCGGCGTCGCTGCCGTTGCTGAATTCATCGAGGAAGCCGGTGGGACCTGCCATCGCGTCGACACTCGCGGGCGTGCCGTGCGTCTCCACGCGGAAGTCGTAGGTGCCTCCAGGTTGCGGGGCGTACATCCCACCGACCACCTTGGGCAAGACGAAGGGCGCCTTCGCGCTCACGATGTACAGAATATCGTCGTTGTTGAAGTAATCCTCGTTCGCGAGCACCGCCACGAACGGCTTCGTGCTGCCCGCGGTGAACGCGAACTGCGTGCTGGCTTTGACGGCGTTCAGATCGGCCGTGGGCACGACCTTCAGCCCCGAGGCGGGCGTCGGCAAAGTGACGTTCACCATGGCGGCTCCGGCGAGCAGGCCGTCTTTGTGGGCCAGGCTGTAGGCGCCGTAGGTGTCGCCGTTCGACGCGGCGAAGGTCAGCGAAGTGTTCGCGATGCCGGCCGGCACCGTGTACGTGTAGCCGGGGGCGAGCGGCTTTTCACGCGCCAACTGCATCTCTGCGTTGGACGTGAAGCGCAAGTACACTTGATTGACCGGTTGATCCAAGGCCGAACCCGAGACCGTGCCGGTGATGGTTCCGATAGGGATCGCGTCGGGGGACAGATCGAAGCTCGCCTTGGCGTGCGTGGCGACGAGCGACGACAAGCCCACCAACACCGAGTCGTAGGCGAAGAATTTGGTCGCCAGACCGCCGCCATCTGTCTGCCAAATCAGCGCGTGCGCAGTGACCTGCGTCGTATTGGGGCCCTCCCAGTTCACGTTGCTGCCATCGGTGCCCGCGCCGGACACGTCCGTATACTCCTCGTCGCAGTCCGGCCCACCCAAGGCGATGCTCAAGGTACGGTCGTCGGTCAACGCCGCAGGGTGGTTCGGCACCAGATCGACGGGTCCCTCCTTGGGGCCGAGCGCCTCGTAGATTTGCAGCGTCGGATCGCGACGCGTCAACCCTTGGAAGACCCAACCGCGAGTCTTGATGCGACCGTTCACGTCGTAGACGACGACCAAGCTGGCGTCGTATTCCGCGGACACGCCGGCTACGGTGAAAGCGCCGTTTGCGTCGGTCGTGATTGCCTTGCCGCCCACTTCCATCGCGACGTCGGCGAGCTTGTGGCCCTCGAAGTCGATCACGTGACCCGTCACCGTCGAGCCTGCGCCACCGGCGCCCGCAGCTCCGCCGTTTCCAGCGCCGCCGTTCGCTCCGCCGGTGCCGACGTCGCCACCGACGCCCGCAGCTCCGCCGTCCGTCCCTGCGCCGCCCTTGCCCGCAGTGGGGCTCGAGCCGCCGCCGGGATGCGCGCCGCCGCCGGGGTTGTTCCCGCCGCCAGGGTTGCTCCCGCCAGATGGCGAATTGCCGCTGTCTCCGCCGCTGCTCTCGCCGGCATTGGCCGCCGGGCCCTCGTGCACGTCTTCGATGCCGAGCAGCGAGCTACACGCGCTCGAACCCAGCAGCGTGACCAATGACAGTCCCGCCGCGCCCCAATGAAATGCCGTCCGCCTCACCCGTCCTTGGGTATAGCAACCGCGCACGCACGACAAGTCACGCCGCGCGGTGTCAGCCATAATGGCTATTTCTTCGCACGAAATTGCGTGTAGCCGCCGCTCGTCAGCAGCGGGTCTTCGTTCGTGGCGGGCAATTCGGGGGCCCGCTCGGGGTCATAGTCCGGCGCGAGCAGCTGTTTTAAGTCGAAGGCCACGAAGCGCCCGAGCAGGTGTGGGCTCTCGCTCACCCAGAGCACGCGGCGCTGCGTATCCATGACCACGCCGTGCGTCGCGATCAGCGCGTTGATCGCCGAGCGGTCGCCCAGCGACAGCTCTTGATCCCCCACACCCTTGCGATCGCGCAACATCGCTATCGCGTCTTGCACGGCGGCGTCGGCGGAAACGCGCTCCGGCAGGCGCGCGA
>OUNO010001054.1_pt3 | contig 18232 bp, 16 predicted proteins | sample 1779811 | NCBI WGS metagenome assembly OUNO01 (sample SAMEA3914804, study PRJEB12502) | metagenome | biome: forest; material: soil | place: Canada | collected 2010-06-25 | depth 0.3 m | reverse complement strand
ACAGGACGAGGACCTCGTCTTTGTCGATCCGGACGACCTTGCCGTTGACGACGTCGCCCTCGTCGAAGGAGACCATCGTCGCCGCGTAGTTCGGGACGATCTGGCCGTCGATTTCGAGCAGCAGGCCGCCGGATCCCTCGACGGGAGTTGCGGCGGGCGCAGGGGCAGTCAGAACGTCGGTCGCGGACACGGCGGCGAATAATGGCAGAATCGACCCCGATGCCGATTAGAGCAACCAAACGGGGCGACGAACGGACCCCGATCGACGGCCGCCACGACGTCCTTATCTGCGGCGCCAGCTTCGCCGGGCTGGCGATTGCGCGCGAGCTTTCTGGCTCTGGGGCTGACGTTCTGATCGTCGACCGCTACGAGATCGGCGAGCGCCAGACCTCCGCCTGCGGGATCCCGACCGAGTGGTTGCAGCGACTCGGGCTGATGGACTGCGAGCGGCAGCGATTCGACGAGTTGGTCATGCACACCCCTCACGGCGACGCCCGCTACCGGCTTCCCTGGACCTTCTCGACCTTCGATTACCGACAGCTCTGCGAGATCCTCTGGCGCGACTGCGACGCCGAGTTCGAGATCGCCAAGGTCAACGGCCGCGGCGCCCCGGCCAACGGCGACGGCGCGATCGCGATCGACACCGACCGCGGCACGATCACCGCCCCGCTCGTCGTCGACGCGCTCGGCTGGCGCCGGGTGTTGGCCTCCGGCGACGGCTACCAGCCGCCCGACGCCCCGCTCTCGCGCGGGCTCGAGGTGCACCCGGCCGGCAAGAGCGATGACCTGGAGATCTGGATCGACCGCCGCTACGTCCCCGCCGGCTACGGCTGGTCCTTCCCGGCCGACGACGAGCTGCGGATCGGGATCGGCTCCTTCGACCCCCGCTTCCACGTCAAGGACACGACCGTGCTGCTGACCGAAGAGCTCGGCAAGGAGCCGAACGAGTACCAGGGCAACTGGATCCCGCACAAACTGCGACGGGCGACCGAGGGCGGCGTCTTCTTCGCCGGCGACTCGGCCGGGCACTGCCTGCCGCTCAGCGCCGAGGGGATCAGGACCGCGCTCTACTTCGGGATCGCCCTGGGACGGGAGCTGCGCGGGGTCGTCGAGGGCCGCCAGAGTCGCGAGCAGGCAGCCGCGCGTTACGCCGAGTTCAACGACTCGCACGAGTGGAAGTTCCGCTGGATGCTGCGGGTCCAGAAGCTGATCCCGCGGATTCCCCCGCGCCTGCTCGGCCCGGCGATCCGACTGATGGCCTCGAAACGCTTCGTCGACTGGTCCTTCTCGCATTACCTCGCGATCGCGCCGCCGGAGTTCGCCGACTCCGGGCGCGAGGAGCGAACCCTCACCCCGGCGTGATCTTCGCCCCGCGGGGGTGTTCGTAAGGCAAGCGGCCGACCGGGATTGAACCCGAGCGCCGATTTGCCGGTAACACCCAGAGGAGCGAAGGTCGACATGCCCCCACCCCCAGCAGAGCAGCTCGCCTCCCGGCTCGTCCTCGGGCCGGCGCTGCGCACCCAGTCCGATCGCCGCCTGGTGACCCTGGTTCGCGACGGCTACGAGGCGGCCTTCGAGGAGATCGTCCGCCGCTACCGCAAGCCGCTGGACCGCTTTGCCGCCACGTTCGTCGGCGGCCATTCCGAGGACGTCACCCAGGACGCCTTCTCGAAGGCGTTGCTGGCGCTGCGCGGTTCGGAAGCGGAGATCGAGCTGCGCCCCTGGCTGTACCGGATCGTCCGCAACACGGCGCTGAACGACCTGCGCGACCGGCCACCTGTCGCGGCCGAGCTGCCCGAGACGATCGGCGCCGGGCCCAGCGCCGCCGCCGAGGCCGAGCGCCGGGAAGAGATGTCGGAGCTGATCGATCGCCTGCAAGCACTGCCCGAGCCGCAGCGGGCGGCGATCGTGATGCGCGAGCTGGAGGGCCTGAGCCACGAGGAGATCGCGGCGGCGCTTGGGGTCAGCGGCGGCGCCGCGCGGCAGGCGATCCACCGCGCCCGCACGGCGCTGCGCGACGGCCTCGGGATGCTGATCCCGCTGCCGCTGCTGCGCACCCTCTTCGACCACGGCGCCGAGGCCGCGGCCGGCGGCGCGATCGCGGGCTCGGCGGCCGGTGGCGGCGCCGCGGTGTTCGGCGGGCTCGGGGCCGGCGGCGCGCTCAAACTCGGCGCCGCGACGGTGCTGGTCGCCGGCTCGATCGGCGCCGGCGTCGCGATCCAGCACGATCGCGGCGGCCGCAACGGCCCCGAGCCGGCCTCAGCCTCCCCCGCCTCCCAGCCGCTGGCCGACGTCAGCGGCACTGACGACGACTCCTCCGGCGGGGCTGGCGAGGACCGCTCCGGCGGACCGGGGCCCGGCGGCGATGACAGCGGTCACGGCTCCGGTCGCGGTGGCCCGGACGATGACGGCGGTCACGGCTCCGGCGCTCATTCGGGCAGCCACGGCGGCTCGTCGGTCAGCGATGACTCAAGCGGCGGATCCTCGGGGGGCCACGGCTCGGGCAGCGACGACTCTTCCGGCCACTCAGGGTCGGGTGGATCGGGGTCGAGCGGCTCTGGCTCCGGCCACAGCGGCTCCGGCGAGGACCACTCCGGGTCGGGCAAGGACGGTGGCGGCAGCCAATCCGGCAAGGGCAGCGGCGTCTCGGGCTCCGGCAACGGTCGCTCCGGCGGCGGCGACAGCTCGGGCGGCAGCGGCCACAGCGGTTCCGGGTCGAGCGGCTCCGGTTCAGACGCCTCCAACTCCGGCTCCGGCGGGTCCGGCTCCGACGATGTCGGTACGCCAACCGAACCGGCCCCCGAAGACGGCAGCAACAAGGGCTCCGGCTCGGGGTCCGATGACGGCGGCTCCGGCTCCGGCTCGGGCCACGACGGAGATTCCTGAGAGGGATCGTGATCTTTTCCTCCGCCTCGGGTTGAAGGGGTGCAAGTGCACCGATTCGAACCAAGGAGGAAGCAATGATTCGCTCCAGAGGAAGGCGTACCCAGCTGGGCGTCCTGCTCGCTATGGCGCTGGGCGCTGTGGCGATCTTCGTGCTGCCGGGCCTGGCGAGCGCCAAGGACCAGAACCGCGACCGCATCCCGGACCGCTGGGAGCAGCGCCACCACCTCTCGCTCACGGTCGACCAGGCCGGCCGCGACCAGGACCGCGACCACCTGCGCAACCGGGCCGAGTTCCGCGCCGGTGACAACCCGCGCGATCGCGACAGCGACGACGACGGGGTCATGGACGGCGAGGAGAACGCCGGCACGATCCAGTCCTTCGACGCCGCCAGCGGCAAACTCGTGATCGACCTCTTCGGCACCGCAACGGTTTCCGGCCTGGTCACCGATCGGACCAAGATCAAGTGCGAGGACGAGCACTCTCCCGACGTCACCGCCAGTCGCTCGCACAGCGGCGAGGCCGAGCCGGGAGACGACCACGGTGGGCACGGTGAAGAGCCCGGCGACGATCATGGTGGCCACGGAAACGAGCCGGGCGATGACCACGGCGGGCACGGCCACGAGCCGGGCGACGACCACGGTGGCGGCGACAACTCCGGCCCCGGATCGTCCCACTCAGGCCCCAGCGGCCACGACGACAACGGCGTCGGCGCCAACTGCACCACCTCCGACCTGATCCCGGGCGCGGTCGTCCAGGAGGCGGACCTGGAGATCGAGCACGGCAGCGCGACCTTCGACGAGGTCGAGCTGGCCCACAGCGCCGGCTGAGCTGGACCGAGTTCCAGGGAAGGATGCGAGGGGGCGGCCACGGGGCCGCCCCTTTTCGCGCTCGGACTGGACGAATTGCCCAAGTGCGCCCAACTCGGTGTGAACAGCGGCCCCTCGGGTACCTAATTTTGCGTATCGCCGGAAGACTCCGGACACCACCGCAAGGAGGCAGCGATGAAAAGCACCGCACAAGCGAAGCGAAAGCCCGCCCTGCTCCTGGGCTCGCTCCTGTCGATCGTGGCGCTACTGGCGTTTGCAGCCCCCGCAAGCGCGCACCACCACGGCGACTCCAGCGACGACCCCGCCGGGACGGTCGCGTCCTTCGACCCCGACACCGGCGTGCTCGCGATCGACCTCGCCGGCGGCGGCACGATCAGCGGCCTCGTCAGCGAGGACACCTGGATCGGGACCCCAGGAGATTGCGACCACGGCCACGGCGATTTCGATCGCCGCAACCTCCTGCGACACAAGCGCCACCATCACCACGGCGACCACGGTCGGCACCACGGTCACCACAGCTGGGGCTCCGGCACCGATGACCTGACCGCGGGCGCGGTCGTCGACGACGCGGTGCTGGTCCTCGAGGACGGCAAGGCCGTCTTCGTCAAGGTCGAGCTGGCCGGCTGAGCTACTTGGCGTCGAGCCAGTCCTGGCCGACGCCGACGTCGACCTCGAGCGGCGGATCGAGCTGGTAGGCGGCGCACATCTCGCGCCGCACCAGCTCGGTCGCGCCGTCCATCTCCTCCGGCGGGCCCTCGAAGAGCAGCTCGTCGTGGATCTGCAGGACCAGGCGGGTCTCTCCCCCGGCCTCGCGCAGAGCCCGCTGGCAGCGCACCATCGCGACCTTGATGATGTCGGCCGCGGTGCCCTGGATCACGGTGTTGACCGCCAGCCGCTCGCCCAGACGGCGGGTGTTGGGGTTGCCCGAGCGCAGCTCCGGGATCGGCCGGCGGCGCCCCATCAGGGTGGTGACGAAGCCCTCCTCCTGGGCCTTCTCGACGATCTCCTCGCGGAAGGCGCGGACAGCCGGGAAGCGCTCCAGGTAGCGGGCGACGAATTCCTCGGCCTCCTTGCGGGGGATGTTCAGGCGGTCCGCCAACCCGAAGCCGGTGAGGCCGTAGACGATCCCGAAGTTGACCATCTTCGCCTTCGAGCGCTGGCCGACGTCGACTTCGTCGCGGCCGATCTCGAAGACCTCGGCCGCGGTCGCGGCGTGGACGTCTTCGCCGGCGTGGAAGACGTCTTTGAGCACGGTCTCGTCGGCGACGTGGGCGAGCACCCGAAGCTCGACCTGGCTGTAGTCGGCGGAGAGCAGACGGGCGCCCTGCTCGGCGACGAAGCAGGCCCGAACCGGCCGGCCGATCTCGGTCCGGATCGGGATGTTCTGCAGGTTCGGGTTGGTGCTGGAGAGGCGGCCGGTGGTGGTCGAGGCCTGGTTGAAGGTGGTGTGGACGCGGCCGGTCCGCGGGTCGATCAGGTCCGGCAGCGAGTCGAGGTAGGTGTTCTTCAACTTCGCCAGCTCACGCCAGGACTCGATCTTCTCGACGATCGGGTGCTCGTCGCGGATCTGGGCCAGCACCCGGGCGTCGGTCGAGAAGCCGGTTTTGCCGCGCCGCTTGCGGCTCAGTTCGAGCTTCTCGAAGAGGATGCGGCCGACCTGCTGGGGCGAGCCGATCGTGAACTCCTCGTCGGCGAGCTTGAAGATTTCGTCCTGCAGGGTCGCGATCCGCTCGCCGAACCCGGCGCCGACCTCGGCCAGCCGCTCGGCGTCGAGCTTCAACCCCTCCCGCTCCATCGCCGCCAGGATCGCGACCAGCGGCAGCTCGACATCGCGCAGCAGCGGCTCCAGCCCCAACCCCTCGATCCGCGGCCGCTGGACCTCGGCGACGGCGGCGACCAGGCGCGCTTCCTCGGCCGGGTCGAGGCCGGCCTCCAGCTCCTCCCCGAGCGCCATCTGCCCGTCGTCGCCGGACCCGTCCGCGGCGGCGCCCTCGGCGAGGCCGATGCCGGCGTCGGCGGCCAGCTCGGTCAGCTCGTAGGTGCGGCGCTGGGGCTCGAGCAGGTAGGCGGCGATCATCGTGTCGTGGTCGAGCGCCGGTTCGGCGCCCTCGCGCGCCGCGGCGGCGAGCAGCCCGTGGCGGCCGCCGCCGAGCGACTTCGCGTCGTGGGCGGCGATCGGCTTGCCGGCCAACGCCACCGCCAGCTCGTCGAGGCTGGAGCTGCCGGTGAGGATCCGCTCGGCGTCCGCGGCGGCCCAGCGGTCGCCGTCGATCGCCAGCGCGACCGGGCCAGCGCCGATGTCGTCGGGAGTGCCCTCGACCGTCTCGACCTCGAGCTCGGTCTCGACCTTGCGGCCTGGCACCGCGTCGCCCTCGGGCAGCGCTTCTTCGAGCCGCTCCAGAACCGCCCGCAGCTCGAACTCGCGCATGAACTCGCGCAGTGCGGTGCGGTCGGGCTCGGCGCTCATCGCCGCGGCGAGGTCGACGCCGGTCTCGATCTCGTACTGCAGCGTCGCCAGCGCCTTCGACATGCGGGCGTCGTCGGCGTGGTTGACGAGGTTTTCCTTGCGTTTGGCGCCGGAGATCTCGTCGACGCTCTCCAAAACCTTCTCCAGCGAGCCGAACTGCTGCAGCAGCGCCGAGGCGGTTTTCTCGCCGATCCCCGGCACCCCGGGAATGTTGTCGGAGGTGTCGCCGCGCAGCCCCATCAGGTCGGTGACCAGCTCCGGCGGCACGCCGTAGCGCTCCAGTACCGCCTCGGAGTCGTAGATCTTCGTCTCGGAGATGCCTTTCGAGGTGCTCATCACCCGCACCCCATCGCCGACCAACTGGTAGGCATCGCGGTCGCCGGTCACGACCATCACCTCGATCCCCTCCTCACGCGCCTGGCGGACCAGCGAGGCGATCACGTCGTCGGCCTCGTAGCCATCGACCTTGACGTTGGTGTAGCCGAAGGCCTCGACCAGCGGCATCAGGTGCGGCCACTGCTCGCGCAGCAAGTCGGGGCGCGGTTTGCGCTGGGCCTTGTAGAGGTCGTAGGTGACCTCGCGGCCCGACATCCCCGCGTCCCAGGCGACGACGACCCCCTGGGGATGGTGCTCGTCGATGACTTTGACCAGCATCGAGGCGAGCCCGTAGATCGCGTTGGTCGGCCGCCCGTCGCTGGTCCCGATCGACTCCGGCAGGGCGAAGAAGGCCCGGTAGGCGAGCGAGTTGCCGTCGATCAGGAAGAGCTGTGGGGCCGAGGTCTCGGTGCTCATCACCGCGACTCTAGCCGCGGGGCAAGCGCACCCGGCGCCTGAGCGAGTCCGAGCCCCCGGCGAGCTCAGCGCTGAGCCGCAGGACGAGCGCGTGCCGGGCCAGCCGGCGGCGGGCGGCGGCCGACAGCCTGCAGCGAATCGCCAGTGGGCCCGGGGCCTGGGCCGCCGCCTGGGCCTCGCAAGCGCGCACCCACCCACCGCCGCTCTCGGAGCGCATCGTCGCGCTGAGGCGGACGCTGCCCGCGGTCGGCGCGGTGACCGCGGCGGCAAGGTACCTCCCGCTCCGCTCCACCCTGCCGAGGAGCAGGGCCCCCACCTCGGGAGTCGGCGCAGGTGGCACCGGAGGTGCCAGAGGTGCCGCGATGGACTCCTCCTTGGCCTCTTCGTTCACCTTCAGGAAGGCAACGGCTTCAGCCTGGCGGCCGGCGACGAAAGTGCGCGTCGCAGCCACGGCTTTGGCGATTTCAGTTGCGTCAGCCGGCCGGCGCGGCGGAGTTTCAAGTGCCTGCCACGGGGCCAGGAGTGCCGCGGTCGTGCCGGCGAGCCCGTCGAGATCGTCGGCGCCGAGGGCGGCGGTGACCGATTGCAGTTCCCGCAGGTAGAGCCGGCGGCAGGTCGGTTCTTCGAGGCAGATGTTGAACATCAGCCCGTCTTTGCCGTCGAAGACGATCGACAGCACCCAGGTCTGGTCGGTGCCCCAGGGGAACATCTGGAAGCGGCCGGACGGGTCGCTGTAGAGGTAGTAGTTGTTCGGCCGAGCCGGGGCCGCCACCCCGGCGTAGCCATCCCATTGCCCGATGTACTTCTCGGTCGCCCAGAGCCGGGTCATCTGTTCGAGGTCGGCGTAAGGAGCGATGTGCGTCGACCACGGTTCAGGGCCTTTGTAGTTGACCGCTTGGACCAGGGCTTCGAGGTCGGCCCGTTCGCCTTCGGCGCCCTCGTCGATTTCGAACCCGCCGGCGCTGCCCGGGAAGAGGTCCTCCCCGTATTCACCCTCGTAGAGGTGCTGAGGCGGTTCTTTGAAGGCGCCGAAGCGCTTTTCCAGGGCGACGACATCGAGTGGTTCGATGTTGAGGTAGACGCCATAGCCCTCGCCGTTGACGCGGAGGTAGGCGTAGCCGGTGTGCGAGGCGGCGACGCCCGCGGCCGCGAGAGCTCGGTAGGCGAGGGTCTCGTGGATCATCGAGGGGTCCTGGACCATGCTGTTGAGGGTCATCTTCCGCAGGCCGAGGAATTTTTCGCTCTTCTTGAATTTGATCTTGAAGCCGGCCTTGGCCGAGAGGTTCTCGAAGGATCCGACGAGGCTTCCCTTGAGGCGGATTTCGGCTTTCTGCGGGGTCGTGAACGGCCCGACCCCGCCCGGAGTCCCGTCCGTCTGCGCCAGCGAGAATTCCCCGGCGACGTACTCGAACGGTTCGGCTTCGAGTTCCCCGATCGCTTTCGGCGAGAGCGTCAGTTCGATCACGTCGACCGTGCCCGGCTTGTACATCTGCTCGGCTTCGTCAGCGCTCGCGGACGAGACCCACAAGACCAGACAGGCAATCAGCGCGCCAGCCGTCGCCCCCGTCCCCAAGTGTCGCGTCCCAAGCCCCGCCACTCCCCAAAGTTATCGAGAAACACGTCGATCTTTCACGCCAGTGCCGTCCTGAGCGAATCCGCAACCCGCTCGGGTTCCGCTTCGATCTGCCGACCGTCCCGCATCGAGTATCTGGTGTCGCGAGAGGACACCGTGCTGCCGTGCGGCCAGTTCGGCCAGAGCTAAGGCGCTTTTCCCATCCATAAGGAGGGAAATGGCGCCACGCGGGTGTGACTCTCCCCTCCTTTACTCGCCAAACGAAAGGGATGGCTCGGGTTGTCGACGTAACGGATCATCGTCGCGCGGGTGCCGGAGCCGGTCAGGCGCACGCCGGAATGACCGGGAAAGTCGGCGGCGAGATCGCCGTGAACACGCCCGAAGGGCCCCCGCGTCCCGTCGTAGGTTGCCTCCCCCGCAAACAGCCCGCCCGGATCGAGGATCGCACTCTTCGCCGTCGTGTCGAACTGGAAGGCGGCGGGCGCTGCGGTCGAGGAGATGACACGAGCGATCTCCAGCTTGCCGACCCGTTCCCGGACGCTAGCTTCGAAGCGGGAGATCCGGGTCGGCGAGTTCTTGCGAGCTACGAACTGAGTCATGGTCGGCCCCTGTGTGCGGCTGATGGTCAGGCGCGCTCCGGGCGAGTGGCCGCCCGAGCCTTCGCTGCCCGAGCCGCCGCAGATCAAGCTCAAGGTCGTTCGCGCGTCGGCGCTGACGTGCGTGGCGTGGGCGCGCATGTACCCCTCCTCGCCCCGTAGGTCAACCGTCCCTTCGAAGAAACCCGATTCGACCGCAATCCTCTTCGGCGTCCCGCACGGAGTGGGCTCTCTCCGGGGGTGTCCAGAGGGGACGAAGTGGAGGTCGACCGATCCGACCGACCCAAGCTGCGCCGAGACCGAGGATTCGTCCGCCACCGCGGGGGCGAAGTACACGACGCTGGAGTGCCGGCGTGCCACGAACAGGATCAGCTCGTCCCGCTCTTCATGGGGGGTCCCGTCGAAGAAGATGCCGGAGGTCTTGTAACCGTTGCTTGCGGCGAGCCGGAAACCCGGCGGGACGAGAGGGCTGGCCGAGGCCGAAGGCGTCGCCACCGAGGCGGTGACAAGGGCCGAGAGCATCGGCAAAAAGAGCCGCGTGCCGCGGCCGCTCGTACCCCACCTCAGTGCCCCCCGAGCCATCTTGCGCGACCCTACTCGATGCAATCGAGGTCGGTCCCGCCTGGACCTCGCCGACAGGCCAAGGGCGCGAATCTGATTCGATAGCCGGGATGGCCGTCAGCGCCCAGTACAGCGTCACGATCCGGGTCGAGCTCGATGCTCGCCAGGAGCCGCTGGGCAAACTGACCGCGGCGATTGCCGAGGCGGGCGGGCAGCTGCAGGGCGTCGACCTCGTCCCCGGCGCCGGGCCGGAGGGCAAGCGGGTCCGTGAGTTCACGATCGATGCCGCCGACCGCGACCACTGGGAGCGGATCCTGCGGGCGATCGGATCGACCCGCGGTGCGCGGGTGCTCGACTACGTCGACCGCACGATGCAGATGCACCGCGGCGGCAAGATCGACATCCACAACAAGTACCCGGTGAAAACGCGCGACGACCTCTCGATGGCCTACACGCCCGGTGTCGCCAGGGTCTGCATGGACATCTACGAGGACCGCGCCAAGGCCTTCGAGTACACGATCAAGAAAAACACGGTCGCGGTCGTCTCCGACGGCAGCGCCGTGCTCGGGCTCGGCAACATCGGCCCCGAGGCGGCGATGCCGGTGATGGAGGGCAAGTGCATGTTGTTCAAAGAGTTCGCCGACGTCGACGCCTTCCCGATCTGCCTCGACACCCAGGACGCCGACGAGATCGTCCACGCGGTCGAACTGATGGCACCGACCTTCGGCGGCGTCAACCTCGAGGACATCTCCGCCCCGCGCTGCTTCGAAATCGAGGATCGGCTGAAGGAGAGTCTCGACATCCCCGTCTTCCACGACGACCAGCACGGCACCGCGGTGGTGACGATGGCCGCCCTCTTCAACGCGCTGAAGATCGTCGACAAGCCGATCGAGGACCTGCGGGTCCTGGTGGTTGGGCTCGGCGCCGCCGGGGTAGCGGTCTCGAAGATGATGCTCGCCTCCGGAATCACCCAGATCGTCGGCTGCGACCGCAAGGGCGCGCTCTCGACCGCCCGCGAGGACTACGCCTCCGGCGAGATGAACGAGGCCAAGCGCTGGTACGCCGAGAACTCCAACCCGGAGCTGATCGCCGGCCAGCCGGCCGACGCGATCGCCGGGATGGACATCTTCGTCGGCCTCTCCGGCCCCGGCACGATCGAGGGCACCGACCTGGCGAAGATGAACGACGACGCGATCGTCTTCGCGATGGCCAACCCGACCCCCGAGGTGATGCCCGAGGAGGCCGCGCCGTACGTGCGGATCATGGCCACCGGCCGCTCGGACTACCCGAACCAGATCAACAACGTGCTCGCCTTCCCCGGGATCTTCCGCGGCGCCCTCGACGCCGGCGCGCCGAGCATCACCGAGGAGATGAAGCTGGCCGCCGCCCAGGGGATCGCCGAAGCCGTCGCCGAGGACGACCTCGCCGAGGACTACATCATCCCCAGTGTCTTCAACCGCGACGTGGCGCCCTGCGTCGCCCGCGCCGTGGTCGAGGAGGCCAAGCGGGCCGGGATCGCCCGCCTCAACGACGAGACCGGCACCTTCCAGACGGTCAAGGCCGGCTCGTGATCGCGGGAGCCGGGCGCCGGCAGTGAAGGTCCTCGTCACCGGAGCCAGCGGCCTGATCGGCTCGGCGCTGTGTGACTCGCTGTTCGCCCGCGGCGACGAAGTGGTCGGCCTCAGCCGCAGGCCCGGCACGGCGCGTGCCACCAACCCACGGGTCACATGGCACCCCTGGGAGCCGACACTCGAACGCCCGCCGGCGGCAGCCTTCGAGGGGGTCGACGGCGTCGTCCACCTGCTCGGCGAGAAGATCAACCAGCGCTGGAGCGCGGAGGCGAAGAAGAAGATCCTCGAGACCCGCCGCACCGGCACCCACAACCTGGTCGGCACGATCGCCGGCCTGGAGCGCAAGCCGGGCGTCCTCGTCAGCCAGTCCGCCGTCGGCTACTACGGCGACCGCGGTGACGACGTCGTCACCGAGTCCGACGGCCCCGGCGGCGAGAGCTTCGACTCCGACGTGGTCGTCGCCTGGGAGCAGGCGGCACACGAGGTCGACGCCGAGAGCGTGCGCCTGGTGATCGTCCGCAGCGGCCAGGTGCTCGACGGCGAGGGCGGCCTGCTCGGTGAGCTGATGACCCCGTTCAAGCTCGGCGTCGGCGGGCCGATCGCCGGCGGCGACCAGTACCTCTCCTGGATCCACCGCGACGACGAGGTCGGGATCCTGCTCTGGGCGCTCGACAACCCCGAGGTCAGCGGCGCCGTCAACGCCAGTTCGCCCAACCCGGCGACCAACAAGGACTTCTCCAAGGCGCTCGGCCGGGCGCTCAACCGCCCGGCGGTGATGCCGCTGCCGGGCTTCGTCCTCGACCTCAAATTCGGCCCGGAGTTCGGCAAGGTGCTGCGCGGCGGGCAGCGGGTGGTGCCGGAGCGGACCCGGGAGCTGGGGTACGAGTTCAAGCACCCGGACCTCGACGAGGCGCTCGCGGACCTGCTCTAGGAGGCTTCGAGCGCTTCGCGGACCTCGTTGCGGAGCGAGCCCGAGCCCGCTTCGGAGACCGCGTCGAGGACCCGCTGCATCGCGGTGGCGCCTGAGCCGGCGGCGATCCAGGCGATGCCCGATTCTTCGACGATCGTGCGGGAGAAGCGGTTGGCGGGGCCGCGGGCTTCGACGTAGGCGATCGCGGCCGAGTCCTCGGTGGTGCGGCGAGCGTCGGCGCCGATCGCGGCCAGGTCAAGACGGCCGCCACTCTCGGCGCGATCGAGGCACTCCACCCGCACCTCCACCTCACTCGCCTTGGCGCCCTGCTTCGCCAGCTCGCGCTGAGCTTCGGCGCAGAGTGGGGCGGCGACGTAGACGCGCACCGTGGCGCCGCTCGACACCCCCTCTTCGCCGCAGCCGATCGCCCCCACTCCCAGCGCCAGCAGGACCAGCGCCACCCCCACGCATCTAGCCAAAGAAGACCTCGGCCTCCGCGTAGAGGGACTCGGGGACGGTCTTCAACTCGGCGGTCGCCTCGCTCAGCTGCACCAGCTTGATCTCGGTCCCGCGCAGGGCGGTCATCGTCCCCCATTCACCGGCGTCGGCGGCAGTGATCGCGTGGAGGCCGAAGCGGGTTGCGAGGACGCGGTCGAAGGCCGTCGGGGTGCCGCCGCGCTGGACGTGGCCGAGCACGGTGGCGCGGGTCTCCTTGCCGGTGATCCGCTCGATCTCCCCCTCCAGCCAGTGGGCGACGCCACCAAGCCGGACGTGGCCGAAGGCATCGAGCTGATCCTCGTCCTGGGTCGGGACGCCGCCGAGCGGCTTCGCCCCCTCGGCGACGACGATGATCGGCGCGTAGTGGCTGGCGAAGCGCCGGCCGACCAGGTCGCAGACCTCGCCGACGTCGAATTCGCGCTCGGGGATGAGGATCACGTTGGCGCCACCGGCAAGGCCGGCGTGGAAGGCGATCCAGCCGGCGTGCCGACCCATCACCTCGACGATCAGGACCCGGTGGTGGCTGTCGGCGGTGGTGTGGAGCCGGTCGATCGCCTCCATCGCGATGTTGACGGCGGTGTCGAAGCCGAAGGTGTAGTCGGTGGCGCTGAGGTCGTTGTCGATCGTCTTCGGCACCCCGATCACGTTGAGCCCATGCTCGGAGTGCAGGCGCGAGGCGGCGCCGAGGGTGTCCTCGCCGCCGATCGCGATCAGGCCGTCGACCCCCGCCGCCGCGAGGTTGGCGGCGATCCGCGCCGGGCCGTCGTCGCCGGCGAAGGGGTTGGTCCGGGAGGAGCCGAGGATGGTGCCGCCGCGAGGCAGGATGCCGCGCACCTCGGGCACGCCGAGCGCCACACTGTCGGCCTCCAGCGGGCCACGCCAGCCGTCTCGATAGCCGACGAACTCGTGACTGTGATTGCCCGCCCCCTTGCGCACGATCGCCCGGATCACCGCGTTCAGCCCCGGGCAGTCGCCGCCTCCGGTGAGTACCCCTATCCGCATCGACCTCACCTTAAAGACTTCGGGACAGCCCCTGAAGCACTGTCACATTCAGGCGCAAAGAGGTAGGTTCGAAACGAACCCACGAGGAGGAGAAGATGAGCGACTCACCCGACCTTTCGGCAGTTACCGGAATGCAGCAGAAAGTCTGGGCGGAGGGCGACTTCGCGATGGTCGCCAACCTCGTCAACAACGCCAGCGAAAACCTCGCCGAGGCGCTCGACATCATCCCTGACGAGCGCTGCCTCGACATCGCCTGCGGCAGCGGCAACCTGGCGCTGGCGATGGCCCGCCGCGCCTGGGGCAACACCGTCGGCGCCGACTTCGTCCCCGCTCTGCTGGAGCGCGGCCGCGAGCGTGCCGCCGCCGAGCGCCTGGAGGTCGAGTTCGTCGAGGCCGACGCCCAGGACCTGCCCTTCGAGGACGCCAGCTTCGATGTCGTCGGCTCGATCTACGGCGCGATGTTCGCCCCCGACCAGGAGCGCACCGCGGCGGAGATACTGCGGGTGACCAAGCCGGGCGGCCGGATCGGGATGGGGAACTGGACCCCCGATGGCGGCGTCGGCGCGATGTTCATGACGATCGCCAAGCACACCGGCGGGCCGCCGCCGGGAGTGGTGCCGCCACCGTTGTGGGGCGTCGAGGACCACGTCCGGAGCCTGTTCGGCGACGGGGTCTCCTCGTTGAGCTTCGAAAAGCGCAAGTCGCGCCAGGGGTTCCGCTCGGTCGACCACTACCTGGACTTCTTCCGTGCCTACTTCGGCCCGGTGAAAACGGCGTTCGAAAAAGTCGGCCCCGAGGGCGAGGCCGCCCTTACCGCCGACTTGCGCGCCCACCTGGCGGAAATCAACACCGCCGGCGACCGCGCCCTGGTGATCGAGCCGGAATACGCCCAGATCGTCGCGACGCGGGCCTAACGGTCCAGTCGGGCTGACCAAGCAGATCGGCGGACGCAGGGAGCGTGGCGTGCTCTGCACGCAAGCGACCGAGGACTCCGAGATGCGCCGGTCAGCGCGGCTGGAGGACGCGCAGCGAGGCGCCGACGAGCAGCACCGCGAAGAAGACGAGGCCGGCGACCGGGCCCCCTTGCCCGAAGGCGTAGGAGAGCGTCATCGCGGCGAGCGCCAGAAAGAGCGTTACGACCATTCCCATACGGCGCAGATTCTAACTGCTCACCCGGCGAGGGCGACGCGTGCCTCGCTGAGGAAGGCGGCGACCGCGTCGGCGGCGGCGGCGGGCGAACCGGCCTCGGCGGCGGCGCGGACCAGTCGGCTGCCGACGATGACGCCGTCGGCGATGCGGCCGACCTCGGCGGCCTGGGCGGCGGTGCCGATCCCGAAGCCGACCGCGACCGGCGTCACCGCGTCGGCCTTGGTCGCGGCGACGAGCTCGGCCAGCGAGGCCGGGACTTCGGCCCGCTCACCGGTCGTCCCAACAGTGGAGACGACGTAGACGAAGCCGCGGGCGACGGCGCAGATCTCGGCCCGGCGCTCGGCCGAGGTGGTCGGCGCGACCAGCGGCACCATCGCCAGCCCCTCGTCGCTGAACGCCTGGCGCACGTCCTCGGCCTCCCCCAGCGGCAGGTCGGGGACGATCGCCCCCGCGGCCCCGGCGGCCCGCGCCAGCCGCGCGAACTCCCGCCCTCCTCCATGGGCCAGCACCATGTTCGTGTAGACCATCAGGACCACCGGAATTCGCTCGGAAACAGTCCGGCAGACCTCCAGGGTGCTCGCCAGCGTCGCCCCGCCCTCCAGCGCCGCCGTCGCCGCCGCGTGAATCGTCGGCCCGTCGGCGAGTGGGTCGGAGAAGGGAACCCCCAGCTCGATCAGATCGGCCCCGGAATCCGCATACGCAGCAGCGACCGCCAGCGAAGACTCGCGGTCGGGGAAGCCGGCCATCATGTACGGCATCAGTGCTGCCCGGCCTTCGTTCCTAGCCAGCTGAAAAGCAGCCGCGATCCGCTCCTCCCCGGTCAAGTCGGGTCCTTCCCGAGTCGCCGCTGCGACCTGGGAGCCGGGGGGTGACTCGCCAAGCCTCCCCGCTGTTCGCGCCGGTGAGTCACCCCCCGGCTCCCTGCGCAACTGCCTCAGCAAGATCCTTATCGCCACGCCCAGAAAGACAGAGAACATCGAACCCGGCGTCCCCCGGGTTCTCCAGCAGCCAGGCGATCGCGTGCGAGGACTCCAACGCCGGGATGATTCCCTCCAGCCTCGAGAGCTCTCCAAACGCCGCCAGCGCCTGCTTGTCGGTGATCCCGACGTACCGGGCGCGGCCGGTGTCCCGCAGTTGGGCGTGCTCGGGGCCGACGCCGGGGTAGTCGAGCCCAGCCGAGATCGAGTGCGCCTCGAGGATCTGGCCCTCCTCGTCGGCCAGGACCGAGGAAAGCGAGCCGTGCAGGACGCCGGTGCTTCCGGCCCCCAGCGAGGCCCCGTGGCGCAGCGTGTCCATCCCCTCGCCCGCCGCCTCGACTCCGATCAGGGCGACGCCCTCGTCGGCGACGAAGGGAGCGAAGATGCCGATCGCGTTGGAGCCGCCACCGACGCAGGCGATCACCCGCTCGGGCAGCGTGCCCTCGGCGGCGAGCGACTGCTCGCGCGCCTCTTCGCCGATCACCCGCTGCAGGTCGCGGACCAGGGCCGGATACGGCGCCGGCCCGACGGCGGAGCCGATCACGTAGTGGGTCGTCTCGACGTTGGCGACCCAGTCGCGGATCGCGGCGCTGACCGCCTCCTTGAGGGTCCGGGCGCCGGCCTCGACCGGGGCCACCTCGGCCCCCAACAGGCGCATCCGCTCGACGTTCGGCGCTTGGCGGCGGATGTCCTCGGTCCCCATGTAGACGACGCACTCGAGGCCGAGCAAGGCGCAGGCGGTGGCGGTGGCGACGCCGTGCTGGCCGGCGCCGGTCTCGGCGATCACCCGCGGCTTGCCCATCCGCGCCGCCAGCAGCGCCTGGCCGAGCGCGTTGTTGATCTTGTGGGCGCCGGTGTGGGCCAGGTCCTCGCGCTTCAGGTAGACCCTGGAGCCGACCCGCTCAGAGAGCCGCTCGGCCAGGTAGAGCGGCGTCGGGCGGCCGATGAAGTCGCGCCGCAGCAGTTCCAGCCGGGCGACGAACTCGGCGTCGGCGCGCGCCTCCTCCCAGGCCGCGGTCAACTCGTCGAGGGCCGCGATCAGCGTCTCGGGTACGTAGCGCCCCCCGTAGGGGCCAAACCGCTCCTCGATCGAGCTCATGCCGAAGGGATACCGGCGGGTTGCGCCGCTTCGAAGAATGCGGCCAGCGCCGCGTGGTCCTTGCGCCCGGGCTCGGCCTCGACGCCGCTGGCGACGTCGACCGCGTAGGGCTGGGTGACGGCGATCGCGGCGGCGACGTTGTCGGGCCGCAGGCCGCCGGCGAGGATGTCGGGGACGTCGGAGCGGTGGCCGCGCAGCAACTCCCAGTCGAAGCTCTCACCGGTCCCGCCCCAGAGGCCCTTGCCGCGCTTGTCGAAGAGGTGGAAATCGGTTCGGTAGGACTCGGCGGCATGGACGTCTGCGGCACTGGCGACGTGAATCGCCTTGATCACCTTGACCCCGGTCCGCCGCGCCACCTCCGCGCAGAAGGACTCACCCTCGGAGCCGTTGAGCTGGACCATCGTCAGGCCGGCGTTCTCGACCGCCTTGGCGACTTCCTCCAGCGTCGGGTTGACGAAGACCCCGACGATCTCGGCCTTGCGCTTGAACGCCGCCCCGATCTGCGCCGCTTCGGCCGGCTCGACGTGGCGTGGGCTGCGGTCGTAGTGGATCAGCCCGATCGCCCAAGCCCCGAGCCTCACGGCCTCCGCCGCGTCGTCCAGATTCGTCAGCCCACAGATCTTGACCCGCATCCCTCCAGACTACGCAAGCTGAGCCACGTAGCCGGAGTTCGGCCCCCGCTCGCAAGGAACAGAAGGTTCCCCGCGAGCGAGAAGGCCGCCCTACCCGCCTTGAGCGTTTTCTTCGACGCTCGCCGGCCGATCCCCGAGCGTCACCGTTGCGGTCTTCTTCTGGCCATCGCGGAGGACCGTCAGTTCGAGCGAATCGCCTGGCTGGGAGCCGTTGACGACTTCGACCAGTTCGTCCATCCCGGCGATCTTCTTGCCGTTGATTTCAGTGATGATGTCGCCGCCGAGGCTGACTTCGGTGCCTTCGATCGTCGCTTTGGTGTTGCCCGGCTCGAGCCCCGCCTTGTCGGCCGGGCCACCCTTTTCGACCGTCTGGACGATCACGCCTTCGGTCACCGGCAGGTTGATCGCCTTGGCCAGCGCCGGGGTGATCGTGCCGCCGCTGATCCCGAGCCAGGCGTGTTCGACTTCGCCCTTGGTTTCGAGCTGATGGATCTCGGCCCGGGCGGTGTTGATCGGGATCGCGAAGCCGATGCCGACGTTGCCGCTGCTGCCGCCGCCGGTCTCGATCTGGGAGTTGATCCCGATCACTTCGCCGCTGGCGTTGATCAGCGGGCCGCCGGAGTTGCCGGGGTTGATCGCCGCGTCGGTCTGGATCACGTTGTCGATCGAAAAGCCGTTGGGCGCCTGGATCT
>OUNO010294069.1_pt1 | contig 18234 bp, 12 predicted proteins | sample 1779811 | NCBI WGS metagenome assembly OUNO01 (sample SAMEA3914804, study PRJEB12502) | metagenome | biome: forest; material: soil | place: Canada | collected 2010-06-25 | depth 0.3 m | reverse complement strand
GGGGCGGGGGGTCGTCCGGCCATCACCGTCGGCGTGGCCAAGATCGGGCTCGGCGATATTCCCATCACGGTCGACGCCCTGGGCACGGTGACGCCCCTGGCCACGGTCAGCGTCGTCGCCCGCGTCTCGGGCACGCTCGAACGGGTCACGTTCAAGGAGGGCCAAATGGTGCGCAAGGGCCAGCTCCTGGCCCAGATCGACCCGCGCCCGTTCCGGGCGGCTCTGCAACAATCGCAGGGCGTCCTCAGCCACGACGAGGCCCTGCTGGCCAACGCCCGGGTTGACCTGGCGCGCTACGCCAAGCTGCACGCCCAGGATTCCATCGCCGCCCAGACCTATGACACCCAGGTCGCCCTGGTCAGGCAGGATGACTCGCAAGTGGTCTCCGACCGCGGCGCGGTCCAGGCCGCCGCGCTCAATCTCGGCTTCACCCGCATCGTCGCGCCGGTGTCGGGGCGGATCGGGCTGCGCCAGATCGATCCCGGCAATGAGATCACCGCCAATGAGTCGACTCCGTTCGCGGTGGTCGCCCAGATGGATCCGATCACGGTCATCTTCTCGGTGCCGGAGAGCGCCATCGGCGCCATCGAGCAGCACGGCGGCGCCGGCCTGCAGACCACCGCCCTCGACCGCGCCGGCGGCACGGTGCTCGGCGCCGGCACGCTCTCGACGCTAGATAATCTGATCGACACCACCACCGGCACGGTCAAGGCCAGGTCCCTGTTCCACAATGTCGGCGGCCGGCTGTTCCCGAACCAGTTCGTCAACGTCACCCTGCTGGTCGATACGCTGAAGAACCAGGTGGTGGCCCCGACCACGGCCGTGCGCCACGGACCTCAGGGCGATTTCGTCTGGGTGCTGCAGCCGGATCAGACCGTGAAATCGACGCCGGTCAAGGTGGGGCCCGGCACGCCCGAGGCCGTCTCCATCGCTTCCGGCCTTCAGGTGGGTCAGACGGTCATCACCGACGGCGGCGATCGCCTGCGCGACGGCGGCAAGGTGGTCCTGCCGGGGCAGGGTCCCCGCGGGGCCGGCGGCGGCGGGCCAGGTGGCCATGGCGGCCACGGCGGCCATCGCCACCGTCCGGGCGGGGCTGGCGGCGCAGGAGGTCAAGCGGGGGGCCAAGGCGGCGGAGGCCAAGACGGCGGATGAGCCGGCGGACCGGCGCGAGGACGCATAGCCGCGGGGCGGGCGCCACGCCGTCGTGAACCCTTCACGCCCGTTCATCGAAAGGCCGGTGGCGACCTCGCTGCTGATGGCGGCGATCCTGCTGGCCGGCATCGTGGCCTTCCGCATGCTCCCCCTCTCGGCCCTGCCGGAGGTGGATTACCCGACCATCCAGGTCCAGACCTCCTACCCGGGGGCCAGCCCCGAGGTGATGGCCAGCACGGTCACCGCCCCCCTCGAAGTGCAGTTCGGCGAGATGTCGCAGCTGAACCGGATGTCGTCGATCAGCTCCGGCGGTTCGTCGGTGATTTCCCTCCAGTTCGACCTCAGCCTCGGCCTCGACGTGGCCGAGCAAGAGGTCCAGGCCGCCATCAACGCCGCCACCAGCCTGCTGCCCACCGACCTGCCAGCCCCGCCGATCTACGCCAAGGTCAATCCGGCCGACGCCCCGGTGCTGACCTTGGCTCTGACCTCGCCCAGCGTGCCGCTGACCGACGTGGAGAGCTTTGGCGACCATCAGCTGGGACAGAAGATATCCCAGCTCCCCGGTGTCGGCCTGGTCGCGGTCACCGGCGGCCAGAAGCCGGCGGTGCGCATCCAGGCGGACGCCAATCAGCTGGCGTCCTACGGCCTGTCATTCTCGCAACTGTCCACGGCCATCGCCTCGGCCAACGCCAATGGGGCCAAGGGTCAGTTCGATGGGCCGACCCGGTCCTATACCATCGACGCCAACGACCAGCTGCTGACCGCGGCCGACTACGCCAATCAGATCGTCGCCTACAAAGGCGGGGCCCCCGTCCGGCTTTCAGATATGGCCCAGGTGATCGCCGGGTCGGAAAACACCGAACTTGGGGCCTGGTACAACCGCACCCCGGCGGTCCTACTCAACGTCCAGCGCCAGCCCGGCGCCAACGTCATCAGCACCGTCGATCAGATCAAGGCCTCCCTGCCCGGCCTGGTCTCGGCCCTGCCTGCGGGCGTCAATGTGAAGGTGGTCACTGACCGCACCACCGGCATCCGCGCCTCGGTGCACGACGTGGAGTTCGAACTGGTGCTGGCCGTCGCCTTGGTGGTGGCGGTGATCTTCCTGTTCCTGCGCAGCCTGCCGGCGACCTTCATCGCCAGCGTCGCTGTGCCCCTCTCCCTCGTGGGCACCTTCGCGATCATGTACATGCTGCATTTCTCGCTCAACAACCTGACCCTGATGGCGCTCACCATCGCCACCGGCTTCGTGGTCGACGACGCCATCGTCATGATCGAGAACATCTCGCGCTACATCGAGGCCGGCGAGAGCGCCATGAGCGCGGCCCTGAAGGGCGCCGAGCAGATCGGGTTCACTATCATTTCGCTCACCGTCTCCCTGATCGCGGTGCTGATCCCGCTGCTGTTCATGGGCGATGTGGTTGGGCGCTTGTTCCGCGAGTTCGCCATCACCCTGGTGGTGACCATCATCATTTCGGCGGTGGTCTCGCTCACCCTCACCCCGACCCTTGCCGCCCGCTGGCTGCGCACCGACGACCGGGTCGAACACAGCCAATTCGGTCGCCGGTCCAAGGCGGTGATCGACGGCGTCATCGACCGCTACGACGGGGCGCTCAACTGGGTGCTCGATCGCCAGGGGCCGACCCTGATCGTCGCCGTCGCCACACTGGTGCTGACCGTGATCCTGTTCCTGGTCATTCCCAAGGGCCTGTTCCCGACCCAGGACACCGGCATCCTCCAGGCGGTGACCGAGGCCAACCAGTCGATTTCCTACCCGGGCATGGCGCAGCTGCAGCGCGCCGTGGCCGACAAGCTGCTCGCCGACCCCGACGTGGCCAGCCTGACCAGCTTCATCGGCGTCGACGGCACCAACACCACCCTCAACAACGGCCGGATGCTGATCAATCTCGCTCCCTTCGGCCACCGCACGTCGTCGCCGCCGGCAATCCTCGACCGGCTCCGACGCGAGGCCGGCGAGGTTCCGGGCGCGCGGCTCTACGTCCAGCCGGTCCAGGACCTGACCATCGATTCCTCGTCAGGGCGCACCCAGTACCAATTCGCGCTCCAGGGGGCGGACACGGCCAGCGTGGCCGACTGGTCCAGCCGGGTGGTGCAGCGCCTGGCCCAGGAACCCAAGGTGCGCAACGTCGCCTCGGACCTGCAGAACGAGGGTCGGTCGGCCTACGTCAACATCAACCGCGACACGGCCGCCCGCCTCGGGATCACGCCGGCCACCATGGACGACACGCTCTACTACGCCTTCGGCCAGAGGATCATTTCGACCATCTTCACCCAGTCGAGCCAGGAGCGCGTGATCCTCCAGGCCGACCCCAAGTCCGTCACCTCGCCGGCCAATCTGAAGGGCCTGTACCTGACCAGCGGCACCGGGACGCCCACGCCGCTCTCCGCCTTCGCCACGGTCGAGGAGCGGACCTCTCCGCTGCAGATCAACCACGTGGCCCAGTTCCCGGCGGCCAATATCTCGTTCGACACCGCCCCCAACGTCTCCCTGGGCGCTGCGGTCTCCGCCATCGAGAAAGATGAGAAGGAGATCGGGGTCCCTCCCGCCATCACCACCGCCTTCCTGGGCGCGGCCAACGCCTATAAGGCCTCGCTGGCCAACGAGTTGTGGCTGATCCTGGCGGCGATCGTGACCGTCTACATCGTCCTGGGCGTGCTCTACGAGAGCTACATCCACCCGGTCACCATCCTCTCGACCCTGCCTTCAGCCGGGGTCGGCGCCCTGGTAGCCCTGATCATCGCCGGCCAGGACCTGGGCGTCATCGGCATCATTGGCATCATTCTTCTGATCGGCATCGTGAAGAAGAACGCCATCATGATGATCGACTTCGCCCTCGACGCCGAGCGCACGGAGGGCAAGGCGCCCCGGGAGGCCATCCACCAGGCCGCCCTGCTGCGCTTCCGCCCGATCATCATGACCACCCTGGCCGCCCTGTTCGCGGCCTTGCCACTGATGCTGGGCTGGGGCGTGGGTTCGGAGCTGCGCCATCCGCTCGGGATCAGCATCGTCGGCGGCCTGATCGTCAGCCAGGCCCTGACGTTGTTCACCACGCCGGTGATCTATCTCCAGTTCGACCGTCTCGCCCGCAGGTTCGGCGGGCCCAACTGGCGCAAGGGCGAGGCCGATCCGGGCGTCTCCGAGGCCCAGCCCGACCCTGGCCCGCTTCCGACATGAACATCTCGGCCCCGTTCATCCGCCGGCCGATCGCCACCGTCCTGCTGACCTGCGGCGTGGCGCTCGCCGGCGCGGCGGCCTTCTTCCTGTTGCCGGTCTCGCCTCTGCCTCAGGTGGATTTCCCGACCATTCAGGTCAGCGCCAATCTCCCTGGCGCCAGCCCCGAGACCATGGCCACCAGCGTCGCCACGCCCTTGGAACGGCGCCTGGGACTCATTTCCGACGTCACCGAAATGACCTCGTCGAGCCGAACCAGCCAGACCAATGTCAGCCTGCAGTTTGGCCTTAATCGCAACATCGACGGCGCCGCCCGCGATGTCCAGGCGGCCATCAACGCCGCCCGGGTCGATCTGCCGGTGACGCTGCATTCCAACCCAACCTACCGGAAGCAGAACCCTGCCGACGCGCCGGTCATGATCCTGGCCCTGACCTCGTCGACGCGCACGCCTGGGCAGATCTACGACGCCGCCTCCACCATCCTGCAGCAGCAGATCAGCCAGGTGAAAGGCGTGGGCGACGTCACTATCGGCGGCTCCTCGCTGCCCGCGGTGCGGGTCGAGCTCAATCCCCTGTCGCTGGCGAGGTACGGCGTCGGCCTGGAGGACGTCAGGGCCGCCATCGCCTCGGCCAACGCCTATCGGCCCAAGGGCATTATCCAGGACAGCGACACCCGGCTGCAGATCTACACCAATGACACCGGTCTGGTGGCCGCGGACTATGCGCCCCTGGTGGTGGCCTACCGCAACGGCTCCGCCGTCCTCCTGTCGGACGTCGCCCAGGTGGTGGATGGGGTCACCGACGTGCACAACTATGGCCTGTTCAACGGCAAGCCCGCCGTGGTCGCGGTCATCAGACGCACGCCCGGCGCCAACATCATCAACACCGTCGACCGGGTGAAAGCCCTGATTCCGGTCCTGCGCCAGGTCCTGCCGCCAGACATCGACATGCAGGTCGCCTCGGATCGAACCATCACCATTCGCGCCTCCCTCGCCGAGGTCGAGCGGACGGTGGTCCTGGCCATCTTCCTGGTGGTGGCGGTGACTGCGTTTTTCCTGCGCAACGGCAAGGGCGTGCTGATCCCGAGCGTGGCGGTGACCACCTCGCTGCTGGGCGCGCTGGGCGTCATGTATCTGCTCGGCTTCTCGCTGGATAATCTCTCGCTCATGGCTCTCACGGTCTCGACCGGCTTCGTGGTCGATGACGCCATCGTCGTCCTTGAGAACGTCACCCGTCACGTCGAGGCCGGCATGGACCGGCTCCAGGCCGCGCTCCTGGGCGCGCGCGAGGTGGGCTTCACCGTCCTTTCCATCAGCGTGTCGCTGGTGGCGGTGTTCATCCCCATCCTGCTCATGGGTGGCATCGTCGGACGCCTGTTCCGCGAGTTCGCCGTCACCTTGTCGGCGGCGGTGTTGGTGTCCCTGGTGATTTCCCTGACCACTACGCCGATGATGTGCGCCTTCCTCATCGACCGGCCACGCCAGGGCGCCAAACAGGGCTTCCTGGCCCGGAGCGCCGAGGGCGCCGTCGCCTGGATGCAGCGGGTCTATGAGCGCGCCCTCGACGGGGCGCTCGACGCCGGTCCGCTCATGCTGGTGGTCCTGGCGGCCACCATCGTCCTCAGTGGCTACCTGTACAGCATTGTCCCCAAGGGGTTTTTCCCTGAGCAGGATACCGGCTCGATCGCCGGCGGCCTGCAGTCCGATCAGTCGAGCTCCTTCGCCCTGACCAGTCAGCGCATGCACCGGCTGGTCAGCATCGTGCGTCACGACCCGTCGGTGGAGAACGTGGTCGCCTTCGCCGGCAGCAACGCCGCCGGCGGTTTCCTGTTCACCACCCTCAAGCCCAGGAACGAGCGAAAGGGCGGCTCGGCCGAGGTGGTGGCGCGGTTGCGGCCGAAGCTCGCCCACGTGGTCGGTGCGGCCCTGTTCCTCAATCCGGTCCAGGACGTGCGCGTCGGCGGCCGCCAGAGCAACGCCACCTATCAGTTCACCTTGCAGGCCCAGGACCTGACCCAACTCCGGGAATGGGCCTCGCGACTGGCCGAGGCTTTGAAACTGCAGCCGGCCCTGACGGATGTGAACACCGACCAGGAGGATCACGCCCTCGACAGCTACGTTACCGTCGACCAGGACAAGTCCGCCCGGCTCGGCCTCACCAATACCGCGGTCGACAACACCCTGTACGACGCCTTCGGTCAGCGTCAGGTCTCGGTGATCTACAAGGATACCAATCAGTATCGCGTGATCATGGAGGCGGATCCGCGCTTCACCCAGGACCCGACCAGCCTGAACGACATCTACGTCAGCACCGGCGCGGCGGCGAGCGGGATCAGCGTGGCGCCGACGCCGGTCAGCGCGGTCGGGCTGGCTCTGCCGGCGGGGAGCACGTCCGCCACCCGCGCGGCCAGCGGGTTCGCGGCTCCGACCGCGACGCCGTCGGGCCAAACGCCCTCCACCCTAGCCGCCATCGCCACCAAGGCGCCCGCCGCCCAGACGGCCGCCACGTCATCGTTCTCAACCTCGACCTCGCTGTTGCAGGCGAGGGCCTCGAGCGCGGCGCCGGCCACGACCACCGCCGTGGCGAGCAGCCCCTTCGCCGCCTCCGGCAACGTGGCCGGTCAGCCCGGCGCCCTGGCGGCCGGAACCGGACAGGCCGTGGCCGTCGGGTCGACGGCGGTGGCCGGCCCGACCGCGCCGCCTGGACGCGCCGCCTCGCAAGGGGTTGCGATCAGCGCCACGCCGGAGACCCTGGTCCCCCTGTCAGCCTTCGCCCGCTGGGCCGATGGGGCGGTGCCTAACTCGGTCAACCATCAGGACACCTCGCCGGCGACGACCATCTCGTTCAACCTGGCGCCCGGCAAATCCCTCAGCGATGCGACCCGGGCGGTCGACCTGGCTGAGGCTCAGATCGGCATGCCGGCCACGGTGCACGGCAGCTTCCAGGGCACAGCCAAGGTGTTCCAGGACTCCCTGGCCAGCGAGCCGATCCTGATCGCGGCCGCCCTGGTGGCGATCTACCTGGTGCTGGGCGTCCTCTACGAGAGCTATATCCATCCGCTGACCGTGCTCTCGACCCTGCCCTCGGCGGGCATCGGCGCCGTGATCGCCCTGATCTTGTTCCATATCGAGTTCTCGATCATCGCCCTCATCGGGGTCATCCTGCTGATCGGCATCGTTAAGAAGAACGCCATCCTGATGATCGACTTCGCCATCGCCGCCGAGCGCGAAGAGGGACTCTCGCCGCACGACGCCATCCGGCGAGCTGCGCTTACCCGCTTTCGCCCGATCATGATGACCACCTTCGCCGCCATGCTGGGCGCGGCTCCGCTGGCGATCGGCTGGGGCGAGGGGGCCGAACTGCGCCGTCCCCTGGGCATCACCATCATCGGCGGTCTGTTGGTCAGTCAGGTGATTACCCTGCTGACCACCCCAGTAGTCTATCTGTACCTCGATCGCCTGGCGGTCCGCCGGCGCCGGCGCGGAAACCGCCTGTTCCGCCCCGGGTCTGACCCGGCCCCCGCCGTCTGAGAGCTTGAAATGATGCCCCCTGCCCGTTCCGCCTCCCGTTCCGCCCCACTTCCGATCCTGCTGCTTGCCGGCCTCACCGGCTGCATGGTCGGGCCGAACTATCACCGGCCCAGCGCGCCAACGACGCCCGCGTACAAGGAAGCCGAAGGCTGGACGCCGGCGCAGCCTTCCGACGCCGCCGACCGCAAGGACTGGTGGACGGTGTTCGGCGATCCGACGCTCAACGCCCTCGAAGCCCGGGTCGAGACATCCAACCAGACCTTGGCCGCGGCCGAGGCCGCCTATCGCCAGGCCCACGCCCTGGTGGCGCAGGACCAGGCGGCGCTGTGGCCGGTGATCACCGCCGACGCCTCGGCCACCGCCTCCGGCGGCGGGGCCAACAACACCGGGGTGACCACCACCCCAGGCGGGACCACCACCGGCGGGACCACGACGGGGGGTGGGACCACGACAGGCGGGACGACGAACGGGTCCAGCCGGGGAACCCAGACCGTCTATCGCGTCAGTCTGGGGGCTACCTGGGCCCTGGACCTGTGGGGAGCGGTGCGCCGCAATATCCGCAGCGCCAAGGCCTCCGCCCAGGCCAGCGCCGCCCTGGTGGCCAACGCCCGCCTCTCGGCCCAGACGGAGTTGGCGGCGGACTATGTCTCGTTGCGCGAGCTGGACGAGGAGAAGCGCGATCAGGACGGAACCGTCACTGCCTTTGCCCGCACCCTGACCATCACCCAAAACAAGTACAACGCCGGCAATGCGCAGCGCAGCGACGTCCTGACAGCACGCTCCCAGCTGGAGAGCGCCCAGGCCGGCGACACCGACCTCATCCAGCAGCGCGCCCGCATGGAGCACGCCATCGCCATCCTGGCCGGCGAGCCGCCGGCGGCGCTGACACTGCCGCCGGGCGCGTGGACGCTCACCTCGCCGCAGATACCGGCCAGCCTGCCCTCGGTCCTGCTCCAGCGGCGGCCGGACATCGCCAACGCCGAGCGCACCGCCGCCGCCCAGAGCGAGCAGATCGGCGTGGCGGTCGCGGCCTTCTATCCGAGCCTCAACCTGACCGGGGACGGCGGGTTCTCCGCCTCCAATCTCGCCAAGCTGTTCAATGTGTCGAACTCCTTCTGGTCGGTGGGGGCGGACTTGGCCCAGACCATCTTCGAAGGGGGCGCCCGCACGGCCAAGGTGCGCGAGGCCCGGGCGGCCTATGAGCAGGCGGTGGCCAACTATCGCCAGACCGTGCTCACTGCCTTCGGACAGGTGGAGGACAATCTCGCCGCCCAGCGCGTCTACGTCACCGAGGAGGACCAGCTGCGGCGCGCCTATGCGGACGCCGCCGTCAACGTCACCATCACCCTCAACGAGTACAACGCCGGCACGGTGGACTTCACCACCGTCGCCACCGCCCAGATCACCGCGCTGCAGGCGCAGCGGGCGCTGGTGCAGGTGCAGGCCAACCGGGTGACCACCGCGGTCTCGCTGATCGAAGCCCTGGGCGGCGGCTGGACGACGGCCACCCTGCCGAAGGACTAGCCCCCAACTCCGCTCATCCCGCGAACGCGCCGGAAACCTCTCCCACGGGGAGAGGTCGAGCGCGGCGACAGCCGCGACCGGGTGAGACAAGGGATTACCCGGTGGGCGACTTACGCCCTTGCCCTCCCACAACTCCGCTGTGGGTCCTTTCCTCTCCCATGGGAGCTCCCCTACGCGCTCGCACCCGGGTTGGCCTCAGTGGGCCTGCTGCCCGGCAAGCTCGCGGCCGCCGCGGCGGAACGCGCCCGCGGCCAGGGCCGCCCAGTCCTTGTCGCCGTCGCCGTGGGCGATCGCTTCGATGAAGTGGTCCCTGAGCAGCGAGGCGATCGGCAGGGGGGTGTCCTGGGCCTCCGCCGCTTGCAACGCCAGGCGCACGTCCTTGAAGCCCAGAGGCAGCTTGAACGCCGCCGGGGTGAAGCGCGCGGCGGCGATGATGTCGCTGTAGGTCTTATAGGCCGGGGCGGCGAAAAGGGTGCCAGTCATGATCTCGAAGAGGTCGGCCGGGTCGACGCCATAGCCCGCGGCCAGGGCCCCGGCCTCGCCAAGGGTCTCGATCATACTGGCCAGGGCGAAGTTGCAGGCCAGCTTGACCACATTGGCGCGCACCGGGTCGACGCCGAGCGGCCAGACTGCTTGGGTGAACTCCGCCAGCAGGGGATGGACGCGCGCCACGGCGTCGGGCGCGCCGGCGCAGAGCGCGTTCAGCTGGCCCGCGGCGGCGATGTCCGGGCGACCCATCACCGGGGCGGCGACGTAGCCGAGGCCGCGCGCCGCGTGCAGCTGCGCCATCCTTTGGGCGAACGCCGCCGAGACTGTGGCCAGATTGACGTGGACCAGTCCCTCCCGCGCCTGATCGAGCGCGCCGCTACCAACGATGGCCGCCTCGATCGCGTCGTCATTGGCCAGCATCGAGAAGGCGACGTCGGCGTCCAGCGCATCGGCGGCGCTGCTCGCCGCCTGCGCGCCGGCGGCCACCAGGCGCGCCACCGGCTCCGGAGAGCGGTTCCAAACCCTGAGCCGCCGCCCAGGCTCCAGCAACTTGGCGGCGATCCCGCCGCCCATATTACCAAGACCGATGAATCCGATGTCCATGATGACCCGCCAGGGTTGATGAGTCCCCCAAGTCTTAAGCGCGCCGCGCCGGCGATGCGTTCATTCCGGCGGCCAGGAATCGTCGCGCTCGCGGGCATTCGGGGTTCGATGTAGCCTGGGCGCCGCGTCGGTCGAACCGATGCGGGAGAACCAGATGCCAAAGAGAGCGCCGAGACGACGCGGCTATCACACGATGACGCCCTCGCTGTGCGTGTCAGACGCCAGGGCGGCGGTGGCGTTCTACGCCAAGGCGTTCGGCGCCACGGTGATCGAACGGCACGACGACCCTGACGGCGGGATCAGCAGCGTCATCCTCAGGATTGGCGACTCGCCCCTGATGCTGTCCGACGATACCTCACAGCACGCGCGCGACCACGCGCATGAGGGTTGGCCGCGCAGTCCGGGCCGTCAGGCGACGTCATCGACGTCGATGTACGTCTATGTCCTCGACGCCGACGCGGCGTTCGACCGCGCGCTCAAGGCCGGCGCGACGGAAATTGCGCCGGTGGAGGACAAGAAGTGGGGCGACCGGCTTGGGGGATTTCGCGACCCGTTCGGCTACGTCTGGAACGTGGCCACCTTCGGCGCCGAACTCCCCCATTGAGCCCTTCGGTCAACCGACCCTGAGCGCCTCGTCCGCGGCGCCCTTGCGCTGGACGATCATCCTCAGCCCATCGGCCGGGCGCAGGGTCACCTGCAACAACGGCCAGACTGTCTGGTTCGGCGACAGCTCCAGGCTGAAGCGGTTCATGATCGTCGCCAGCACGATGGCCGCCTCCTGCATGGCGAACGGCGAGCCGATGCAGGTGCGCGGGCCAGCGCCAAAGGGCAGGTAGGCGAAGCGGTCTATGGCGCCCCGCGCCGGGCTCTCGAACCGGCGCGGATCAAAGGCGTCGGGATTGTCCCACAGCAGTTTGTGCCGGTGCAGCCCCCACGGTGAGATCACCACCAGGGTCCCGCGTCTGACTTTTACTTCGTCCAGGTCGTCGTCGCCCAGGGCTACGCGGCTGATGGCGGCGATGGGGGGATAGAGCCGAATCGCCTCCGCGGCAGTCGGTGAGTTCATCGACCGCTTCCGAGGGCGGCCCGTCGAGCACCCTTTCCGATTCCCGTTCGACCCGGCGGCGCCATTCGGGCGACTGCGAGATGAGGAACAGCGCCCAGCAGAGCGCGTTGGCCGTGGTTTCGTGGCCGGCCGCAAAGAAGGTGAGGACGTTCGAGCGCACCTCAGCTTCGCTGAGCGCGCCGCTGTCATCGTCGGCCGCCTCTTGTGCTTCGGCGGCGCTGGCTTAGGTGGAGCCCCAGGGCCGCCCACCACACGAAAGCTCGCCATGACCGACCTCCTCGAACCGCTGACTTTCGCCCGCGGCCCAGCGATGAAGAACCGCTTCATGCTGGCGCCGCTGACCAATTCGCAAAGCCATGAAGACGGCCAGCTATCCGATGACGAATTTAACTGGCTGACCTGGCGCGCCACCGGGGGCTTTGGCCTGGTGATGACCTGTGCGGCCCATGTCCAGGGGGTGGGCAAGGGCTTTCCCGGCCAGCTCGGGGTGTTCTCCGACGAGCATCTGCCTGGCATGGAGCGTCTGGCGGCCGAGATCCGGACGCGCGGCGCCGTGTCGGCTGTCCAGCTTCACCATGCCGGCATCAAGTCGCCGGCCGAGCTGATCGGCGCCCAGCCCGTCGGCCCGTCCGACCATGCCGAGTCGGGGGGGCGCGCGCTCAGCGAGGCCGAGGTGGAAGCCCTGGTTGAGGATTTCATCGTCGCCGCCGTCAGGGCGGAGAAGGCCGGCTTCGATGGCGTCGAGCTGCACGGGGCCCACGGCTATATCCTGTGCGCCTTCCTCTCGGACGAGACCAACCAGCGGACCGATCGCTGGGGCGGTTCGCTGGAGAACCGCGCCCGGGTGGTGCGGGAAATCATCAAGGGCGTGCGCGCGCGCACACGTCCGGACTTCCAGCTCGGCCTGCGCCTCTCGCCCGAGCGGTTCGGGCTGAAGCTCGCCGAGCAGCGCGCCCTGGCCAGCGAGCTGCTGGCCGGCGGCGATCTCGACTGGCTCGACATGTCGCTGTGGAGCACCTTCAAAGAGCCGATGGAGGCGGAATTCGCCAACCGGCCGCTGATCGACTGGTTCGCCGACCTGCCGCGCGCGACCACGCGCCTGGGCGTGGCCGGCAAGCTCTTGACCGCCGCCGACTGTCGCCGCGCCCTGGAGAGCGGGGCCGATTTCGTCCTGCTAGGCCGGGCCGCGATCCTGCACCACGATTTCCCCAAGCGGGTGGCGGCCGACCCCGGCTTCCAGACCATCGCCCTGCCGGTCACGGCCGAATATCTGCGCCAGGAACGCCTCGGCCCGACGTTCGTGCAGTACATGCGCAACTGGAAGGGCTTCGTGGCCGAGGACGAGCCGGTGGCCGCGACGGCTTAGGCCGGCGCCACGACGAACCGGAAGAGGGGGCCGTTCCAGGCGGGTGTCGTGAGATCCTGCTCGTGGACGTCCCGGACCTGCGGATGGCTGCCGATCGCCTGGCGCCAGAAGGAAAGCGCGCCGAGGTTCTTTCTGGCCACGGCGACCTCCCAGTCGCCGGGAAAGAGGGCGAAGCCGATCAGGTGATCGTCCTGGCGGAACAGCAACGGAATGCGGCTGTGTTCGCGCCAATAGGCGTCCAGCGGATAGTCGGCGAAGCGGCCGTCGTCCTGCAATTCGCCGTCGGACGTTCCGGCCCAGAATTCGGAAAAGTCGTGAATATAGAGCTGGGCCAGGTTGGCCAGGATGCCCTTGTCCTGGGCCCGCGCGACGCTGACCTCGACCTTGGACATGTCCTCTCCTAGTCTCCGGAGCCCGCATTGGCTTACATCGCCAGGCGCCTGCCGATGAGGGAATTCTGATGATCAGGACCGTGACGATGGCGATGATGGCCTGGGCGGGGCTGGCGCTCGGCGCAGCTGCCCAGACCAGTGCGCCGCCGCCGCAGTCCGCGCCACCGCCCTCGGCGGAGACTCTGGCCTTGGCGCGTCGGGTCGCGGCGCACGATGACTTCCTGGCCCTGGTGCAGACTGCTGGAGTGGCTCAGATCGCTGGCATCGAACGTGGCTTGGGCGATCTGACTGTGGCGGAGAAGGCCAAGGTCGATGACATCGGCAAGGCCAAGCTGGTCGAGGGACAAAGCCGGGTGATCGACAAGCTGGCGGTCGTCTACGCCGCCGCTTTCACGCCGGAAGAGCTGCGAGCGACGGCCGCCTTCCTCGAGACCCCGGCAGGCGGCGCCTATGCTGGGCGGTTGATCAAGGTGCTGCCGGCTCTGGGCGAAGGCATGAAGGGGTTCGACTTCAAGCGCGAGGTGCTCACGGAGACCTGCGCCGAAATCAAGAAGGGATGCCCAGCGACGCCGTGAGGCCGCCGGTCACGCTCTCGGATAGAGGATGATCTGGGTGCAGCGGAACGCGGCCATCAGCTTGCCGCTGGACTCAGCGCGCGCCCGCGCGTCCCACACCTGGGTGAGGCGCCCGCCGTGCAGCAACTCGGCCTCGAACAGAACCGCGCCCTCGGTCACCGTGCCGACAAAGTTGCTCTTGACCTCGACGGTGGTGAAGCCGTTGGCCCCGTCCGGCCAGGCGGTCGAGACGCCATAGGCGCACAGGATGTCCAGGCAGGAGAGCAGGGCGCCGGCGAGCAGATAGCCGGTGTGGGCCACCAGGTCCGGCCGCACCTCCAGCCGCCCGGCCAGCCGCCCATCGGCGACCTCGGTCACCACCAGGCCCAGGTGGCCTGGAAGCTTACCTTCGGACGCGTGGTTGAGGTCGTGGGTCGAGGTGTGGTTGGTGGTCTTGGACGTGGCGATTCCCGGATCTCCTCGGTTCAAATCTCCCCCGGCGAATACAGCGCGCCGGCGCTCCTTCGCTCGCCCCCTCCACCCCTTCGGGGTCCCTCCCGTGAACGGGGAGGATCTCAGGATTGCCTACCTACCCAGGTTGTCGGTCCGGCCGATGAACGAGGCGACGTTGTCGTGCATCTCCTTCAGGGACGACTCGTGCGCATAGACCATGTGGCCCGATTGGTAATAACGGTACTCGATATTGTCCTTCAGCTTGGCCGGGATCTGCAGGTGGTGGTCCTCGTCCCAGCCCTCGAAGAACGGCGTCGCCAGGTCGAAGTAGCCGCCGTTGACCATGACCTTGAGCTGGGGATTGTACTTCATCGCCGAAGCGAGGTCGGGCATGACATTGAGCATGCCGGGGAGGGGGAAGGGCGCGCCGGGCGGCTGGTGGTCGAACTTCCAGTATTTGCCGACCTGGATTTCGGGCTTGTAAGTCTTGCCGTCGCCGTAGCCGAGGTCCTTGCGCACATAGTTGTTGAAGGCCGAGACATAGGCGGAGCTGATGGAGGCCGACTGCGGGTCGTAATCGGACTCCTTGCTCAGGGGGTCCATGTCCGGACCGGAAAAGCGGCTGTCGAGACGGCCGGTGGTGAGCCCTTCCGGGTCCTGCAACATCTTCTCGAACATGCCGCCGTTGACGCGCAGCTCCGCCTTGAGGATGTAGGCCACCGGCAGGCCCGTGTACTGGGCGTAGCGCTCGGCAATGGCCTGGCGCCGCGCGGGATCGAGCTGGTCGCCGGCTTGTAGCGCCAGAGCGTAGTCGGTGGTGGCGAAGGTCTCGACCTCCTTGAGGAACGCCTCCAGATCGGCCGGCCGCCCGCCCGCCAGGCGGTTATGGTACCAGGCGGTGGCGGCATAGGTCGGCAGGGCGTCGATGTAGGCGCCGTCCGTACCCGGATTGAATTCCGGACCATCGGCGCTGAGGTCGAAGTTGAGGATTTGCGACAGCAGGATCACACCGTTGAAATCGACGTCGTCCTCGGTCTCGAGCTCATTAACCACCACCGCCGAGCGGGGCGTGCCGTAGCTCTCGCCGAACAGATATTTCGGCGAGTTCCAGCGCCCGTACCGGCTGAGGAAGCTCAGGATGAATTCGGAGAAGGCGTGGGCGTCGGCGTCCACCCCCCAGAAGGATTTTTCCTTGTCCTTGCCGGCGATGCGCGAAAAGCCCGTGCCCGGAGCATCGATGAACACCAGATCGGTGGCGTCCAGCAGGCTGTAGGCGTTGTCGACCACCGAATAGGGCGCGGCGGGGGTGTGGGTGTCGTCGGCGGTCACCACCCGGCGCGGGCCAAACGCGCCCATGTGCAGCCACACGGTCGAGGAGCCCGGCCCGCCGTTGTAGAAGAAGGTGATCGGGCGGTCGCGCGAGGGCGCGCCGTTCTTGAAATAGGCGACGTAGAACATCGAGGCCTCGGCGCGGGGATTGTCGCCGAACGCCTCCTCCTTGGCCTTGTCGCCGCTCGCCGAGGCCACGGCCTTCTGGACGGCGTCGTCCCAGCCCTTGGGATGGACCACCAGGGTGCCGGCCACGGCGTGATAGTCGATTGTCCGACCCTCGACGCTCACCTGGCCGCCGCTGGTGACGCTTTCCGGCTCGAAGATGTCGCCGATCGGCGGCGGCGTGGTGGCCACCGGGTTGTCGGACTTTTCAGGCTTGACGGTCTTGTCGGCGGCCAGCGCCGGCCCGGCGCACAGGGCGGCCGCCGCGGCGGCCATCAACAGGAGTCGTTTCATGTCTTAGCTATCCCCTGGGCCGTCACTTCAGGCGCCCGCGCACCGGCATAGACGCAGCGGGTGCTTCAGCAAAATTACCAATTGGAAATGGTCGAGGTCCTGGCGCATCGTCCGCGGAAAGGGAGACGCCATGTCCCAAGCTCACGCGGGCGCCGCGGCCGACCCGTTCGCCAGGCTGGACGCTACCGCCCAGGCCGAACTGGTCCGCCGGCGCGAGGCCAGTCCGGCCGACCTCGTCGAAGCGGCCATCGCCCGGATCGAGGCGGTCAATCCGGCCCTGAACGCGGTCACCCACAAGCTCTATGACCGGGCGCGCAATCAGGCCGCGCAGCCGGTCGGCGAGGGCCCCTTCGCCGGCGTCCCCTTCCTCATCAAGGATCTGATCCCGGTCGCCGGGGTCCCGGGCACCTCCAGCTGCCGCGCCCTCGCCGCCGCGATCGGCCAGGCGAGCCCGCCGTTCGTGCGCGCTTTCGACGCAGCCGGCCTGATCGCCGTCGGCCTCACCAACACCCCCGAGTTCGGTCTCATCGACACCACCGAGCCGGCGCTGCATGGACCGACCCACAATCCCTGGGACCTCACCCGCTCTCCCGCCGGCAGCTCCGGAGGCTCAGGTGCGGCGGTCGCGGCCGGACTGACGCCCATGGCCCACGCCAGCGACGGCGGCGGCTCGATCCGTCTTCCGGCCAGCCACAATGGCGTTTTCGGGCTCAAGCCCAGCCGCGGCCGCTGCCTCGACGCCGGCTTCCCGCCCATGCCCTTTGGCCTGCCCGACCTGGCCGTCAATCATGTGCTCACCCGCACCGTGCGCGACAGCGCCGCCATGCTGGCGGTCACCGAGGACCCGGCGACCCCGCTCGGCTGGGTCGGCCATGTCCGCGAGCCCCTGCGGGGGGCGCTCCGCGTCGCCCTGGTGCGGGAGGGGACCGCCGGCCGGCGGGCGGCGCCCGAGGTGGATGCGGCGGCCCTGTCGGCCGCCAGGCTGTGCGAGGAGCTGGGTCACCGCGTCACCGAAGCGGCCTGGCCCTTCCCGGGTCCCGAGGTGATGGCCGCGTTCATCGACGAATGGCAGGTGCTGGCGGCCGGGGCGGTGGCCCAGACCTGCGCCGCTGTCGGCTGTGCGGCTGACGCTGAGCACTTCGAGCCCTGGACCCTGGAGCTGGCCGCCCGCGGCGCGGCGCTGGGTCCCGCGCGCCTGGCCCAGGTGGCCAAGGTGCTGGGCGACGCCAGCCAGGGGCTGGCCACGCTCTTCCTGACCTATGACGTGCTGCTCTCGCCCGTCCTCGGCCATCCGCCCAAAAAGCTCGGCGAGCACGCCACCGACCTGCCCTACGATATCCTCTTCGAGCGGGTCTCCGAAAACGCCGCCTTCACGCCGGTGTTCAACGCCGCCGGCGCCCCGGCCATGGGCGTGCCGCTGAATTGGACACCCGAGGGTCTGCCGGTGGGATCCCAGTTCGCCGCCGCGGTCGGGGGCGAAGCTCTGTTGCTCGGCCTCGCCTACCAGCTCGAGGCGGCCCGGCCGTGGGCGGACAAGTGGCCGCCTAACAGCTTTCCAGCCATGGCGGGCTAGTCCCGACGAGCGGGACGGGGAACGTCCCGCCCCTCAGCCGGGTTGGTGCGACATGGGATCGCGCGCGCAGCCAGCCAACGGGACCGAAGCCGCCAGCCTGAGATACGTCGATCCGTCTTCGTCAGGCTACGTCCGCAAGCGCTCCGGGCGCGGATTCCGCTATCTGACTGGCGACGGCGCCGCCCTCCGCGACCCGGCCGCCCTCGAGCGGGTGCGATCCCTGGTCATTCCACCGGCCTGGACCTCGGTGTGGATCTGCCCGGGCCCGGACGGCCACATCCAGGCGGTCGGCCATGACGCCAGGGGCCGGCGGCAATACATCTACCACCCGCGCTTCCGCGAGGCGCGCGAGGCGGCCAAGTTCGAGCACATGCTGGCCTTTGCCCGGGCGCTGCCGCGGCTGCGCCGCCGCGTCGCCAAGGACATGGCCGCGCCCGGCCACGACCGGCGCAAGGTGCTGGCGACGGTGGTCAATCTGCTGGAGACGACCCTGATCCGCGTCGGCAGCGAGACCTATGCCCGCGAGAACGGCAGCTTCGGCCTGACCACCCTGC
>OUNO011242137.1_pt1 | contig 18255 bp, 17 predicted proteins | sample 1779811 | NCBI WGS metagenome assembly OUNO01 (sample SAMEA3914804, study PRJEB12502) | metagenome | biome: forest; material: soil | place: Canada | collected 2010-06-25 | depth 0.3 m | reverse complement strand
GAAAGAATTCGACGACTGACGGAACAGTCGATGCGACAAACGGAACAGCTTGGGCGTCTCGTGGACAATCTTTTGTCCGTGCCGCGAATGCGCGCCGGAATGATCGCAGTCAAACGCGAAAGAGTGGAGCTCGGTCGACTGACCATTGAGACGATCGAACGGTTCGCTGATCCGCGCTTGATTTTGGAATGTACTGATATACTTGAAGGTCATTGGGATCGCACCGGGCTCGAGCAGGTGTTGACCAACATCTTTGGGAACGCCCTGAAATACGGATTAGATAAGCCCGTAGTCATTCGGGTAAAACGAAATGCGAACCAGGCTGTTTTAGAAGTCGAAGATCAGGGAATTGGGATCGAGCCTGAAGTCATTGCTCGAATCTTCGAGCCCTATCGACGAGCGCCGAGTGCGAGCGGTTTCGGTGGAATGGGGCTGGGCCTCTACATCGTGAAACAGATCGTCGAGTCACTTAGCGGCGTAGTCAGCGTGCAAAATCGCTCTGACGGTGTGAAGGGATGCCTGTTCACCGTCTGTCTGCCGCTGATGGCGTCGGCGGATGCTCCGTGACCAGCTCGTTTCGCTGAATCAGCTCAACCCACGCACCAGCACGACCGTCTCACTTTCGACCGTTCCAGCGTGATACTTTCTCTTCTCGCCATTTTCGCGAAACCCGAGGCGCTTCCAAAATGCGATCGCGTCTGCATTCACCGCGACGACACCGATTCGAATCTGCTCGAGCTCGGGCCATGCGCCCGCGATCCAAGTCCGCAGAAGCTCAAAAGAGGTCGTTCCTAGGCCGGTTCTTTGCCGCGCTTCCGAAATCAAGAGCAACCCCAGCATCGCAGTCGAGCGGTTGGGGTACCCACGAATGACATCGATGCATCCGATCGGGACCCCGTTTTCACAAATCGCAAAAACTCGTTTATCCGTAAACTCACGAAGGGGCGGAAGGGCGGCAAGCGTCCCGACCGCAGCTTGTGCGGAAACTTCTCCGCCTTCGATCAAGGTCCAGTAGCCGGGAACGCTTGCTAGCAATCTCTGAAGAAGCTCGCCGTCGTCTTTCGAGTCTAAGTCGAGTTCTTTAAGGTGAATGCCAGCTGGCGATTCAGCCACTGAACGCCGCTTCGAGGAATGCTTTCAGCTGGGACTCGTGTGCTTTCGGAGATCCGACCGCAGGAGCCGAGGCGACGTCGCGACCGACGTAGCGAACTGCGCGACCTCCGACTTTCGACGCGAAATCTCCCAGGCCGCCCATCCACTGAGCGAATACGAACTGCCAGCCGCCCATGTTGCGCGGCTCCTCTTGAGTCCAGACAAAGTCTTTCGCGCCGGTGTACTTCGAAAGGATCGAAGCCAACATTTCTGCCGGCCACGGATAGAACTGCTCGATACGAATAATCGCGACATCGTCACGCTTGCGGGCGGTTCGTTCGTTGACGAGCTCGTAGTAGACTTTGCCGCTGCAAAGCAGAACACGGTTGATCGAAGCCGGGTTTTTCACGGACGAATCGTCGATCACTTCCTGGAAGCCGCGTTTCGTGAGGTCCTCAAGCGTAGAAGTCGCCTGCGGAAGACGAAGCAGGCTCTTCGGTGACATCACAACCAGTGGTTTTCTGAAGTCACGTTTCACCTGACGACGAAGCGCATGGAAAATCTGCGCAGGCGTCGAGAGGTTAACGATCTGCATGTTCTGGCGACCGCAGAGATTCAAGAACCGCTCAAGACGTGCGCTCGAATGCTCGGGGCCTTGACCTTCGTAGCCGTGAGGAAGCAGAAGCACCAAGCCGTTCATGCGCTGCCACTTGCTTTCGGAAGTCGCGATGAACTGGTCGATGATCACCTGGGCGCCGTTGGCGAAGTCGCCGAACTGAGCTTCCCAGATCGTCAGAGTCTGAGGGGCCGCGAGTGCGTAACCGTATTCAAAACCGAGAACCCCGGTTTCACTCAGGTGCGAGTTGTAAACCATGTAGCGACCCTGGTTCGGGCGAATATGGTTCAGTGGCGTGTACTGCTCGCCGGTTTCAAAGTCGTTCAATACCGAATGACGGTGCGTGAAGGTTCCGCGCTCAGCATCCTGGCCCGAGAGACGGATATTATGTCCCTCATTTACCAGAGACGCATAGGCCAAAGCCTCGGCGTTACCCCAGTCGAGACCGACGCCATCTTGCACGGCTTTGGAACGGGCTTCAAAGAAGCGCGACAGCTTCGAGTGAAGCTGAAAGCCCGCAGGCATCTTGTTGATCTTATCGCTGAGCTCTTTAAGTGTTTTCTCGTCGACGGTCGTTTTCGCGGGTACGAAAATCTCTTTGTCGGACGGTTGGCGAAGGCCCTTCCATTCGCCGCCTTCAAAGACGGAGTTATGTTTGTAAGGGGCTTCCTTCTTGGTGATCTGCTGAGCGGCGGTCAGCTTTTCCATCACCTGATCAACGACGCCTTGAATATCGGCCTCGCCGATGACACCGGCTGCGGCAAGTGACTTCCCGTAAAGTTCACGGGTTGAAGCATGCGCTTTGATTTTTTTGTACATCAACGGCTGGGTGAATGAAGGCTCATCGCCTTCGTTGTGGCCGTGTTTACGGTAACAGACGAGATCGATGAAGACGTCGGCGCCGAATTTCGTACGGAACTCGGTGGCCAAGCGCGAGATATTCCAGACCGCTTCAGGGTCGTCGCCATTGACGTGGAAGATCGGAGAATCGAGCATGCGCGCAAGGTCCGTGGAGTACGGAGTCGAACGCGAGTCTTTCGGCGAGGTGGTAAAGCCCACTTGGTTGTTAATGACGATGTGAAGCGTGCCGCCGGTCGAATAGCCTTCGAGATGACACATCTGAAGCGTTTCGTAGCAGACACCCTGGCCGGCAAACGCGGCGTCGCCGTGCATGACAATCGGAACTACCTGGGTGCCTTTTTTGTCACCGAGCATGTCTTGTTTCGCGCGCGTGGTGCCTTCCACGACTGCGTTCACGAATTCCAGATGAGAAGGGTTAAACGCAAGCGAGAGGTGAACCTTCTTACCCTGGCGCGTAGTCAGATCGGCCGAGTACCCTTTGTGGTACTTCACGTCGCCTTCGCCTTCGGCTGGGTCGAGCTTGTAGGTGCCTTCGAACTCAGTGAACAAATACTGAGGCGCTTTTCCGAAAAGATTACACAGAACATTCAGGCGACCGCGATGGGCCATGCCGAGCACAAATTCGTTTGCGCCTGCTTGGGCGGAAGCCTCGATCATGGAATCGAGAGCAGGAATGACGCTCTCGCCGCCTTCGACCGAGAATCGTTTCTGAGCGACGTAACGAGTGTGCAGGAAGCGCTCGAGCGATTCGCTCTCAGTCAGGCGCTTGTAAATCATTTTGCGAGTTTCAACGTCGAGCTGTGGCTGGTTCTGGTTTTTTTCCATCTGCGTGGTCAACCAGTCGCGTGCTTCGCGGCTTTCGATATGCGCGAGCTCGACGGCGATCGTGCGGCAGTAAGTCGTTTTCAAGCGCGCGATGATATCAGCTAGCTTCGCGGCGCCGAGGCCGATGAGTTTTCCGGCCTGAAATGTTTTTGTAAGATCTGCAGTGCTCAGACCGAAATAGGAGAGCTCAAGCGAAGGGTGTGATGTAGCGGGAGCCGAGAGCGGGTTGATGTCGGCGAGATAACGTCCGCGTTCGCGGTAAGCGAGAATCAGCTCGGCGACTTTCGCTTCGCCCGAAAGATCGACGCTCGACACGGCGGCAGGCGCAGCATGTCCGTTGGCGACACCGTTCGCGTGTCCATTGCCGTTCTCGTGTTCGGGCGCAGGTATGTCGATGCCGAGTTCGAGCCCTTCAAAGAAATACTTCCAGGACTCGTCGATAGACGTAGGGTCCTGAGTGTAGCGAGCGAAGAGTTCGTCGATGTAGTCCGCGTTGGCGCTCTTGAGGTAGCTGAATTTAAACAAGGCTCGTTCCTTAGTAGGGAATGCTGAATACTGGATAGCCTTGTGTTGTAATCCTCTAGGGCGTGCCGATCAAGGCCTCTCCGAGTACTCGTCCCTCTGACATATTCGGCGGAATCAGCCCGAGAATAAAGGAAAGCGTAGGGGCAATATCGATGACCCCGGCATGAGTAGCAAAGCGTCCAGGTCGGATTCCGTGTCCAGCGAGCACCAGCGGCACGTACCGATCGTACGAATAGCCCGTGTGGTGGGTCGTTCCCGAGGGATAGACGACGAAATACGGCTTCGGAATGGCGACTACATCACCACTTCGGTCAGGAATGTAGGTGTGCAGAATTTGTCGCTCGTGCATTCCAGGCGGAAGATGACGCTCAGCGTAATCCGTGGCTGTAAATGCGAAGTCGATTTCGGGAAGCTTGAGTAAAGCAGTTTTTACTTCGTTCTCAATCTCGCGGCGGGCGACCCCTTTGGCGGCGATCGCTGGGCCATTGAGGTAGAAGTTCAGGTCCCCGCTGTCGGGAATCCACTCGCCGCTGGACGCTTTTCCGAACTTCTCAACGAGCTGCGCGTTGAGCTTTTTCCGAAGTGCTTTCTCATCGATGCGGCCAGCCTCGACACGGTCATTCGTGAGGTACTCGGGCACGGGTGGAATTCCGTGGTCAGCGGTCAGGACAATCGTGACGTTCGCGAGCCCGCCCGGGACGGTTTTGCGAAGGTGGTTGATGAGGTCCGCGATCGATCGATCTTCGAGAACCGTGTACTCCTCGATCTCGCGACTATTCGGTCCGAAAACGTGTCCCACCATATCGTGGCTCGAGTAGCTGACGGCGAGCAAGTCGGTGCTCTTTCCTTGTCCAAGTTTCATCGCATCGACCGCATGGATCGCGGCTTCCGTTGTCTTGTCGATACCGTACGGAAGCATCATCGCGCCCTTGGTGCCGATTTTCGCATGATGCGGAAACTTGCCGCCAATCTGTCCGTAACCTTCGAGATCCTTCGTGTCTTCCGACAAGCTCAGGCCTGTGGCGGGCTCTGCGCCGAGCTTCCAAGTCATTTCCACTCCAAGATGGCTTGCGAGCGTGGCGTTCAATTTTTTCACCCAGACTGGAAGTTCAGCGGGAGGAGGAAGGTAGAATGTGCTGCTGATCCACTGCGCCGTTTTCGCATCAAACCAAAGTGCGAGGTCGGCGCGATGACCGCCCATCAAAATCGCCGCGCGATCCTTCAACGCAACCGCCACCACCTTCGAGCCGCCGCCTGCGTTTTTCAGCTCATCGCCCACGGTGCTGGCGTGAAAGTTTTTAGGCGAGGTGCCGCCTTCATTCTTTCCGTCAGTCGGAATGCCGACGATGTGGTGCGAAGAGTCGCCGACACAGTATTCGGGTTTTCCGCGCGCGCGATCGAACCAGTCATTAATCGCGATTCCATTCAGATACGGATACGACCCAGACAGAACCGTTGCATGTCCGACGCAGGTCATGCTCTGAAGCACGTCATATTCGGCGAGTGGGTAGTAAGCGCCTTTCTCCATCAAGTAGCGAAACCCGCCGACTCGTCCTTCTTTTCCAGTGGCCGCTTCAAAGCGCGTAGCAAATCTCGTGAGGTAGTCGGCTCGAAACTGGTCGATGACGAGCATGACCACAAGCTTTGGGCGCGATGGAATCGGCGGCTGCGCTGCGTGAGCGAAACCGGAGAGAACCACACTACAAAGGAGGGAGCAAAGAATCTGGGCTCTGAATGGAGTCATGCTAAGTTCTTAACACGTGAGGTGAAGCTATGCTTCCAGGTCTCAGCTTTCCTGTCAGAAACCTGTTCTGTATTGGACGAAACTACGCCGAGCACGCTCGCGAGTTAAAAAACGAAATTCCGTCGCAACCCGTCGTGTTTACAAAACCGACCGGCGCACTGACCTCCGGCGGTGAACCGATTCGTCTGCCTTCCATTACTGAGAACGTTCATCACGAAGTGGAAGTCGTGGTCGCCATGGGCGCTAAGCTCAGCGGGGGTTCGCTTACTCCAGACGAATGCCTGCGGGCGATTGCGGGAATTGCCGTGGGAATTGATGTCACGGCGCGTGATCTCCAGGATGTCGCTAAGAAAAAAGGCCTCCCTTGGACTTTGGCCAAGGGTTTGGCTTCGTTTGCGCCGGTGAGCGATTTTCTTCCCGCACGCGAAATGGGCGCGCTTGATCAGTTGAAACTCGAGCTCCAAATTAACGGCGAGACTCGTCAGAGTGGCGTGACTTCCGACATGCTTTTTCCGATTCCTGCTCTGGTCGCCTACTTGGCCGAGCACTTTGGTCTCGATCAAGGCGATTTGATCTTCACTGGAACCCCATCCGGAGTGGGACCGTTGAAGGCGGGCGATGAGCTGCTGGCTCGTCTCAGCACAGGCGATGGCAAGCACCACCGGGTTCTTGAAGTCTCTGTCGTGGACGCAAGCTAAGTCGCCGCTGGTTATTTTCGGTAAAAGCGATTTGCCAGATAGCTTCGGATGCTTTCGGCCTCAGAATCAGTCACGCGGCGATCGTAAATCAAAAACTCACCAACGTACGCATTGGCTGAAGCGATGTTGTCGCCCACGGCCAAAAGTGCGCTGACTTGCAGCTGCGTTCCGTAGCTTGTTTGAGAGGTCGTGCCCACGTTTTCCACGCGGTATTCAAGCTGGCCGGTCCCACTCCATCGAATCTGATGGATGTGCTCGCCTGTGTTGTTAGTGCCTGAGACGATGACGGGCGGACTCTGAGGGAGGCCATTGAAGCACGCATCTGCGAGGAAGGTCGACCCGGAGGCTGCAAAGCGCAGGAAGTCGACTCCGCCGCCGGAGCAGTTCGACCCCGGCGCGGACGCATTTCCTAAAAGAAGAATGCTGCCGGTGGCACTCGAAACGCCGAAGTACGCGAAAATCGAGAGTTCTGTCGAAGTCGTAGGCAATCCAGTCGCGGGGCTCGCGGTATTCATGAAATAGCCGCTGGGGTAAATGGTCACCATCGGCGGATAATAGGTAGGTTGCCCGTACACTCCAAGCGCGGTTCCGTAGCCCGACGTCGGCTTCCAAAACTGAGCCGAAGGAATCGCGGATCCAGAGGAGACGATTCCTTTATAGGTATCGGCGCGATACCAGCCCTTGAGTCCTGAATACACGGTGAGCTTCGCTTCGCCGGCCATGGTGTCTAATCCCACACCGCACCCGGTGGAGATGGCAGCAGTTATGGCAGCTGGGGCGGCAATTAAAGCGAAGCGGCGAAAAGACGTCATTTCACTTTAGATATTAAACCAAGTCTGGGAGCTTGTGGGGATGAAACTCCGTGAGCTTCTCAAGCCTGTCGTCATCGTCGCGGCCCTGGGCTACTTCGTCGATATTTACGATCTGCTGCTTTTCAATATTGTCCGAATCCCAAGCCTGCAGGCCATTGGCCTCAAGGGGCAGGAACTGCAGATGGGGGCCTTTCTCCATAACATACAGATGATCGGCATGGTCTTCGGCGGGATCCTTTGGGGAGTTTTGGGAGACAAGCGCGGTCGACTCTCGGTTTTGTTTGGCTCAATCATTCTCTATTCGGCCGCGAATCTCCTGAACGCGTTCATCGTCGATTTTCAGCAGTACGCGATTCTTCGATTTTTCGCAGGGGTCGGACTGGCAGGCGAGCTGGGTGCGGGCGTGACGTTGGTTGCAGAAACCCTTCCGAAAGATCTGCGGGGCTACGGAACCACTCTCGTTGCGACTGTCGGTGTCCTGGGTGCAGTTCTGGCCGGAATCGTCGCGGACATTTTCGACTGGCGCGTCTGCTACATGATTGGCGGCGGGCTTGGCTTTCTTTTGCTTCTTCTGCGAATCGGCGTTCACGAATCTGGAATGTTTGCGGAGCTCAAGAGTAAGTCGGACGTCGCTCGCGGAAATTTCGGGATGCTTTTTTCATCCAAGACACGTTTCGTACGCTACCTGCGTTGCATCCTCATTGGCGTTCCAGTTTGGTACGTCATCGGAATTCTCGTCGCGTTTGCTCCAGAGTTCGCCCGGGTTCTCGGTGCGACGGGCGAAGTGAAGGCGTCCAAGTCGATCTTGTTTTGCTACGCGGGGCTCAGTGCTGGCGATTTCGCAAGCGGCTACCTCAGTCAGCTCCTCAAGAGCCGGCTCAAACCGGTTCTCATCTTTCTCGGCATCTGTGTTCTTTTCTCAGTCATCTACTTCAACGCCCATGGCTTCAGTCCCGAAGGCATCTATGCACTTTGCTTCGGCCTTGGGTTTGGAACCGGATACTGGGCAGTGCTTGTCACGATTGCGGTCGAGCAATTTGGGACCAATCTTCGCGCCACAGCTGGAACCACGGTTCCAAACTTTGTTCGTGGATCGCTCGTTCCGGTCAGTCTGACCTTTCTCGCGATGAAGTCATCTCTCGGGCTAATTGGATCCGCCGCATTGACGGGGATGGTGGTCTTCACCATCGCGTTATTCGCGCTCAGGGGGCTACGCGAGACCTTTGGCCACGATCTTGATTTCAATGAAGTGGACGCCGCATGAACTGGGATTCGCAGCAGAGCTACAAGTCGGTCATCAAGTCCCGAATCAAAGAGCTCAGAGAAAAGAAATCTGACCTGACGCTGAAGAAGCTCGCCGGTAAGATTCCGATTCAATACACCTATCTCTCACGAGTTTTAAACGACGAGTCCGTTCATTTGAATGAAGACGATCTCTTTCGCCTGGGTGAGCTGCTGGATTTCTTGCCCAATGAGCTCGAGTTTCTTTTGCTCTTAAGAGGCCACCAGACCGCCACTAAGCCGGGTAGAAAACGGTTTATCTTTGATCGTCTCGAAACGATGAGAAAAAAACTCAGTCTTCGCGCCGAAGACCACGAGCCCGACGAGGCCAAGCTTCGTCACGAGATGGCGTACCTCTTTGATCCGAACTGCGTGGTTCTCTGGGTGGCTCTCAGTATTCGCCGCTACCGCGAAAACCCAAGGCTTCTTTGCCCCTTGATCGGCGTCGACCCAGACCGGCTTCGAGAGATGCTCAAGAAGCTTGAAACGGTCGATCTGATTGAGCTTGAGCCTGGAACGACGAAAATTCTCAAAGTTAATAAGAGCATGGTTCATTTTCAAAAAACCAATCCGCTCATGCGCGTTCATCAGTATCTGATGAAGATCCTGCTTCAAGACCGCGTGTTGAATGCGGCCGAAGAAGACAAAGAAAGCTTTCAGGCCACCTTCACTGCGGATACCGAAGTTCTGGGAGAGATTCGCGAAGAGTTTCAAAAGTTCGTCGCTCGGGTTCAAGAGAAGAGCATTCTTCGCAAACCTGATCGCGTGTATCAGCTCTCCTTCGATCTTTGCCGCTGGTTCTGAGCCGCCAGTTTTCGAACGGTTGCCGCGAGCTATAACTTTTTTCCAAGAATTGCTGAAACCGGTAATCGGCTCTAACGCCCGGTCGACGTAGCCTGAGAGCACACCTGTTCTAAACGCTTTTAGGAGGCTAGCCATGCTTTACAATACGTTCGCTTATCCGTGGATTGTCGCTGGAGTCACGATGCTGCTCAGTCTCTTCAGCTTTATTTTCTAGAAATCGGTTTTTCGAATTCCATCTTTCGAAGCTTCGGTGCCAGCACTGCTGTTGCGGCGACTACGACGAAAGTCATGCAGCCACCGAAGACAACGGACGGCACCGTACCCAGGAGTCGAGCCGCAAGGCCCGATTCAAATTCGCCGATCTCATTAGAAGAGCCGATGAAGATCATATTGACCGCCGAGACACGGCCTCTCATCGCGTCGGGCGTGGCAAGCTGAAGAGCCGTGTGTCGGACGATGACACTGATCGAGTCCAAAGCGCCGCTTACGCCCAAAAACACGACCGAGAGCCAAAGCGTCTTTGAGAGGCCGAAGCCGATCATGCAGGCGCCGAATCCCGTCACGGCAAAGAAAAGAACCTTTCCGGCGGAACGTCCGAGAGGACGGTGGATCAGGAAAAAGTTCATGCAAAGCGCGCCGACGGCGGGCGAAGCGCGAAGCAGGCCTAAGCTCTGAGGGCCGCTCATCAAAATTTCGCTCGCAAAGATTGGCAGCAGTGCAGTGGCCCCGCCAAAGAGCACCGCAAACATATCAAGAGCCAGGGCACCCAAGATCACTTGTTGAGAGAAGACAAACTTCAAACCCGAGGTCAGGCTGGCGGCCAGGGTTTCTTGATTGTCGATCCGGCGTTCGAACCGGTCGATGCGAATCAAGAAGGCGCAGGTCACACCGATGAGCAGCATCGCAAAGATCGTGGAATACGTCGCCGCTGGTCCGCCCCAAGCGTAGAGCATCCCGCCGATGGCAGGTCCACTGATCGCAGCCGTTTGAAAGGTCGCACTCATCCAAGTTTGTGCGAGCGGAAGCTCTTCGCGCGCAACGAGCTTGGGTGTAAGTGCAAAAACCGAAGGCCACGCAAATGCTCGAATGACCCCGGATGCAAACGTGACCCCGAAGATGAAGTAAATCTTCTGCTCCGAAGACACGCCGAGAAGTCCGCCTGCCGTGCCGAGAAGAATCAGGGCCGAAAGAGCTGCAAGCACCACCATGCTTCGATAGATTCGAAGGGGTTGCCCGCGATCGACCGTATGCCCGCCAAATAGGGCCAAACTCAGAGCCGGAATCGCTTCAGCCAGGCCGATAAATCCTAAAAAAAGAGGGTCTTTTTTGATCTCATAGACCTGCCATCCGAGCACCACGGCTTGGAGCTGAAAGGCCAAAGTCAGAAAGAAGCGCCCCAGGACCAGGAGGCGGAAATTAGGCTTTTTAAGGATGTCGTATCGGCTCATGTCTAATCTTTTGACAGGTGTTGTTTTAAACCGCTTTTATGTAGTTTCGGAGAGTACCATGGCCAACAGGGGTGAGTAGGCAGGGCGTTCACTGGCAGGCTCCTTGCTCTATTGTGCCCTATGAAGATTTTCACGTCTCTGATGATGGGAGCTTCGTTGGTATTTTCGCTCCTCGCGAATTTCGCGAGCGCCGCGGCCCCACGCGAAATCAGAGTTCTCGCCTTCAACACTTGGCAGCTCAAAGCCTTTGGTCTCGAACTGGCTGAAGATCGCCTCGACCGCCTCAAACTTATTCCTGACATGATCGCCGGAACTGGCGCAGACATCATCGCCCTTTCTGAAGTCTGGAAGAACTCGACCAAGAAGCTTCTTGCGAAAGAGCTCGCCGAGCGAGGCTATCCGTATTCCTTCTATACGCTCAGAAAAGCAGGGATGGGCGACGGGCTCCTGATTTTGAGTAAGCACCCCATCGGTGAGTCGGAAAAATCAAAAGTCTTTCATCCCAAGACGATGACCGATGAGCTCATTACGTCGAAGCGTGCCTACCACGTGGTGGTGCAAGTTTCTGGAGTCGGACCGGTCGACTTTTTTTCGACCCATTTGGGTGCCGTTGAGTTCGACGAAAAGAAGGATGCGTATAATGAGCATCAGCAAGACGAGCTTGCGACCCAGATGCTCGAGTTCGCGACCTTCATTAAAGACAACCGCACGAGCCCCTATGCGATTGCGGCTGGCGATTTGAACGCTCACTATCAGGTCTATTCCGCCAAGGGGCGCTTTGAGCCGGTCTATTCGAAACCCTATTCGGCAATGATCGCGGGTGCCTGTTCGGCCGGAACGTTGATCAATACCTATCTGGCGGTGCACGGTATGGACGAGAAAAGTCCGGCCGTTCCGACTTACTCGCAAGAGAACCCCTATGTCGGTGGCGGGTACTTTTCAGAGATCCCAAGCGAAGTTGAAGACTATATTTTCCAATGCCCGTCAGCCACGTTGCGGCCGGTGCGTTCGGAGCGCATGTTTGTCGATGCGATTCCCGATTCTGCTCGCGAAGCTTACGGGCTGAAGAAATTACCGAAGCGTCTATCAGACCACTTTGGAATGATGACGACTTTCAGTTTCTCAGAAGTCGAAGCCGACCGTCATTGAGAGCGGCATGAGCTTCGGATTGAGCTCGCTCATCACGAAGTATTTTGCGGCAAGAAAGATGTAGTGGCTCGCTTTGACTCGAAACATTGCTTTCGCTTCAAGCACGAGGCCCGAGTCCACGGTCGCGAGGGTTGCGCCGTTTCCAAAGCGAGCGGACTGAGTCGAATACCAACCGCGGGCGTAGCCTGCTCCGGCGTCGAACCGTACGTTTCTTGATTTCGTGAGATCGAAGTTAAAGATCAAAAGTCCCGACGCGAACCACGCGCTTCCCAGCAGGCGGTCATCGCCCGAAGTGTTTAAGCGCATCCAATCGGCCGAGAGTCGAAAGCCCGCCCAGTTTTCTTGATAGAAAGTGAGGTCGCCCGTTGCGGCCGTTCCAAATCCGCTCGACGTAAATTCCTTCTGCTCGGTAACGGCAGAGGGGCCGGAGCCAGTAGTGACGGGAGCGGTCCTGCTGGTCTGAGAATAATTCCCGCCGATACCAAGTCCCGGTTGAACGATGCGGGCTGACGCGTCATTAATGCCGAAGGGGCTTCCCAGGAAAACGCCAATCATCCAGATAGCGAAGATCATCTTCAGATTATGATGCATATTACTGGATCAGGATAGGATGAGAATTTGACGCTCCGAAAACCCCTCTTGCTTCTCCGTCCCGCAACATGCTACGCGCACCGCATCAGACGAGGGCAGTAATGATGTCGAATTCCGCGAGTACTACGGCAACCCCACTTGAAATCAGTTCATCTCTGGCGTCCGCTCCCACGTACACCCCAGAGTTCCGGAGGCGCCGGGCAGTAAACTGGCTTACTTTAGGGTTCACGTACGCGGCCATGTACATGGGTCGGTACAACCTCTCGATGGTGAACGCCTCGCTCTCGAAGACGTACGGCTGGGACAAAACCACCCTGGGCGTCATCATTTCGGCCGCGCTGACGATCTACGGATTTTCGGCCATGTTCAACGGTCCGATCGCTGACAAAATCGGCGGCCGCCGCGCGATGTTGATCGGCGCAAGCGGGACGGTGGTCTTTAACTTCCTTTTCGGCCTGGGTGCCTACATGGGCTTCCTCGGAACCGGCACTCTGCTCGTCGGCTACTTCACGACGATCTGGGCTTTGAACGCTTACTTCCAATCCTACAGCGCTCTTGCCCTCATTAAGGTCAACGCAGGTTGGTTCCACATCGGTGAGCGTGGCGTATTCTCGGCCATTTTCGGCTCGATGATTCAAAGCGGACGCGCCTTGATCTTCCTGGTCGGCGGTTGGCTCGTTCTCACCCTGCCATGGCAGTGGGTCTTCTTCGTTCCGTCAGTTCTCGTTGCTATCATGGCAGCTCTCACCTACCGAAACGTTCAAGACAGCCCTGAAAAGGCCGGTCTTCCTGAGCTCGATGTTCAGGATGCTTCGAGTGGCGACAAGCAGCCAATCAGCGTGAAATACGTTCTTCAAAAAGTTCTCACTAACCCAGTCGCGCTGACGATTGCGGCAGCCGAATTCTGCACCGGCTTCGTACGTCACGGATTCGAACAATGGTTCCCTCGCTACATGATCGAAGCTCAGAAGCTTCCGCTCGATAGCCCGATCTTCGCCAAAGGCGCAATCGGAGTGGTGCTCGCGGGCATCGCCGGCGCATTCTTCGCTGGAACGATCTCGGACTGGGTATTCAAAGGACGCCGCGCACCTGTCGCTTTCATCGGTTACGCCCTGATGATGATTTGCTTGGGCGTGATCTGGAAGGCGCCTTCAGTGAACTCCGTGATCATCGCATTCACGATTAACTCGTTCGCGATCAGCATCGTTCACTCGATGCTCTCCGGAACGGCGTCGATGGACTTCGGTGGAAAGAAAGCAGCAGCAACCGCAGCCGGGGTCTTCGACGGAATGCAGTACATCGGTGGTGCTTTCGTCGGTCTCGGAATGGGCTCTCTCTTGGATCATTACGGCTGGGGCGTTTGGGGCCCGAGCATGATCGGATTCGCTCTGATTGGTTCGATTCTCATGCTCGTGATCTGGAGCGCTCGCCCACGAGCCTCCGCAGCACACTGAGCTTCGGTTTACTGAGTCGGTAATTAATTCTAGCGGGGCCGTGTCTACTGGCGAAGTCCAGTGGATGCGGCTCTTCGCGTTTCGGAACTTGAAACGGCGAGATTAACCGACGCGTCAATTCAGGAATATCCCTCGAGAATCATGGATTTTTTCCAGGGCGCACCCGCGTCAATCCAGGGCTAATCTTCCTAAGCCGATCGATATAATCAAGTAAAGATATTGAAATTACTACGGAAAAAGGATTGGCCTGGTTTCTGCTTATGCGCTGCGACTGAGAGTTAACGGGGGATAGGGGTTAATTATGGCGTTTAGTTCACTTCGAATTTTGGGTGTTTCGGTTGGGGTTCTTCTCGGTGCATGTCTGAATGCTCAGGCTGCAGACAAAATCATTGGCGGACATGAGGTCAGTGCAAACGACCCAGTCGCAGCGACCACTGTGTTGGTCACCGATGGTGAGTTCGTTTGCACGGGCTCGATTATCGACAAAGATCTCGTGATCACTGCGGCTCATTGCGTTTACGGCAACTCGGCTTCGAAGCTCTTCGTCGTCTTTGCTCGCAGCATGGACGCCATGAAGGTAAGCGACGCTCATCGCATCTACGGCTACAAGATGGCGCCTGGATACAGCAACGACGGCGTCGGCAAGGATCAGCACGACATCGCTTTGATCCGCTTCAAAGGCGCGATCCCAGCAGGCTACAAGACCGCCACACTTCTTCCGACGACCGACAGCCTATCAAAGGGTCAACCGGTTCTCCTGGCTGGATACGGCGTCTCTGACGACGATCAGCGCAACGGAGCAGGAACGCTTCGTAAAGTAGAAGTGACGGTAAACGATCCGAACTTCGGAACGACTGAAGTGACTCTCGACCAGAGCCACGGCCGCGGTGCTTGCCACGGTGATTCCGGCGGCCCAGCATTCGTCGAGAGCAACGGCAGCCTCCTTCTCTGGGGCGTGACCAACCGCTCTTACCCAGATGACGTGGGCGATACCTGCAAAGTGGGCGTGATCTACACACGCATCACTGCTTACAACTCGTTCATCGCGACTTCCGCTGCGGTACTTCGTCAGCAGTCGCCGACCTCACTCGCAGCATTTTTCTAAGACTTCATTCAGCGCCTTTCGGGGCAAACAGAGTCGAGCAACAACGAACCCCCGGGCTGGAGATGGATCTCCACTCGGGGGTTTCGTTTAGCGGGGACTCGAACTTGACAAATTTATCAAACAAAGGGAGGATTAGATTGTGAGTGTTCGATCAGAATACCCACTTCACTTGACGATCAACGGGCGGCAGCTCGAACGGGTCGTCATTGATCAGCACTATCGTCTGAAGCATTCCGATTCGATGAACGACGAGATCATTTTGGACCTCGTAAGAACGTTAGATGGGAAAATGCTTCCGTCGGATCGGATCAGCGGAGAGTTCGAATACTTCACGGTTGAACCGGTCTTTAGTGAAGAGAAGCCCCATCGAGTCATTTTGGTGCTGTGTTTAAGTGATGACTATCTTGGTGTGATTAACGCGTTTCGGGTGGAATTAAAGAATGACTAAGTTTCCCAGCGAAAAGGAACTGAAAGAAGTACGGGCAGCCTTAGAAAAGGCGCCTGCTTCAAAAATGCTTCCGCCCGGAGCGTCTTCCGTGGACCGGTTGAAGTTCTCTCTGTGCGAAGAGTTCGTATCCTATCTGCTTGAGAACAAGCTCACGCAGCGCGAGCTTGCCCGTAAAGTCGGAGTCGACGAGGCTTTGATGAGTAAGATCGTCCATTACCGTTTCGAGGATTTCACGATTGATCGCTTGGTGAAGTACCTTTCGCTGCTATTTCCTAAAGCCGACTTAGAGATTCTTGTGAAGAACAAGAAGCGGGTCGCTTAAAACCCCCGGCTGGAGACGAGCCTCCACTCGGGGGTTTCGTTTTTATCGACATCGGTTACCAGCCGCCGCCGTATTCACAGCCACCATTGCCATCGGGGAAGTAGCCCGGGCGACAGGACTGTGCGGGTGGGGTGTAGCTCGGGGTTGGAGTCGGAGTGGGCGAGTCCGAGTCGCAAACACAGCCGTGACCATCGGCATGGTCGAAGCAAAACGGCGCTAAACTACAGACGTGGCCTTTTCCGGGGCTAGGTGCGGGCGATGGTATCGTGATCGCTAGGTCGTGGCACATGAGATTCCGCATCACATCACCTTGAGTCAGGATCGCTAACTTCTGGTTTGCTGAGTATTCGAGCAGTCCTTGAATACCGAGATCGTAGAGCACGAGCGGAAGGCCAGCGTGCGATCCGTTACGAGCCGTAAAGGTGCCTTTGACGTTCTCAGCTGGCAACCAGCAGTGAGCATCGATGTCATCAAAAAGTAGAAATCTTCCATCCGCGCGAATCACGACTCGGATCGTTCCGCTGTCGCAGTAGCTGTGGAGGACGGTTGCTTCGCAGACAAAGCCCGTGGGGAAGTTTTCGGCGTGAGCCATCTGGGAGTTCAGGGCGTTCATACCCAGTGCCAGAACAAGTAATAGAGTATGGTTTTTCATAGGTATTCTCCTTGTGAATTGGCGCTTGGCGTCGGGCGCGGAGATGGATCAGGGCGTGGTTCGCATTTCAGGCTTCGCTCGTGACCCTGTTTCTTCAAAGTCGCTAGCTGTTGTTGGGCTGAGTATTCGAGAGTTCCGTCGTTTCCGAGCTCGAAGAGGGTCACCGGATTGTGGTCGTGCTGGCTGTCTCGAGTGGCGTACTGCCCTTGGGTTGAAATCGAGTAGAACCAGCATGGGACATCTCCATATTCGAGCTCATACTGGTTTCCGGATTTGATCGTCACTTGAATCAGTCCATTGCCGCATATTCCATGAATGACCTCCGCTTTACAGACGAAGTCCGTGGGAATAGCTGCGCTAGCTTGGGATGAAGCGAATAGTCCAAGTGCTAGAATGAAATGTCTCATTTTCGTTTACCTCTTGAGCCCTGAAGTAGTTCGAAACTAAGATGAATTAAAGTTTCCAGAAGTGTTGTATTGTTAACTTATGGATACGAGTCGACTTTCCTATTTTCTCTCAGTCTCACGCACGGGAAGTCTGCGCGAAGCAGCGGAGCTTCATCGCGTTAGCCCGGCTGCGATGTCCAAAGCGATGAGACTCTTGCAGGAAGAGACTGCGCGCACGCTCTTCATCGCCGAAGGACGAGGAATCAGGCTCACCGACGAAGGCCGAAAGTTCGCGCGCGAGCTCGAGCCGATGCTGGGCGCCCTCCAAAAGCTGGTGGCCACCCAAGACACCTCTGTCATCGCAAGGCGGGTTTTTCGCCTCGCCTCATTCGAAGTGTTTTCGACCGCATTCCTCGAACAGTTCGCAGCGAAGCTCGATCCCCAGACCGAGCTCGAAGTTCACGAGCTGGGTCCCGGCCGAATGGAAGATGCGATCGTGAACGGAACCGCCGATGCGGGCCTGACCTATTTACCGATACCTCGAGCGGGCTTGGATTTCATGAAGCTCAAGCCCGTCGCGATGGGGATTTACGGATCTCGTTCACGCTTTAGAAAAGTCGAGCCGGACACGACTCCATTTGCCGTCCCGCTTTCACCGATCGAAGGAAGCCCGAACCGAGTTCGCGGTACCGATGGCTGGCCCGAGCACGAGTTCCCTCGTCATGTACGGTACCGCGTAGGGCTACTTGAAACGGCGCTCGGCCTTTGCCGGCAGGGGCTCGCAGTCGCCTACATTCCGCGCTTTATCGCGCGACTTCATAACGAACGGGTGAAGCCTTCGTTTCGCCTGGACGAGCTCGAGCTTCCGAGCGGATTTAAGCACGAGCCGGTGCACGCCTATCTGGTCAAGAGACGGCAAGACGTCGAGACGCGTGAAATGAAACTCCTCACCGCAGTGCTGCGGCAAGAACTTACTCGCGACTGAAGTTCTTGATGCGGTAAAGCCCTTCGCGTGGAAGTGCCGGGCGATCGCTGAAGATGGTCTCAACGAAGACATGCATCGCGGACGGAAAGATTTCGTAGAGGCCGATAAGGTTCAGCGGTTCATTTTCAAACGACGCGATCAGGTTGCCGTGCTTGCGGATATAGTCCGCAGCGCCCTTCTTGTGGATCAGATCGTCCATTTCGAAGCGTGGCTTCATCAATAGGTGCGTGCCTTTGACTTCCCACGGGAAGCCGTCGCGGATCAGGTTCTGGCGGGTGCCATCGCCCATCTGGGGTTCGTCGCGACCAGTGAGATAAACGATTTCGGCGCCGAGCTTATGAATCTCGTGAACGAAGTCGGCCGCACCTGGATAGGCGCGGTCGTATTTCAGATACTCGCTGTTAAAGAAGCGCGTCAGCCAGAAGTCCTTGGCCGATTCCCACGCCATTTCGATTTC
>OUNO010000486.1_pt3 | contig 18280 bp, 20 predicted proteins | sample 1779811 | NCBI WGS metagenome assembly OUNO01 (sample SAMEA3914804, study PRJEB12502) | metagenome | biome: forest; material: soil | place: Canada | collected 2010-06-25 | depth 0.3 m | reverse complement strand
GATCTTCTTCGCCGCCGGCGCGATCGGCTTGATCTGCGGCATCTACGCGGCCGGTTTCATCTTCCCGCCGATCTTCTACGCGGTCGTCGGCGCGATCTTCGTCCTCGCGGCCTTCCGCAACCTCGCCCGCGGCGCGATTCGCGATTACTTCCGTCTCCCCCGCAAGCAGCGCGTTCGTGGCGCTGCCCTGCCGGTCGAGACGATCTCCGTTCCGAAGCGCTGATACCGGCGCATTTCGGAGTCCTCGGTCGCTTGGCTTCGGGTCACGCACGGGTGTGCGCTCCCCTCGCCTCGCTCCCTGCGTCCGCCGAACTGCTTGCTCTCAGCGCTTCGTTAGTCCGGAGTCATGCCGGAGGTAGCGCCCTCCGAGGTCCAGACGCGGACGATGTCGCGCATCGAGAGGACGCCGACGGCATCGGCTTCCTCGAAGACGACGAGGTGGCGGACGCCGCGACGCGACATCTCGGCGGCGGCGCGCTCCAGGCTCCAGTCCGGCGCCGCGGCGATCACCCGCTCGCTCATGTGGTCGGCGACCAGCTCGACGTCGGGGTTCTCACCGGCGCCGACCGAGATCAGCAGATCGCGCTCGGTGACGATCCCCGGAGTCGGCAGCTCGGCGTCGCTGACCAGCGCCGCACCGGTCCCGTGTTCGACCATCAGCTTCGCGGCCTCGCGGAGCGTGTGCGAGGGACCCACCGTCAACGACACCTCCGACATCCCGTCCCGCACTTGCATTCTCGACCTCCTCCGCCGCCAGTTTCAGAGATAGTGCGAATCGCCTCAAAGACTACCCCAATCCCAGCCGGTGCCAAGCGCCTTTCAGGCGGCCTCGACATATAGACTCCCGCCCGCCTCAGCCGTATGCAAAGCGTCCCGAAACTCATCCGCCCGCTGCTCGTCCTCGCCGCCCTGGCAGCCACCGTCGTGGCCGTCTCCGGCTGCGGCACGACGACCGCCGACACGGCGCGGGGGCGCACCCTCTTCATCCAGAACTGCGGCACCTGCCACACCCTCGCCGAGGCCGGGTCGGCGGGCACGCAGGGCCCCAACCTCGACGACGCCTTCGCCGCCGCCCGCGAAAGCGGCCAGAACAGCGACACGATCGAAGGGATCGTCAAGGCTCAGGTTGAGAACCCCCGCCCCGTGAACGGCGACCCGGCGGTCTCGATGCCGCCTGAGATCGTCACCGGCCAGGACCTCTCGGACGTGATCGCCTACGTCGGCTCGGTCGCCGGCGTCCCCGGCGCGGCGCCGCCGAAGGTCCCCGGTGGCCCCGGCGCCCAGGTCTTCGCCAGCAAAGGCTGCGGCGGTTGCCACACCTTCAAGGCCGCGAAATCCGGCGGGGTCACCGGCCCGGACCTCGACGAAGTCCTGCCCGGTCAGACCGCGGCGATGATCGAAAAATCGATCACCGACCCGAACGCGGAGATCGTCGCCGGCTATCCGGCGAACGTGATGCCCTCGAACTTCGGCGAAATCATCAGCAAAAAGGAACTCGAACAGCTGGTCGAATTCCTGATCGAAGAATCGCCGGGCGGCAAGGGCAAGTCGGGCTCGAAGTAGGGCCGGCGGTTCCGGCGGCCGAGCAGCCGCTGCGATGATCTTGATGACGATGTGGGAACGCCTCCAGAGCCGCCTCGAGATCTCCCCGAAGCGCTATGCCCAGGTGACCGCGGTCGCCCTCGCCGCGCTGGCGCTGATCGTCACCACCGGCGCCGCCGTCCGACTCACCGGGTCCGGCCTCGGCTGCCCGGACTGGCCCCGCTGCTACGGCGGCACCACTCCCCCGCTCGAAACCCACGCGGTGATCGAGTACGGCAACCGGCTGCTGACCGGCTTCGTCGGCATCGCCGTGATCGCCGCCGCGGTGCTGGCCTTCTTCCGCCGGCCCTACCGCTGGCACCTCGCCCTGTTCGGAGGCCTGCTGCCGCTCGGCGTGATCGGGCAGGCGATCCTCGGCGCCCTGGTCGTCAAGTACCACCTGGCGCCAGGGCTTGTGATGTCGCACTTCATCCTCTCGATGATGCTGCTCGACGCGGCCTTCGCCCTCGCCTGGTGCTCACGCTACGAACCCTGGGAGCGGCGCCGCTCGAGCGACCGGCTCGGCGTCTGGTCGGTGCGGGCGCTGATCCCGCTGGGGCAGCTGACGATTGCCGCCGGGACCGTCGCCACCGCTTCCGGGCCCCACGCCGGCGCCCACGCCGGTCAGCTCGTCCACCGCTTCACCTTCGAGGGGTCGAAGACGCTGGAATGGGTCGTCCAGCGCCACGCCGTGCTGGCGACCGTCTATGGCCTGGCGGCGATCGGCGTCTGGTTCCTCCTGCGGCGCCCAGGAGGCGACAGGAGGGCCGTCAAGCCCCTGACCGTGGTCCTGGGCCTCCTGGCGCTGCAGGGCGTCGTAGGCGGCGTCCAGTGGGCCCTGGAACTCCCTGGCGAGATCGTCTGGGTCCACGTCACGCTCGCCACCTGCAACTGGCTGGCGATGCTCTGGGCCGTAGCCGCGGCGGGCAGGCTGGAGCCGCGGGGGGAAACGGTCCCCGGTGGCGACGAGCGGGCGAGAGAGCCCGCCGGTGCCGGCGCCTAGATCCAGGTGCTCCCCTTCTGGCTCTCGATCGGCGCCCTCAGCCTGGTCCAGGCCGCCCTCGTCGCCGCTCCCCGGCCCGCCTCCAGCCGCTTCCTCGAGCGGCTGAGCAGCCGCTGGTGGGCGCTGATCCTGCCGCTCTCGATCGTCGTCGTGATCGCCGCGATCGCGGCCGACTCCACGACCGCCCGCTTCCTCACCTACCTGGCGCTGGTCGCGGTGCCACCGCTGGCCGCGGCCGGGCTCGGCTGGGTCATGCGCGGCGGCCGGCCGCCCTTAGCGCTACTCGCCGTGCCGCTCTTTGCGATCGCCTGGGCCGCCAAGGGCAGCCTCAGCGGCCACACCGCGGCGCTTGCGCTCTCCGCCCTCGCGTGCCTCAGTCTCGGCTGGCTGCTGGCCTGCGTAGTCCCCGGCCGCTGGCTCAAGCTCGGCATCTACGCGATGGCGGCGATCGACACCTACCTGGTCGCCGGCGACCTCCTGCAGGGGCCCAACGCCGTCCTCAACACCGCCGCTCCCGGCGGCGGCCTGCCGCGCCTGCAGTTCGTCCACTTCGGCTCGGCGATCATGGGCTTCGGCGACATCTTCATCGCCGCCGTCCTTGGCGCCCTGTTGGCCCGCGACCGGCGCCTGCAGCTGACCGGAGCGGCCGTCGCCGCGGCGATCGGCATCGGCTTCGACCTCCTCTTCTTCGCCGTCGACGAGCTCCCGGCAACCGTCCCGATCGCGCTGACCCTGGCGGTGCTGGAGCTGATGACTAGAGGCGGACTAAAGCTTGGTCGCAATGACGGCGACAGTCGCACCGAAGCCGGCGATCATCGTCGATGACATGGCAATTGCCCCGACCACCAGGGCACGACTCATCCCATCCAGGCGCGAGTCAATCCGGGCCAAGTGGGAGTCCATCCGAGTTTCGAACCGCCCGAGTCGAACATCGACTTCTTCGAATCGCCGATCCACACGATCGAAGCGTTCATCGACGTGAGCGAACCGTTCATCGACCCGGTCGAAGCGTTCGTCGATTCGCTTCCCAAACTCGTCCAGCCTGTCGTCGGTCCAGCTCTGCCTCATCGCCTCCATGCAAGCAGGCTAGCGAGATAAATGCAACGTTTTGTCAGCGCTTTGCAAAATCTTTGCCGCTTTTTCGCCACCAATCACGCGTCCAGCGATATCCACGCACCGACCCCACGATCACCAGCACCAAACCCCACAACGCCCCCACCAACGGCCGCACCAGCAGCGTCAGCGCAATCACGCTGATCGCCGCCGCCCCAACGATCAAGACCCACTTGAAAACCGCCGCCTCGTTGAATTTCATCTGGCTGCAGTTTGTCCCATCGCGGCAACTTGAGGCGGCGACTGACTAGTTCGACCCACGCACGGGGTAAGTGAGCCCGAGGCGGCGAAAATCAAGTCTGGGTAGGACGCAGGGAGCGAGACGAGGGGAGCGCACATCAGTGCGTGACCCGAAGGCGAGCGACCGAGGACACCCCCAGACGCCGATTTGCAGCCGCCTCAGAGGATGTAGACCGTTACGTAGACCACGATCCACATGATGTCGACGAAGTGCCAGTAAATCCCTGGCACCTCGACCCCGAGGTGGTCCTCGGCTTTGGGACCGAAGTGGCCGCGGAAGGCGCGGATCGTGGCAAAGGTGAGCAGCATCAACCCGACGAAGACGTGGGCGCCGTGGAGGCCGGTGAGGCTGTAGAAGATCGAGCCGAAGGCGAGGTCACGGGCGCTGAAGCCGATGTGCACGTACTCGTTGACCTGGATGAAGAGGAAGGTCGCGCCCAGCATCCAGGTCAGCAGCAGGCCGAGCTTCATGCCCTGGCGGTTGCCGCGGCGGATCGACTCCAGGGCGTAATGGATCGTGAAGCTGGAGGAGACCAGGATCGCGGTGTTCATCCCGGCCACCGGGACCGGCAGCTCGTAGGGGTGCGGCGGCCAGCTGTCGGGGCTGACGACGACCCGAAGGAAGAAGTAGGAGGCGAAGAAGGCCCCGAACAGCATCACCTCGGAGATGATGAAAAGGAAGATGCCGAGCACCTGTTTGTCCATGCGGGAGCTCTGATTGGCCTCCGGCGGGCCGTGATGCTCCTCGGCGTGGTGGTCCAGAGTTACCGTCGCGCTCTCCATCAGGCGCCCCCCTCCTCGGCGACGGCGGCGGCGACGGCGTTGAGCGTGCGGCCGACCTCGATGTGCTGGACCTGCTTCTCGGTGATCTCGCGGACGCGGCCGATCAGGTCGCCCTCGAGCCAGCGCGAGCTCTCGCCGGCGAAGGTCGAGATCAGGATCTCGTTGATCCGGTAGTGCTCGATCGCGTTCTTGACCGCCTCGAAGGGGTCGGGGCTCATCGGCTGCCCGGTGGCGTCGATGTCGGCGCGGTAGAGCTCAGCCAAGGTCGAGGCGAGGTCGGCGACGATCTCGGCCTCGCTGACGTCGTCGGACTTGGGGCAGATGATCGTGTAGCGGTGCGGGCCGGCGACGACGCGCTCTTTGAGGCGCTGGACAAGCTCGGGGGAGGCGACGGTCTTGGTCGCGACGACGAGGGTGTGGATCAGGTCGAGGCGGATCGCGTCGTCTTCGATCCGGACCGGGATGTGGGTGAACTTGGTATCGGGTTCGACCCGCTCGCGGACCCACTCGACCAGATCGCGGCGGGTGAAGCCGAAGCGGCTGTCGTAGAGGCCGGAGAAGAGGATCTCGCCGGGCTCGTGGGCGCGGACGGCGTCGGTGGCCGCGAGCCAGGGCTCGGGGTCCATGACCTCGCCGACCGACTCGATGCCGAACTCACTGAGAATCGCCATCGTCACCTCGACCCGGGCCCGCGCCGCCTCGCGCAGCTCGCCGGCGTCGATCAGCTGACCGACCGAGGGCTGGTTCTGCGGCGCCGCGACGACGACCTTGGAGACCGAGTCCTTGCGCTCGCGGACGGCCTCCAGCAGCTTGCGGCCGCCGGCAACCTCGTTGAGGAAGATCAGCAACGGGCGGCCCTTCTCGACCTCGCTCACGTCGACGACCCCACGACGCTGGGCTCGGCGGCGGGCACATCGGCGCCTTCGCCGGCCATGATCGCGTGTCGCGCACCGGGGATCCCGTACTCGTAGGGACCGCCGACGACACGCGGGATCTCGTCGAAGTTGAAGATCGGGGGCGGCGAGGAGACCTGCCACTCGATCGAGTTGGCGCGCCAGGGGTTGGCCGGGGCCTTCGGGCCGAAGCGCCAGCTGACGATCATGTTGTAGAGGAAGACCAACTGGGTGGCGCCGAGCATGAAGGCGAAGCAGCTGATCAGCAGGTTCCAGTTGCCGAACTGGGTCGCGTAGTCGGCGACGCGCCGCGGCATTCCGTCCATCCCAACCCAGTGCATCGGGATGAAGGTGCCCCAGGTGCCGATCAGGGTGCCCCAGAAGTGGACCCGGCCGAGTTTCTCGTCGTACATCCGCCCGGTCATCTTCGGGAACCAGTGGTAGATCCCGGCGAAGATCGTGAAGACGGAGCCGCCGAAGAGGACGAAGTGGATGTGGGCAACGATGAAGTAGGTGTCGGAGACGTGGATGTCGATCGGCACCATGCCGAGCATGACGCCGCTGATGCCGCCGATCGTGAAGGTGACGATGAAGGCAAGGGCGAACAGCATCGCCGTCGAGTACGTGTGGATTTTCCCGAAGTAGAGCGTGCCCAGCCAGGAGAAGATCTTGATCCCGGTCGGCACCGCGATCAGCAGCGTGGTCAGCATCATCGGCACCCGCAGCCAGGAGAACATCCCGGCGACGAACATGTGGTGGGCCCAGACCGAGTAGCTGAGGACGACGATCCCGAGCAGCGCCAGAGCCATCAATCGGTAGCCGAAGATCGGCTTGCGGGCATGGGTCGAGATGACCTCGGAGATGATCCCGAAGCCGGGCAACATCATGATGTAGACCGCTGGGTGCGAGTAGAACCAGAAGATGTGCTGGTAGCTGATGACGTCGCCGCCGGCGGCGAACTGGAAGAAGTTGGTGTGCAGCAGGCGGTCGAAGAGGACCATGAACTGGGCGCCGGCGATGAACGGGGTCGCGGCGACGACCAGCAGCGAGGTCGAGAGGTTGGCCCAGACCAGCAGCGGCATCCGCCAGAAGGTCATCCCGGGCGCACGCATGCTGATGATCGTGACCAGGAAGTTGAGCGCCGTCGCGATCGACGAGGCGCCCGCGAACTGGACGCCGAGGTTGAAGAACGACTGCCCGAGCGGGGCCCCGGTCGAGAGCGGCGCGTAACCGGTCCAGCCGGCGTCGAAGGCGCCGCCCGGGGCCAAGAAGCTGCCGATGAAGAGCAGCCCGGCGAGCGGCAGCATCCAGAAGCTGAGCGCGTTGAGGCGCGGGAAGGCCATGTCCGGGGCGCCGATCATCAGCGGCAGGACGTAGTTGGCGATACCGGCGAAGACCGGGATCACGAAGACGAAGATCATCAGCACCGCGTGGGTGGAGAAGAGGCTGTTGTAGGTCGCCGCGTCGACGATCTGGGTGCCCGGCTGCGCCAGCTCGGCCCGGATCAGCATCGCCATCAGGCCACCGATGAAGAAGAAGACGAAGGTCGTGCAGATGTACTGGATGCCGATCACCTTGTGATCGGTGTTGAAGCGGAAATAGTCCTTCCAGCTCTTGGCGCCGTGCTGGGAGTGGTCGTCAGGGATGGTCGGCAGCCCAGCGGCCCAGCGCAGCCAGTAGTCGAAGCAGCCGAAACCGGCCAAGAAGCCCAGCGGAGCGAGGATCAGCGGCACGATCACGTGCGGGTAGCCGGTCTGTTCGGTCTGGTAGAGCGGCAGGTCGGAGATCGCCCGCAGGGCGATGACCAGGCCGAAGCCGAACGCCGCCGCCGCCAGCGCGCCGAGCGCCCCTCTGGTCCATCCCGGTCGCTTGATCGCAGCCAACATCAGTTCTCCTCCATTATGCCCCGCCCGCATCGAGCGGCACCGGGTTGGTCTGCGTGTCCTGGATGACCGACTCCATCAGCGCCGGCGGGACCGGCTGCTTCAGTTCGCCGACCCATTTCTGGAACTTCGCCGGCGACTCGACGACGACTTTGGCGCGCATCGAGGCATGGCCGAAGCCGCAGAGCTCGGTGCAGACGAGCTGATAGGTGCCGACCTTGTCCGGCGTCACAATCGCCGTCGTGGTGATGCCCGGGACGTTGTCTTTCTTGATCCGCCACTCGGGCACCCAGAAGGAGTGGATCACGTCCTGGGCGTGCATCTTGAACTGGACCTGGCGGTTGACCGGGACGTGGAATTCGCCCTCCGACCAGACTCCGCCTTTGCCGGGGTAGCCGAAGCTCCAGGCGTACTGCTGGGAGAAGACCTCGACCGTGAGCGGGTTCTTGGCCGGCTTTTCGATTTCGTCGAGGACCTTCCAGCTGTAGCCACCGCCGAAGAGGACGATGATCGTCGGGATCAGCGTCCAGGCGATCTCCAGCCGGGTGTTGCCGTGGATCGGCTCGCCGTCGGACTCGTCGCCGGGCTTGACTTTGAATTTCCACAGCGCGTAGAAGAGCGCGACCATCACCAGCGAGAAGACGAAAGAGGAGATGACGATCATCACGTTGAGCAGATCGTCGATCTTCGGCGCGGCCGTGGAGGCCTGCTGGCCATCCCAGTGAATCGAGACCATCACCGCCGAAATCGCCACGGTCAACGCGACGGTGGCGGCGAACATCTTCACTATCGGCAGGCGGCCATACATGAGGCGGCGGGCATTCTATTGAAGCGGCGGCCGGAGGTTTTCCGGCCCCAGGTGCCCTTTGGCACTAGCTACTCCGGCGAGGGCAGATTCCCCAGCTCCGCGGCCGCCGCGGCGAGCACGCCGCGGGCCACTCCCTCCCAGCTCCAGAGCCGGCTGACGGTCTCCGTCAACTTCTCCCGTGCCGCCTCGCGCTCGCCCTCCGGCAGCGCCAGCCAGCGGTTCAAATTCGCCGCGATCGCCTCGACGGCAGCGGGGCCGACGGGGAACGAAACGAGTTCGGCGACCTCGGGGGGCAGGTCAGCGGCGAGCCGACGGGACACCTCGAGCATCCCCGAGTGCCCCGCCGAGACCGGCAGCGCTCCGCAAGCCGCGGCCTCGACCGCGACCATCCCGAACGCCTCCGGAAAGGTGCTCGGCATCACCGCGACCTCCGCCGCGGCGAACAGCTCCGCCACCTCGTGGTGCTCCAGCCGCCCGACGAGCTCGATCGAGCCGGCCGCGTCCCTCGCCGCCTTTGCATATCCCCGCGGCGGATCGGCCAGGAACGCCGAGAGGATCCACAGCGGGCCCTCCTTCCCTCCCTCGAGCTCCCATCCCAGCCGCGCGACCTCGCGCGCATCCTCGAGATCGCCGGCCTCGAGGGCCGCCAGCAAGCGACGCAGGCCGCCCTCGTACTCGCCGTAGCCGGCAATCCGCAGGCGCGCCCGCGGATGCGCCGCGCGGACAAGCGGCCAGGCCGCGATCAGCAGGTCGACCCCCTTGGAGACGATCAGCTTGCCGACGAAGACGACTAGGTGCTCACGAGAACCGGATGGAGAAGGTCCTGCGGGCGAGGTGTTCGTTCTCGGACCCTCTCCATCCGGTTTCCATGGGTGGAATTCGTTGATGTCAACGCCCGGGGGCCCGAGGCGGGTCTTGTCCCTCAGGTCGGGAAGCTCCGGCAGCGCCGCCCAGAGGGACTCGGCCGTGTGGCCGGAGCCGACGAGGACGCCGGCGGCGGCTTCCATCCCCTCGTAGGCGTAGGGGAGGAATCGGGGATGGGGTTTGACGGTGTACTCGAGGGCGGAGCCGTGGATCTTGGCCGCGAAGGGAGCGACGTCGGCGCGGGCGAGGATCGCGGGGCCCATCACCAGATGGTTGGCAAGGGCGGCGTCGATGCCACCGGCCGCAGAGGCGACTTCGCGGACCGCGGCGACGTTGGCCTCTATATAGAAGGCCAGCTCGGCCTCGGTCAGCTCGGGAAAGGGTTTGACCTCGAAACCCTCATAAGGGTCGTTGACGTAAACGGGAAGCAGGCCGCCGATGTCGGGGTTGTGGATCTCGACCCCCTCGACTGTCGTCTCTCTGTCTTGGCAGAGAAGATGGACCTCGTGCCCCAGCCTGGCCAGTGCCCGAGCCAAATTCGCGTTGTAGATGTTGCTGCCGGTACCGCGCAGCATGTAGCCGTGAAAGAGGAGGACGCGCATCGCTGCCGCCCAAGCTATTAGTCTTCGCGGCGATGAACGACCGTCAGCTCTACAGGATGCGTGCCCCGGCCTCCGGCCGCGAGGCGATCGCGCACGTCGAGCCGGGCCAGATCTACGTCGATCGTGAGACCGGCGAGGAGATGGCCCCGGTGGCGAAGATCCTTCCCCTCGCCCCCTCCGCCTCGGCGCTTCCCCGCACCCCGGCGAACCTCCGCGCCTGCCGCCGCTGCGACCAGCTGATCGGGCTGGACGTCAGCGACTGCCAGTACTGCGGGCTTCGTCAGAGCGCGCTTTAGTCCCGGCGCCTAGGCCAGCGGGGCACTCGGTGCTCTGTCTCTGGCATGACCAGCAAGAGGATCACCCCGAAACCGAGGGCGATCAGCCACGTCACACCGGCGCTCGCCTCCGTCAAGGCGGCGATGGCGAAGGCAATCACCCCCGCCAACTCTGGGGCAAATCGGCGAATGTAGACAAAACATTTCATTGCCCAGAAGCTACCTGAAACGTCAGCGCCACGACGTAGAGGGTGGCACCGAACCGAAATCCCCAAAGACCGCCTCGGTATATGGCGCGATCACGCTCCTCCCCGTCTGCGTCTCCGGCCGCCAAGCTAGCGAGCACCCCAAAAGCCCCCGCCATCGCGAACGGAAAGCCGAGGCCGATGCGCTCCGGCCAGGGATTGTCTACCCGGGGGATAAGCGCTGATTCGAGCAGCGGGGCAAGCGCAAGGAGCATCACCAGATCGTGGCGACCAAATGCGCACACGTGATACGCAGAACGTCACAACATCGCCAAGAAAGTGCGCTATTTCAGTCTCAGGTAGACCTCGACTGAGCAAGCAGATCAAGGACGCAGGAAGCGCCGTGTGCTCCGCACACAAGCGACCGAGGACGCCGATATGCGCCGCTCAGGCGACGTCTACGTCTACGGTTTCTTGACGAGGGTGGCCGTGTAGAGCAGGCGAGCTTCTGAGTAGTAGCAGCCGTAGGTCTTGGTCTTGCCGACGCCCTGCTGAGGGTGGCCGCCCTGGATGTCTTCCTTCGAGGCGCACTCCCCGGGCAGGCGGCTGCCGCGCCAGGTGTTGTCGGCGGCGACGCCGAAGGCGAACATCGGCGCCCAGGTGGGAATCGTCAGGGCGACGATCTGGCCCTTGAGGACGGTCAAGGGGTGGTCGAGGGCAAAGACCGGCGTGGTGCCGAAGTAGGGGTTGAGGACCTCGATCGGGCTCTGGCGGACGAGTTTGTACTGCGGCGGTTTGGAGCCTTCGATCGGTCGCAGGATCCCGATCCGCGCCTCGGAGGGCGTGCCAAGGAATTCGTTGAAGAAGGCGACCTCGTTGGTGGTCGTGTCGGTTTCGACCGTCGAGGGTTTGGCGAGGGTGATCGACCAGGCGACGATTTTGCCTTCGAAGGGCGCCTCGTACGGTTTGGCGATGCCACCGGCGATCGCCTGGAACCCGGTGACGTGCCCCTCGACCCGGCAGGGGGTGAGCTCCTGGCCGTTGACGATCTTGCCGGGACAGGAGGCGGGCGGCGTTTCGGCGGTCTGCCCCAGGGTCAGGACCCGCAGCGGCGCCGAGTCGGCATTGCCGGGAACGACGACGGCGACCACCAGGGCCAGCAGACAGGCAGCGGCGGCGATCAGCGACCAGGCGCGGGTGGATCCGGATGTTCTCTGAGCGAAGGGCATCAAATCTAGGCAACACGGGGCCACAACCCCAGTTGCGCCGGGATTGTGCCGGGCGCGGCGGGGGAATGCGCCTGGCCGGCCTCGCTTGCACGATCCCGGCCATTCCCGCGCTGTAGGGTTTCGGGCACCAGATGGAGGTTTCCAACCGCGCAGACGATTTCATTCCCGCCGGTCTCGCCTCCTTCGGAATCGAGGCGGACGAGGTCGACCTGGCCGTGGTCGGGGCGGCGCACGCGATGTTCTGGCCGGCGATCCTCGAGCTGCTCGAGCTCGACGCCGGCGGAATCGCCCCGGAGCGAGCCCCGGACCTGAGCCTCCCTCCCGTGACGCCGTGAGCGACGTCCTCGACCGTTCCCTGCGCGACCAGGCGGCCGCGATCGCCGCCGGCGAGGTCAACCCGGCGGCGCTCCTCGACGCGGCGCTGGCGCGGATCGAGCAGCGCAACCCGGCGCTGAACGCCGTCGTCGCCACCTTCCCGGAGGAGTCGCGGGCGATGCTCGACGCCGCCCCGGCCGGACCGCTGCACGGAGTCCCGGTCGTGATCAAGGACGAGTGGCCGCTGCCCTGGCGAGCGCAGCGCTTCGGCGCCGCCGAAATGCTCGCCCCCAGCGCCCCGGGCGAGTCCGGCCCCTACCGGGCGCTACGCGACGCCGGAGCGGCGATCGTCGGCGTCGGCAACATGCACGAGCTCGGTGCCGGCAGCACCGGCAACATCTCCGTCTACGGCCCGGCCCGCAACCCGTGGGACACCGAGCGCTGCCCCGGCGGCTCCTCCAGCGGCCCGGCCGCGGCGGTCGCCGGCCGCCTGGTCGCCGGCGCGGTCGGCGCCGACGGGATCGGCTCGATCCGCTACCCCGCCGCCTACTGCGGCCTGACCGGGCTGAAGCCGACCTTCGGCCGGGCGGCGATGGACGGTCACCACATGGCGGCGATCTCCTCGACGATCGTCTCCGGCCCACTCTGCGCCGACGCGGCCGACTGCCGACTGCTGGCCTCGGTCCTCTGCGGCGAGGAGCTGAGCGCCGGGGACGCGGCCGGGCTGCGGATCGGGATCGTCCGCGGCGCCGTCACCGACGACGTCGCCCCGGCCGTCCAGGACGCCTGTGAGGAGGCGGTCAGAGCGCTCTGCGCCGAGACCGGCGGCGAGGTCGTCGAGGTCGAACTGGAGGACCTCGAGCCGGCGGCGCTGGCGACGGTCCTGATCGCCAACACCGAGGGCCTCAACGGCCTCAGCCCGAGCCGGCTCAACAGCCTCGACCCCGAGCTGAGCCCGATCGGCCGCGGCCTGCTCAAGTACCGGATGCTGCTGCCGGCGGCGGCGGGCGTCAAGGCTCTGCAGGTGCGGACGTTGATGCGCCACCGGGTCGCCGCCGCCTTCGCAGATGTCGACGTGATCGCCTGGCCGACGGTGCCGGCGGTGGCGCCGCCGCTGCAGGCACCGCTGGTCGAGCTGCCCTCCGGCACCCTGACCGCCGACCAGGCCAACGTCCGCGGTGCGGCGCTCGCCAACCTGACGGGAATCCCGGCGATCAGCGTCCCGGTCGGGCTCGAAGACGGCCTGCCGATCGCCCTGCAACTGCAGGCGGCCTGGGGCCGAGACGAGCTCCTGCTCGACGCCGCCGAGACACTCGAGCGGGCCAACGGGCGCCGCTGGGTCGAGGCGCTGCCGCCGCTGGCCCGCCAGGCCGAGACGACCGGGGCCTGAGGATGCCGGCGATCGTCGTCGATGGATTGGAGCGCGCCTTCGGCGAGGTGCTGGCCGTTCAGGGGATCGACATCGCCGTCGAGGAGGGCGAAATCTACGGTTTCCTCGGTCCCAACGGGGCCGGCAAGACGACCACGGTGCGGATGCTGACGACCCTGCTGCTGCCGACCGGAGGCCGCGCCAGCGTCGCCGGCCACGATGTCGTCAAGGAGGCGCGGGCGGTGCGCGGCTCGATCGGAGTCGCCCTGCAGGAAGCGGCGCTCGACCCGCTGATGACCGGGCGCGAGCTGATCCGCTTGCAGGCGACGCTGCAGGGGATCCCGACCGCCGAGGGCCGCCGCCGCTCCGACGACCTGCTCGAGCGGGTCGACCTCAGCGCCGCCGCCGACCGCCGCGTCGGCACCTACTCGGGCGGGATGCAGCGCCGGCTCGACCTCGCCGCCGCCCTCGTCCACGAGCCGCGGGTGCTGTTCCTCGACGAGCCGACCACCGGCCTGGACCCGGTCAGCCGCAAGACGATCTGGGAGGAGGTGCGGGCGCTGAACGACGACGGCACCACCGTCTTCCTCACCACCCAGTACCTGGAGGAGGCCGACCAGCTGGCCGACAACGTCGGGATCATCGACAGCGGCCGGATCGTCGCCGAGGGCACCCCGGAGTCGCTGAAGGCCGAAATCGGCCACCCCCACATCCAGCTGCAGCTGGCCGCGGGCTCGGTCGCCGAGGCGGAGACGATCCTCGCCCCGCTGGGCAAGCTGCTGCCGCCCAAAGACGGCAAAAAGGTCCTTGTCGAGGTCGAGAACGGGGCCGCCGACATCCCCCGTGTCGTCCGCGCCCTCGACGAAGCCGGCATCGCCGTCGAGTCGCTGGAGCTGGTGCGGCCGACGCTGGACGACGTCTTCGTCGAGAAGACCGGCTACCACCTCGAGGAGGAGAGCGAGGAGAACGCCGAGAAGGCGCCGGCCGAGGTATGAGCGCCCTGGCGACCAACGCCCGCGTGGTCAAGGCGCTGGGCCTGCGCTCGGTCCGCCAGACCTTTCGCCGGCCGCAGTTGATCGCGCCGATCATCGTCTTCCCAACTCTGCTGCTGGCGATCCAGACCGGCGGCGCCAGTGCCGCGATCGAACTGCCGGGCTTCCCGCCGGTCGAAAGCTTCCTCCAGTTCATGCTCGCCGGGGCGATGATGCAGTCGCTGATGCTGGCCGGCAACAGCGGCGGCATCGCCCTCGCCGTCGACATCGAGATGGGCTTCACCGACCGCCTCTTCTCGGCCCCGATCCCGCGCTTCGCGATCGTCCTCGGCCGGCTCGCCGGGACCGCGGCGCTGGGCCTCTTCGGCGCCCTCTGGTTCCTCGCGATCGGGCTGATCTTCGGCGTCACCATCGAGGCCGGCGCCGCCGGCGCCCTGCTGGCGATCGTCCTCGTCACCGCCGCGGCGATCGCGGTCGGCGGGATCGGCGCCGCGATCGCGCTGCGGACCGGCAGCGCCAGCGTCGTCCAGGGCCTCTTCCCGCTGGTCCTCGTCGTCCTCTTCCTCTCCTCCGCCTTCTTCCCACAGGAACTGATGATCGAGCCGGCCAAGACGATCGCCCAGTACAACCCGCTGAGCTTCATCGTCGAAGGGATCCGCGAGCCGATGATCTCCGGCATCGACGCCTCCGACACGCTGGCCGCGGTCGCCGCGATCCTCGGCATCGTCGTCCTCGGCCTGGTGCTCAGCTCCCGCGCCCTGCGACACCGGTTGCGGGTCGGCTGATGGAAGCAACGCTGGCGATCCCGGCCTGGCGCGCCAACCTGGCGACGATCGCGGCGCTGATGGCGCGCGCCAAGAACGAGCTGCTGCGGGTTCCCGGGGCGGCGATCCCGGGCGTCCTGGCGCCGACGATCTTCTTCCTCGGCCTCAACGGCGTCTTCGGCGCCCTGACCCAGCTGAACGGCTTCAGCACCGGCAGCTACGAGGCCTTCATCGTCCCGGTCAGCATGCTGCAGGGGGCGGGCTTCACGGGCGCCGCCGCCGGGGTCAACCTGGCCCGCGACATCGAAGCGGGCTGGCTCGACCGGCTGTTGGTCTCCCCCGCCCCGCGCTGGGTCCTGCTGGCCGGAACCGTGCTCGCCGCCAGCGCCCGGGCGCTGATCCCGGCCACCTTCGTATTCCTCATCTCGCAGCTGCTCGGCGCCGGCTTCCCCGGCGTCGACGGCCTCCTGATCGCCTACCTGATGGTCGCCTCGATGGCCGCCGTCGCCGCCTGCTGGGGCTCCTTCCTGGCGCTGCGCTTCAAGAGCCAGTCGGCGGCGCCGCTGATGCAGGCCGGGATGATGGCGCTGATCCTGACCACGACCGCCTACGCGCCGCTGGCGCTGCTCAGCGGCTGGCTGCAGAAGATCGCCCGCGTCAACCCGGTCACCCAGGTAGTCGAAGCCGCCCGCCAAGGCTTCGTCGGCGAAGTCAGCTGGGCGGAAACCTGGCCCGGCCTGCTTGCCCTGGCCGGGATGCTGGCGGTCCTCGGAGCGCTGGCGCTGCGCGAAATGCGGCGCACCGGGGTATGAGCGCAGCGCTGGGCGCGGCGGTGACGGCGGAGTCCGAGCGAGTCCTGCGCCAGAACTGGCACGAGGGCGAACGCGAGGGGATCCGCTTCTCCTGCACCGAGCCGAGCCCCGGCCGCTACCCCTGGCAGTGGTACTGGGACTCCTGTTTCGCGGCGATCGTCTGGCGCCGCTTCGAGCCCGGCCGTGCCCGGGCCGAGCTGCAGAGCCTGCTGGCGGTGCAGCGCCCCGACGGCTTCGTCGGCCACACGATTTTCTGGCGCCGGCGGGTCTCGTTCCTGCGCTCGCTCTTCTACAACGTCAGCTCGCGCGACGCCCTGCAGACCGAGACGATCCAGCCGCCGCTGCTGGCCTGGGCCTGGCGGATCGCCGTCGGCGACCCCGGCCAGGAACCGCGGATCGGCGCCCACATGGACTGGCTCGCCGCCAATCGCGACCTCGAGGGCGACGGCCTGCTCTGGATCATCCAGCCGGACGAGTCGGGTCTCGACGCCTCGCCCAAGTTCGAGGAGGTCTGGGGGCGCCGGGCCAACGGCGCCGGCTTCCCGCTGCTGGTCCGCCGCAACCGCAAGCTCGGCTTCGACGCCCGGCGGATCCGCGAGCATGGGCACCCGGTGCTCTGCGAAGCGCTGGTCAACACGATGTGGTCGCTCTCGCTGCAGGCGATGGGACGGCCTTCGGCGACCCCGGCGCTGGTCGAGCGACTTTGGGACGAGGGGCGCGGCCTCTTCGTCGACGAAGCCCTGCCCGGGGAGATCCGCCCCAGCGCCGTCACCTGGGCCTCGCTGGCGCCGCTGGCGCTGCCCGACCTGCCGGAGGCGATCGGCCGGCGCCTGGTCGAGGAGCACCTGCTGAACGAGAGCGAGTTCCTCACGCCGGTGGCGCCGCCCTCGGTCGCCGCCTCGGAGCCCAGCTACGAACCGGACGGCGGCCACAGCCTGATCCGCCGCTACTGGCGCGGCCCGACCTGGGTCAACTCGGCCTGGATGGTCTGGCTGGGGATGCGCAGGCTCGGCTACGAACGGGAGGCGCAGCGCCTCGCCGACGGCGTCATCGCCGCCGTCGCCCGCGAAGGCCTGCGTGAGTACTACGACCCGCGGACCGGCAAGGGCCTGGGCGCCAAGGACTTCGCCTGGTCAGCGCTCGTGGCAGAGCTGGCGGATCCAAGTCCGAAATAGTCGACTGGCAAGGACGCAGGGAGGGAGACGAGGGGAGCGCACTCCAGTGCGTGACCCGAAGCCGACCGACCGAGGACGCCGCCAGGCGGCTATTTGTAGCGGTAGGTGATGCGACCTCTGTCGAGGTCGTAGGGCGACAGCTCGATCTTGACCCGATCGCCCGGGAGGATGCGGATGTAATGGCGTCGCATCTTGCCGGAGATGTGGCCGAGCACGTCGTGGTCGTTGTCCAGTTTCACCCGGAACATCGTGTTCGGGAGAGCCTCGGTGATCTCTCCCTCCATTTCGATCTTTTCCTCAGCCATCGCCAAGTAGCGTACCTCACGAGAGGCACGAACCACGCCTGGCTCAGCCGTAGACCCGGCGCGCGTGCTCCAGCGCGCTCGCCCGATCGCTGACCTCGCCGGCGTACTGGGCAGCCTCCAACTCGCCGATCAGCTCACCCAGCTCGGGCCCGGGCTCGATATCCAGCTCGGTCGCGAGCTCGTCCCCGCGCAACAGCGGGACGGGTGGGCCGTCGCGGCGCCAATCGAGCGCGGCGGCGATCATCTCGCGGGCGAGGTCGAGGTGGGCGGCGACCATCTCCGGCCTGGCCAGCGGGCCGGCGCCGCGGGCGGAGAGCCGGTCGGCGACGGTCAGCAGGGTGACGTCGACGCCGACGGGCTCGGTCGCACGCAGGTAGTCGTAGACGCGGCGGGCCGGCAACGGCACCTCAGGGATCATGAATCCGAGTCGCAGGTGGTGCAGCGCCAGCGCCTGCAGGTGGCGGGTGAGGTGGCGGCTGGCCCGCAGCCTGGAGCAGATCCCGCCGATGACCTCCGCCCCCTCGCGATCGTGGCCGCGGAAGCCGACGAAGCCGTTCTGCTCGCTGCGGGTGGCGGGCTTGCCGATGTCGTGGAGGAGGGCGCCGAAACGAAGCGCGGTGCCACGGCTGAGCTCGTCGGCTAGCGGCTCGGCCAACAGCGCGGCCACCTCGGCGGCGCGGTCGCCGGCAAAGCGCTCGAGATCGCCCTCGACTTCGAGCGTGTGCCCGAGCACCGCCAGGGTGTGGCCGTGGACGTCGAGGTGGTGGTTGGGCCCCTGTTCGACGCCGCGCAGCCCCTCCAGCTCCGGCAGGACGACTGCGGTCAGCCCCAGCTCGTCGAGCAGGGCGAGGCCGCGCAGCGGGTCGGGCCCGCCGAGCAGCTGGCGCAGCTCGGTCAGCTGGCGCTCGCCGGCCGGGTCGGCGGCGAGCTGGCGGGAGGCACGGGCGAGCCGGGCCGTCTCGGCATCGATCTCCAGCCCCAGCCCGGCGGCGAGCCGGGCCGCCCGCAGCAACCGCAGCGGGTCGGCGCTGAAGCTGCGCTCGCCGACCACGCGCAGGGCCCCGCGCTCAAGGTCGTCGAGGCCGCCGA